>Ga0209702_10001594_pt1 | contig 42787 bp, 37 predicted proteins | sample FRY01_FD_187210 | JGI IMG/M metagenome (GOLD analysis project Ga0209702, IMG submission 187210) | Freshwater microbial communities from Lake Fryxell liftoff mats and glacier meltwater in Antarctica - FRY-01 (SPAdes) (version 2) | ecosystem: Environmental > Aquatic > Freshwater > Ice > Glacier...
AGTTGGCACAGTTATAGTAGGTAATTTATCTTTAAAGAACCTGCCACATTTTGGAGAATCTTTTTTATCACTATTTTATTGTTATCAATCATAGGATTGAAAGCAGTGTCAAACTGCTCAATAGTAATATATTCCTTGATTTTTAAGGTCATAAAAATAGAAATTAAGACCAGTCTATTTTTTATATCAACAGCTTTTGTTTATTGGTTTAAATATTGAGATTTAATGTAATCGCTCATCGTTTGGTAAACTTCTTTTAACTCAGGGAAGTCCGCCAATGCTAATAAATGTGCATTAATTGTGTTTAAATCGTTCCTTTTTGCCGGCCCTGTTTGTGTTTGTTTGGCTTCATAGCGATTTAAATTATCAAATGTTTGTGCCATTAGAGGTTTTAATAGCTCAAAATCTAAATTATTCAGCTTGCAAAAATCTTGCGACATGATAATCATGGCGTTTGTGAAATTATTTACCATGACTGCTGACAAATGATATTGCAAACGCTGTTCAGAGTTGATTTCCTGCGGGTTGTCAATTATTTTGAGCAAGGCATCCTCAATTGCAGATTTGGTCTCACGGCTGTTGTATTCCATTAAAAATGGAAATGGTATAATATTGTCTTGCCAAAGCTTTTGAATAGATTGTAAAGGATAAATTACCGCATAATGACTGTGTTTGCTAAGCGTGTTGATGCCAACAGCGCCCGAACAATGGCAAATAATACCATTTTCTATAGCATTAGAAACAACTTCTATTTGGCTGTCGCTAATGCATAATATCACTAAATCATTGGGATTAAAATGAGAGTAATCTGTTTTTAATTCAATACCGTATAAAGAGGCCAATGCTTGACCCATTATTTGATTTCGGGCAACAATTGATTTTAGAGGCAAATTATTGGTTAATAACATGTTGGCCCAAAAATTGGCTACATTCCCAGAACCAACAATATGAATATTTTCTATTTTCAAATCACATTCTTTTAAATGCGTCTGTTAGATTCTCTAAATCTATTGATAATGGCCAAAATGAATCCAAAAATCATGATTACTGTTCCACCCCAAAGCAAATTAATGTATGGAAACTCAATAGCTTTCAAAATGATATACTCAATCTTAGGGCGTTTGGTAGCACTTGTAATTACAAACTTCATGTTTTTTGGATCATTTCCATCAGGAATAAATCTATCCAAAATAATCAAAACGCCTGCTTCCGGAATAATAGACTCTTTAAATCTAATTTTATCTTCGCTAATAAACTCAGGACGGGCTATAAAAGTATCGCCCATTGTATTAATAACAATCTCAGCTTGCAGATGTATTTTTTTAAGGTCTTGGCTAGCTTCAATCACATTGATTTTTCTAACCATCAGCTGTCTGTTTGCGTCTTCAGTGGCAAAGGTTTGATTAATGGAAACAGTATCAGTTTTGAAATTATCGAATTCTTTTTCTTCAAAATCTTCCATACTGCTTTCAAATGTAATATGCGTGAAAATGTCTTTTGTTAAATAATGTCTGGTATCAGGGTTTACAACAACACCCATTTTAGGATTGTTTTGAATATTAGGATACAATTTAAAAGAATCTTTTATTAATCCATTCTTATCTAAAACCTGATATTGAACCTCGAAATAGGTATTAGGAGCAACGGTTTTAGAATTAACATAAGTTGCTTTAATTTTGTTGTCATCAAAAAATACGGGTCTTCCTTTTGCCAATAGAATATTTTCTCTATTGTTTGATTTTGCATTTTGGTCTTCGGTTCCATCGGCAGATGTTTCAGAAAAATAGCCAACACCAGTTTTGTTGACGCTCAACACCTTTTTGTTTACAGAAGAAACCACCACACCAATCATCATTAACCCAAAGCCAGCGTGCGCTATGGCTCCGCCTGAAAGTTTTAGCTTTCCTTTCAGAACTATGTGAATATAGTGCATGTTTGCAACAATAGTATAACATCCGCCAACTATCAGTAGCAGATATTTAAATTGCCAAATGTTAAATAAAAACAAAGCCCCTGTTGCTAAAACCAATGCCACTAATAAGGAATTGGCCATTTTTTCAAAAACCTTTTTTGAATCACTATTTTTATATCTAAAAAACTGTCCTATGGCTGTCAAAACAACAATTGGAATGGCGAACCAAATTTGAATTTTATTATAATATTCTTCCCCTGCAGAGGCCATGCTAGTTCCAAATAATTTATTGAAAACCGGAATGCTTGTCATGGTGATAATTTGCAAACCAGACAATAAAAGAACCATACTACCAACAAACATCCAAAATTCTCTGCTATATAATTTGTCGGTTTCTATGTTGGTGCCGAATCTTTTAAATAAATTATATACAAAAAATATGGTTGCAGTTAAAAATACGGTAACGCCAATAAAACTTTTTAAAGTTGTGCTTATTGGAATGTTTAATGTTGAAACTGACATTAAAAGGCCAAAACTTAAAATAAAAAACAGCAATGATTGTTTAAATGTTTTGAAACTTATTGCATAGGTTAGCAATATAAAAACAAACAAAAGGATAATTAATTGACCAGACAAGCCAAGGTCTGTAAATGAATGCACGCTTGCGTTTCCTAAAATACCACTTCTTGTTAAGAATGTTGCATAAAGCACCATGAAGAAAGAGAAACATGTTAAAACAAAAGTTAGAACTGGGTATTTTTTAGTTGCTTTATTAATCAATAATAGATGTGAAGCGGTTATTAACAAAAGCCAAGGCATTAGTGATGCGTTTTCTACGGGATCCCATGCCCAATAGCCGCCAAAACTTAAACTTTCATAAGCCCAATAACCTCCCATAATAATTCCCAATCCTAAAACCATTACTCCCAATAAAGTCCAAGGTAGGGCAGGAATCATCCATTCTTTAAGTCTATTTGTCCAAAGGCCAGCAAAAGCAAATGCAAAAGGAATAATTGTAGAAGCAAAACCAAAAAATAAAGTTGGCGGATGAATGACCATCCAATAGTTTTGCAACAATGGATTTAAACCATTGCCATCTTTATAAACTTGTAAATAATTTTCTATCCCAATTTTATCTAAAACAGGAATCAAAAGGATTTCAGGGTTGTATTCCCTCATCAAAATAAAAGGACTGCTGCCAATTTTTAGGTCGCCAATATTAAAGCCAAGCAACATACTGCTAAGGATAATTTCTGCAACTGCAACAACCGTCATCACGGGTGCTTCCCATTCTTTGGATTTAAAGATTAATAGAATACCCAAAACCGCATGCCAAAACATCCAAAGCAAGAAGCTGCCTTCTTGACCTTCCCAAAAACAGCTAATCATATAATAAATTGGCAATTCGGTGGATGAATGTTGATAGGCGTATTGATATTCGAAGAAATGGCTGTGTATAATGTAAAATAGAGATACAAAAATTAAGACAACTGAAAAACTATGAATGTAAAAAAACATTCTGCCTAGTTTTCTAAAGCTGTCTTCTTTTTTATTGACTGCCAAAGCATAAGAAATGGCGGCTATTAAAGCAGAAATAAAAGCTAAGACTACTGCAAAATGGCCAATATTGCCAATCCAAAGGTGTTCGTTGTTAAATTGAAGGGTTTTCAAAAGAAGAAATGTTGTTTATTTTTTTTCGTATTTGCTAGGACATTTTTTCAAAATATCTTTCGCTTCAAAATGGTCGTCATCTGTCATGTAACCAATCAGAACCACCTTGTCTGTTTTTTCCAAGTCCTGTGGTTTTGCGTTTCGGTAGATTACTTTTTTTTCTAATCCTGTGGTGTCTTTTGCATAAAACTCAAAATAGTTTGGGTCTGTTTGCGGATTGTATAATTGCGGGCGGTCTTTGCTAAGTGTTGTAACCACATGCAGTTTCATGGTTGGCTTGTCTTTTGCTATTTCTATGGCTTCGTTAAAACAAACATATTTACTAGTGTCACCATAAAAACTAATTCCAATGGCAATGGCAATGGAAATAAATACTATAATTACAATTTGAACAGGTTTCATTCTTGTTGTTTTTCTAATTTAGTAATTTTTAAGTCTAATCGGATTAAGTAAAGTACAATTAATATAAATATAATTGTTATAACGCCTATAACAACAAATAGTTTGTTGCCACTGCGCACCATTGACTCTGTTTGAGCAAAAACACTCATGCTATTGATTAGTAATATCAGAGTTAAATAATTTTTTATTTTCATTTTTTTGTTTAATGATTTCATGTCTTGAACGAAGTTCTGCTATCCATACAAATAATAATGTCCAACCGATTACGGCCGGATAAAATACATATTGCATATTGTGGGTTTGGTTATATGCTTTAAAATTTACAGCCTCGCCACTGCCAGGGTGAATGCTGAATTTAGCTATTTTGGGCATTATATATATTAATGCGACAAACAATGGGAATATAAAAATATTATATACCGCAGTTAAACGGGCTCGTTTCTCTTGATTATTGATAGATTTTTGAAGCAACCAATATCCGCCATACATTGCCATGCCAGCTGCCACGCCATTGAGTTTTGGATCATTGGTCCAAGGCGTTCCCCAAGTGTTGTAGGCCCAAAACATGCCTGTTGTTAGTCCGCAAAGTCCCATCAAAATACCCGTGTTTGTTAACTCTCTGGCATAAATATCTCGTTTAGGATTAAATTTGCCTAAATACATCATGCTGTTTATCCAAGCGGCTAGTAAAACTAAAACCATACCAAACCACATGGGTACATGGTAAAAAAGGTTTCTAATCGATTCGTCTAAAATGCCAACATCTGTTGGCAGGTCTAACATTAGACCATAAATAAGAACATAGCCAACAATTAGCGTTGCCAATATTTTATACCATTTGTTAGGAATGAATTGCATGCTTTTTATATTCAGCGCAAATTTAAGGGTTTTAAAAATTTATAACTAACAATTTGTTGCCTTTATTATTTTAGGTTTGTTTAATAAATGGGTCGTGTTTTTTTTAATTAAAACAATGGGTTTTCTAATGATTTTTGGGGTGGGTAAAATGAGAGCTTTTATATTTATTAGTGCTTTGCATATTCCTAACTCTCAAGATTACTCATTTCCTTTTTTCAATTGAAAAAACGGTTGCATCCATTTTTGATGGATGTCGTAGTTATCAGTAATGCTGTTTTAGTAGGCCGTGGCTTGCATTCGTTCTTAGATGATTTTACTTTGCCAATAATCAAAATTTGTAGTCGCATCTTATTTTTTAAACATACTAAAATGCCGTTCTATTCATATTCATCTGCTCACGAAGGTATGATAATTTATTTTAAACCAATTTATGATTATGTTTGCAAACAGAATTAAAATTTGAAATTATTTTTTTGAGTTTACACACTTTTACACACTTTTTGAGATAGTGTCGGATTCCCCCAAAAACAATTCGTTAATCCAATCTTCAACAATTTAACAATTCTCCATTTTCCATTCTCAATTCTCCATTAACAATTAATTCTATCATCCGATTTATTTTTTTATCTTTGCACTGAAAAATGTTGACTTTAAATGAGCTAGCCTTCGATTTTGGGGGCAGATACCTGTACAGAGATGTTAATTGGCAAATTACCCCAGGAGAAAGAATTGGTTTGGTGGGGCAAAACGGAACGGGAAAATCTACGATTCTTCGTATTATAACTGGCGAATATCAGCCCACAGAGGGCAATTTATCTAAATCAAAAGATTGTACAATTGGTTTTTTGAACCAAGATTTGTTGAGTTATGAAAGTGACGAAAGCATATTGAATGTGGCCATGCAAGCTTTTGAAAAAGCTTTGCAGTTGCAAAAAGAGATTGATGAAATTATGATTAAATTGGAATATGATTATTCTGAGGAAGTTTTAATGGATTTAGGTAATAAACAAGAAGCTTTTGAGGCTTTGGATGGGTATAATATTCATTTTAAAACCGAAGAAATATTAGAAGGATTGGGTTTCAAAACTGAAGATTTGCAAAGGCCATTGTCAGAGTTTAGCGGAGGGTGGCGTATGCGGGTAATGTTGGCAAAGCTGTTGTTGCAAAATCCAAAATTATTGCTTTTGGATGAGCCAACGAATCACTTGGATTTACCGTCTATTGAGTGGATTGAAGATTATTTACAATCCTATGCAGGCACGGTTATTATTGTATCGCACGATAGATATTTTTTGGATAAAATGGTAACTAAAATTGTAGAAGTAGCCAATAAACGGGTTTATCAATACACAGGAAATTACACCAAGTTTTTGGTTCAAAAAGCAGAGCGAGATGAGTTGCAAGGCAGAGCTTACGAAAACCAACAGCAGTTTATCAAACAACAAGAAAAACTGATTGACCGTTTCAAAGCCAAGGCGAGTAAAGCTACAATGGCGCAGAGCAGGATGAAAATGCTCGATAAAATTGATCGCATAGAAGAGGTTCAAAACGATGAATCGGTAATGAAACTTAAATTTAAGGTGAGGCAGCAGCCGGGCAAAGTTATCATAACCACAAAAAACATATCGAAACAGTATAACGATCAAATTATCTTCAAAAACTCGGATGCTCAAATTCTGAGGGGCGATAAAATTGCACTGATTGGGGCAAATGGTAAAGGGAAATCCACCTTGCTTAGAATTATTGATAAAAGCGAACCTGTGCAAACAGGCGAGGTGGAATATGGCCACAATGTTCAAAAAACATTTTATGCGCAGCATCAGTTAGAGTCGTTAAATATTCAAAATGAATTGATAGAAGAACTTGGGCAAATGGGTTCAACAAAGCTTGAAAGCGAATTGCGCACCATTTTAGGTTGCTTCTTGTTTTCGGGCGATGATGTCTATAAAAAGATAAAAGTGTTGAGTGGAGGCGAAAAAGCAAGGGTTGCTTTAGCGAAAACATTGGTTTACGAAGCCAATTTCCTTTTGCTCGATGAGCCAACAAATCACTTGGACATTCAGAGTATGAATATTTTGATTCAAGCATTACAAGAGTATGAAGGTACATTTATAACAGTTTCGCACGATAGGCATTTTATTTCTCAAATAGCCAATAAAATTTGGTGGATAGAAGAGGATATTATAAAAGAATATTTGGGAAGTTATGATGAGTGGAAAGATTTTATGCAAAAGCGCGATATCAGTAATAAAGCGCTTGTTGGTAATGTGAAAAAAGAAATACCCAAAAACGAAACGAAGCCACTGGAAGTGAAATCCGTTGCAAACGAAGGCGAAAAGCAAAAGAAACAGTTTCAAAATAATCTGAATATCATAGAGCAAGACATAGAAAATATTAAAAAACAACTTGCTGCTATAGAAAATAAAATTGCAAATACAAGCAATCAAGTTGAAATTGGCACGCTTTCTGAACAGTATCAAACCATACAAACTCAAATTGTGGAAAAAAACAAAGAATTTGAAACAATATTTGAGCAATTATTAAGTTTATAAAAAACCATTTACCCATGAAAAAAATATTTTACCTTAGCTTCTTTTTTATATTAAGTGCCAATCTTTTTGCAGCATATTTGCCTTTAAGATATGAAAATGTTAACTATGAGGAAAATATAAAAACGGTTATCTTAACACAAGCCAATTCCATTGAGCGTTTTCCGGCCATTGATTTGAACAGCAATCAACAGTTGCATCTTTATTTTGACGATTTAATGCCAGAGAGTGACAATTATCAATATACTTTTATACATTGCTCGGCTGCATGGCAGCGCTCAAATTTAAGACAGAACGAATATTTAAAAGGCAATTTTTTTGAAAACATACAAAACTATTCTTTCTCTAAAGCCACCTTTCAGGTTTATACACATTATGATGTTTTTTTCCCAACCTATGAAATGAAACCATCCGTTTCGGGAAATTATTTAATGGTTGTTTATCGTAATTTTGATGAAAATGATATTATTCTTAGTCGTAGATTTATGGTTGTGGAAGATAAATTTGTTATAGAACCTAGTCCCAAAATTGCAACCAATCCTGATGTTCGGTTTAGTTCTCAGGAAATTGATTTTATGGTAAACTTGGGCGAAAGTAGAATCCCAAATCCTATGTTGGATATAAAAGCCACAATTATGCAAAACCTTAGGTGGGACAATGCCATTTTTGATTTGAAACCCCGTTTTATTAATGGGAAATATCTTGATTATAATTACGAAACAGGCAATGTTTTTTTGGGCGGAAATGATTTTAGATATTTTGATACCAGAAGTCTCCGTTTTTTAAGTTTCAATGTGCGCAGAAAATACATGGAAGACAACCTAAAAAATGTGGTATTAAACAATGACGCTCCCAGAAATTTGATGCCATATATCCAAACAATAGATTTTAACGGAAAAATTGTGATTGACAATAGAGATAATGGTGTTAGGGGAGAGATTGAAGGCGATTATGCAAAAGTTCATTTTACCTATATAAGCGACAAACAAGCGCATGATGTGTATGTTTTTGGCGAGCTAACCAATTGGCAAATGAAACCAGAATTTAAAATGGAATGGAACGAAAAGTTTCAACAATATGAATTGGCGGTAATGTTAAAACAAGCCTATTTCAACTATTATATTGTAACCGATAATCCTGAGGGAACAGTGAGCCTAAAAGAAACCGAAGGCAATTTTAGCAATACAGAAAATGATTACCATATTATGATCTATCATAAAAATCAATTTATGCAATATGATGAACTTTTAGGAACGATTTACTGCAATTCAGTTAAAAGATAAAGAATGAACAACGATAAAATAAAAATCCTTTGGGCCGATGATGAGATAGACTTATTAAAGCCACACATTCTTTTTTTAGAACAAAAAGGATATGAGATAATTGCAGTTAATAATGGCAATACGGCTATTGCTAAATGCTTAAGCGAAAAGCCCGACTTGGTTTTTTTAGATGAAAATATGCCTGGCATCAGTGGACTAGAAACCCTAAAGCAAATCAAAGAAATTGATGCAGATGTGAAAGTAATTATGATTACCAAAAGCGAAGAGGAATATATTATGGACGATGCCATTGGTTCTCAAATAGCTGATTATTTAATTAAACCAGTCAATCCAAATCAGATTCTTCATTCTATTAAAAAAATAATTGATAAAAACCGTTTAATCACCGAAAAAACCACTCAAAATTATCAGCAGGATTTTAGAAATCTTAGCAACATGCTAACAGATAATATTAGTTTAGACGAATGGAAGGATGTTTATAATAAATTGATTTTTTGGGAACTTGAATTTGATAAATCTTCGGACAAAAGCATGGGCGAAATATATTTAAGTCAAAAAAAAGAGGCCAATCATAATTTTTGTAAATTTATTACTAAAAATTATATAAGTTATTTGAGCCCAACAGGCGACAATGGTCCAGTAATGAGCAATAATCTTATGCGCAGAAAAGTGGTACCACAAATGCAAGATGGCATTCCAACCTTTTTTGTTTTGATAGATAATCTTAGATTAGACCAATGGCGCACAATTTCTCCTATTTTAAAAGAAAAATTTAAGATTATAGAAGACGATCAATACCTTGCTATTTTGCCAACCACAACCCAATACTGTCGTAATGCAATTTTTAGTGGTTTGTTGCCTTCAGAAATAGAAAAAAGATTCCCTGAGAAATGGAGCAATGACGAAGACGAGGGTGGAAAAAATAATTTTGAGTTAGATTTTTTCAATGATTTATTATCTCGATTAAGAATAAATGGCAAAACATCTTATACGAAAGTAACCAACTTGGATGGCGGCAAAGCCATGGTTGATGATGTACCCAATATGTTTAAAAACGATATTAATGTGATTGTTTATAATTTTGTTGATGCATTTAGTCATGCTCGCACAGATGTTAGCATAATAAGAGAATTGGCAGAAGACGAAGCAGCCTATCGTTCGGTAACAGAAAGTTGGTTTAAGCATTCACCTCTTTGGGATGCGTTGCAGCTTATTTCCGAGAAAAAATGCAGGGTTGTAATTACAACAGACCATGGTTCTGTTAGGGTAGATAAACCTGTGAAAGTTGTTGGTGATAAAAATACAAATTCAAATTTAAGATACAAACAAGGTAAAAATTTAACTTACGATGCTAAAGAAGTATTTGAAATAAAAAAACCGGAAACAGCCTATTTGCCTAAAGTAAATGTCAGCCAATCTTTTGCGGTTTGTAAAGAAGACGATTTTTTCGCCTATCCCAACAATTATAATTACTATGTTAAATATTATACCAATACATTTCAGCATGGGGGAATTTCTCTTGAAGAGATGCTGATACCATTTATTGTGATGGAAAATAGGTAGAGTAACCAAAAAAGCTAATCTTCTTCGTCCATCAATGATTGCCAATCATAAGGTTTGTTGGCTTCTTTGATATTGATTTTTTCTTCTTTGTTTTTTAGGTTCACTTTCAGAATTTCGATTTTATAACCAATAAATTCTTCAATTTCTTTTAACATTTGCTTTTCTTCTTTGCTACAAAAAGAAATAGCCAAGCCTTTGTTATCTGCTCTGCCTGTTCTTCCCACTCTGTGAACATAGTTTTCGGGCTTATCGGGCAGGTCGTAGTTCACAACAATATCAATATTGGGCACATCAATTCCCCTTGCGCTCACATCTGTGGCTATCAATAATTTTGTTTTATTGGCTTTAAAATCATTTAAAATCTTAAATCTCTCTTTTTGTTCAATGTCTCCATGAATTGCAATTGACTCTATTCCCGCTCTTTCCATGGCTTTCACAACGCGCTCGGCTCGCACCTTTGTACGAACAAAAACCAACATTTTTTGGTCTGGCTGTTCTTTAATTAATTGTTCTAAATAAAAGCGTTTATCGTCCATTTCTGACAATAAAATAGAATGGTCAATATTTTTATTAACCGGGTTCTCTGGCGAAATTTGTATTCTAATGGGATTTCTGACAATGGAGTACGCAAGTTTTCTTATGCTATCTGTAATAGTTGCCGAAAAAAACAATGATTGTCTTCTTTGTGGAATATGGCGCATCAAGTCTTTTATATCTTTCAAAAATCCGAGGTCGAGCATGTGGTCGGCTTCGTCCAAAATCAAAGTTTCTAAATTCTCTAAACGGACATATCCTTGACTAATTAAATCAAACATTCTGCCGGGAGTGGTAATGAGAATATCAACACCTTCTTGCAATGCTTTAATCTGTTTATCTTGCTCCACACCGCCAAATAAACTCATGCTCTTAACACCAGTATTAAAACCAATTTGATTAAAAACATCATGAATTTGGGTGGCTAATTCTCTTGTGGGCACAAGTATTAAACATCGAATAACACGGGTTTTCTTTCTGTTTTTGGTCAAATAGTCAATCATTGGAATTGCAAAAGCCGCTGTTTTGCCTGTGCCTGTTTGTGCAATTGCCAAAACATCTTCACCATTCATGATTGGGGTGATGGCTCTAAATTGAATATCTGTTGGGCGCTTGAATCCAATTTTATTTAAGTTTTCTTTGAGTAGGGGGTCTAAATCGTATTTTTCAAATTTCATAATTTTGATGACTAACAAAAAAGCCCCGAAATAATCAGGGCTTTTTATAAAAGATTGTTTATTTTTTTATTTGTATTTTCCTTTTCCTACACCACTAGATGGCAAAGATTTGTTTCTTTTTTTGCTGTTTCCAATTGGAGAACCAACTCTTATCATTGCACAACGGAAACCAATTGTAGAGGTAGATAAAGCTTGGTCTAAGAATCTTCTGTTACCAGCACTCATCCAATAGGCTCTATCGTTCCATGAACCACCTTTGTAAACTCTTGCTTTGTCATCGATTAAGGTTGTAACACCATATTCATATTTTTGCTCATCATTTTCGTAGGTCATTGCATCTTTATATCCAATATTGTCAGAAGTTTTATAATTTCTTCTGTCTTTGTTTTCTTGGTCAGTAACTGGCACAAACTTAATTCTACCCAAAGAATCTTTTTCTTCCAATTCACCATACTGGTCTAAAGCTACTTTTGTATAAACATTGCCACGGAAAGAATTGAAATCATCAATATCTTCTAATGAAAGCGGACGATAAACATCCATTACCCATTCAGATACATTGCCAGACATATTGTATAAACCAAAATCACTTGGCCAGTATGCATCAACGGGAACTGTAATAGAACCTGCATCGTTTAATTGACTTGCAATACCACCTTGGTCTCCTTTGTCTCTTTTAAAGTTGGCCATCATTTTTCCTCTGTTTTTTTCTTTACCTTCTGTCATTCTAACGGTTAGGTCGTTCCAAGAATAAATTCTTTTTTCATCAGTGTTTTCAAATTGAGAGTTGCCTATGTTTGCTTGAGCTGCATATTCCCATTCGGCTTCTGTTGGTAATCTATATTCTGGCAACATAATTCCATCTTTAACTTGCACATCTCTTTTGCCTTTTTTCGTTCTGTAATCTCTAGGCATTCCTTTTTGTTTTTTTCTTGTAGCTGGTTGATATTGATCAGCTAAATAAGCTTTTGTATTAAAGTTTTCTTCGTTTTTGGCTTTGAAATCTTTGTAAGGGTGAATTTTTTCTCTGTCCAAAATCATTTCGTTTACTCTATCTGTTCTCCAAGCTGCAAAATCTGTTGCTTGCAACCAACTAACACCAACTACAGGGTAGTTTTTGTAGGCTGGATGACGGAAATAATATTCAACATAAGGCTCATTGAAACCCAATCTGCTTCTCCAACAGTTAGTATCTGGCAATGCAGTTTTATAAACTTCTAGGTAATCAGTAAATACTCTAGACAACCAATAAACATATTCACCATATTGTAAATTGCTTATTTCTGTTTGGTCCATGTAAAAAGAATTAACTGTAACTTTTCTTTCTACATTAGTGTATTCATAAAGAACATCTTGCTCTGTTGAACCCATTACAAATGCACCACCAGGAACCAAAACTAACCCTGGTCCGGTTTCTTGTCCTTTGTATTTGGTGTTTTCAAAACCGCCCCATTTCCTACTGTTATATCCAAAGCCAGTAGTTTTAGAGTTGTTTTTATTGGAACATGCTGGCATTAGCATTAACGCTATTGTCAAAATTGTTGTAAGTGCCAATAAATTTTTTCTAATATTCATATCTTATTGTTTTTTGTGTGTGTATTGTTGTAAACTGCAAAAGTGTGTTATTATTGTGTATTTAACAAATTTTTATTAAAAATCTGGACATCTCAAAGGTTTGAAACGAACAGGTCTTGATGATAAACACCAATCAACTGTTGCACTAACCTCGTGGCTGCCTGGGGCAGCGGCTCTTGCAGATGAAACTGTAATGTCATAGCTGTATCCAAATTTGAAACGGTCTTTTCTAAATCCTAATAACACCATTAGTGCATCAGAGTTTCCAAAAGTGCCTAAAGTTTGTCTGTACCATAAACCAGTAACTATTGGCCCTTTGTTAACATAAAAACCAAAATTTAATTGTGTGAAATTTTGTTGCATCATGAACAAAACATTTGGAGAAAAAGTTGCTTGTGTAAATCGTTTGTTATCTAAAGGAATAACCACACCTCCATGCGCTGTAATTCTTCTTGGAACAATGCCATCGCTGTTGCTGTAAAAAGATTGAACAGGTTTTGTTATGTTGTGAACAGCCACACCAACATAAAATTTTTCTGAATATGCTAAGACACCTGCTGCAAAATTTGGAAACACAACACTCGAATTAGCCGTTGGCTCTTGTGTTGGATTAACAAATCCTCTTGTTGGATCAATTTGGTCGCCAAATTTTAATTTTGAATGGTCAATTGCTTTTTGAACAACAGAAGCTTGAAGACCAGCTCTTAAAAAGAATTTTTTATTGACAGGCAATACATAAGAGTAAACACCACTGAATGAAGTCGTTGTTAAGGCACCTGCGCCAGCTCTGTCATAAGTTGCCATTAACCCAATGCCACCACCAATTTTGTCAACATGTTGATCATAACTGGCATTAAATGTTCTGAAAGTGCCTGGCAAGCTTGGCCATTGATTTCTGTAATTTAATGACATTCTGCCTGCTGCATTCCTTCCACAAAAAGCTGTGCCAGCCATGGCTGGATTGGTGTAAATAGGAGCTGCATAAAACTGAGTGAACTCAGGGTCTTGCGCCTTAACTTCTAGCAGAAAAGCAAAAGTTAAAATGGATAATAAGTAAAGTTTTATTAATTTCATAAATTTAATTAACGAATAGCTGACAAAGATATTGTGTTTGATTTGATTTTTCATAATTATTTTTGATTTATTTTTATTTTGTGCAATTTTTTATTTTTTCTTTCGTTTTAGTGCTTTAACCTTTATATATTTGTAACTTATTTATTATGTCTAAATTTATTGTATTGTTGATCTTTATTAGTTCTATTGACACTGTTTTTTCACAAAATGTTGCCTCAACTAATAATATTTCGTTGGAATGGCGTTTTGCCGAAGGGCTTAATTCTCCCAAATTATTGAATTGGAATTTAAGTCAGTATGCTTTCGATGGCATATCTTTGCCTTCAGTTACCATTACTGCGCCTTCAAAAAACTTTCAGAAAATGGCTATTTATAACCTTGTTTTTGAAAAACTAACAGGTTTTGAAGATTTTCAGAACCAATGGAAAAGTAAATTTAAAAGCGAAATTGAGACTTCATATTTTTATGCGTATGAAAGTAACGCTATTTTTTCGGGCTTGCATATTTGTCCATTTAAAGTAATGAGCAATGAAATATATTACTTAAAATCATTTGATTATCTAATTGAAAGCCAAACTAAATCGGCTATAGTAAATTTGAGTGCTAATAAAAGATTTGCAAACAATTCTGTTTTAGCAACTGGCAAATGGTTGAAATTTGCAGTTTCGAGTGATGGTTTTTATAAAATTACAAAAGAGCAATTAATTAAAGCTGGTTTAGATTTGAATGTTATCAACCCAAAAACTTTTAAAATATACAGTCACCATGGTGGCATGTTGGAGGAGCAAGTTGGGACAACAAGTTATGATGACATTCCTGAAAATGCAATTCAGGTGATTGGCGAAGATGATAATACTTTTGACGATAACGATGCAATTGTTTTTTATGCACAATCTCCCAATAAATGGAAGTTTGATACGCGATACAACCGTTTTAAACACGAAATAAATATATACAACGACAAGTCTTATTATTTTTTAACTTATGGTGGATTGAATGGAAAAAGAGTGCAAGTTCAGCCAGATAATCTTAATTTAACGCCAGAAAAAAGTTTTGATTTTTACGATTATTTAGTTTTTCATGATGATGAAAAAGAGAATATTTGCAACGAAGGTCGTATATGGCTTGGAGAAAGGATGGATCAAAATACGACATTGAGTTTTACTGAAAATGTGCCAAATATTACCAACGACAGAGCCATGAAAGTGTTTTTTGAAGCGGGTGCAATTTCTTTTGTTAATAGCAATATCTCCATGTTCGTTAATAATAGTTTTTTAACAACGATGAATTTGGCGGATAATTCTTCAAAATACAGTTGCTTTTCTGATGGTGGGATTGTTTCAGGAACAGCAGCAGCAGCTAGCGATAATGTTGGCTTGCGTTTTGTTTATAATAAACCATTGTCGAGTTCGAAAGCTTGGTTTAACTATTATGAATTGCATGCCACCAGAAAATTAGATTTTTTTGGAGATTTCTTGTCTTTTAAAAATATAGAATCTAGGTCGTTTGCAACTGTTCAATATCAATTAAGTAATGTTTCTGGAAATGCAAAAGTCTATGACATTACCGACCCATTAAACATTAAAATACAAAACTTAAATAATGGCAGTTTTAATAATGTAACAAATGGAGCCATCAAAGAATTTGCTATACATAATGGAAATTTCTCAAGTTGCGAATTTGTTGAGGAAGTATTGAATCAAAACTTTCATAGCTTAAATTTTAAAGAATATATCATTATTGCGCCTCCAGATTTTAAAGAAGCTGCTCAAAAACTAGCCAATTATCATATTAACACAAATAATATGACGGTTGAAATAATAACCCCTCAACAAATTTATAATGAATACTCTAGCGGCTCGCAAGATGTTTCGGCTATCAGAAATTTTATGAAACATTTGTCTGAAAAAAATAACAATCCTGTGAATAATTTAAAATATTTGTTATTGTTGGGCGATGCAAGTTTTGATTATAAAGATAAAATTGCCCAAAACACTAATTATGTGCCTACATTTGAATCTGAACCTAAATGGGATATTCCTAAAAACTTTAGAGGCACTTATTTTTGTTCTGATGATTATTATTGTTTTTTAAGTGATGGAGAGGGTGATTTTACCCAAGGCGAAAAAATTGAGATTTCTGTTGGAAGAATGCCGGTTGTATCCGCAAAAGAGGCAATGGAGATGGTAAATAAAGTGATACATTATAAAAGCAAAGCAACCATTGGTTCTTGGAGAAATGATGTTACATTGTGTGCAGATGATATGGACGCTTCATGGGAGGCAATGTTTATTTATGATTTTGAACAAATGGCTGATGTAATTGACACGGTTGCAAAAAATGCGGTTGTAAAGAAAATTTATTTAGATTTATTTAAACAAGAAAATTTAAGCGGTTCGCAAAGATATCCAGAGGCGCAAGAGGCCATAAAAAAAGATTTTGCAAATGGCACATTAATTTTCAACTATGTTGGGCATGGTGGCGAGCAATATTTGGCTTCGGAAAAAGTAATCGATATTCCTTTAATATCAAGTTTAACTAATTATGATAAATTATCTGTAATTTTTACCGCTACCTGCGAATTTAGCCGTTTTGATGATGCCAAAAGAAAAAGTGCAGGCGAAATTATGTACACCAACCCAAATGGTGGTGCTATTGCCATGTTCACAACTACAAGGGTTGTATATGCTGGCGATAATGCAGATTTAACCAAATATTTTTGGAGCAATTGTGCTTATGCAAAAGTTGGAGGAAAGTGGCCAACCTTAGGAAATATTTATAAAAAGATTAAAAATCGCCCTTTTGCTGCCCAAAATGATAAAATGTTTTCGTTGTTTGGCGACCCAGCAATGACAATGAATTATCCTGAAAATATTGTAGTTTTAGATAGCATAAATAAAAAAGCAATAGGGTTGCAGAGTGATACAATGAAAGCCTTGGATAAAATGAGTTTTGCTGGGCATATTGAAGATGTAGTTGGAAGTAAAATGAACGCATTTAATGGTAAATTGAATTCAACTTTTTTCGATAAAAAATCCACTTTTTTTACATTGGGCAATGATAATGTTTCAAACTCTAAATTGCCTTTCAGCTTATATTCTAATATCTTATTTAAAGGAGAAAATTCAATACAAAACGGCAATTTTAACATCAATTTCGTTGTGCCAAAGGACATTAACTATAATTTTGGTTTTGGTAAAATTAATTTTTATGCAGACAATACGCAAACAGATGGATGGGGGTCGTATAGAGACTTAATGATAGGAGGGACAAATACAAATGCAATGGTGGATGTTCAAGGGCCTGAATTAGAAATTGCCATTGATGATTATTCTTTTGTAAATGGTGGAATTACTTCAAACTTTCCAACCTTATTGGCTAGATTGAACGATGAACATGGCATTAATACCTCAGGGAATGGCATTGGGCGTGATATTGTTGCGATTATTGATAAAGGGACAATCAATGAAAAAAGATTTGTTTTAAATTCATTTTATAAAGCAGCACTTAATAGTTATCAATCAGGCGAAGTTGCTTTTAAATTGGAAGGTGTTGCGGTAGGTAAACACACTTATACTCTAAAAGCATGGGATGTTTACAATAACTCTAATGAAACGACCATAGAATTTTATGTAAAACCAAGTGACGAAGTGCAAATTTCAAATTTGTTGAATTACCCAAATCCATTTAGCACCCGCACTATTTTTCATTTCGACCATAACCAAGTGGGTGGAAATTTAGATTTAGTGGTTAATATTTATACTATTTCTGGCCAAATTATTAAAAGGATTTATCATCGAATATACAATGCCAATGCGCATGTTTCTGAAGTAGAATGGGATGGTAAAGATGATTATGGAGATAAATTAAGTAAGGGTGTATATGTTTACACCTTATCCTTAACAACAGAACAAGGTAAAAAAACACAAAAAACCGAAAAACTAGTCATTCTTAATTAGGTTATATTAATTTAAAAACTATCTTTGCAAATTGATAATAATTTTACGAATTAACCAATACAAATTCTAAATGTTAAATTTAAAAACTGTTTCCTCAAAGCAAGCTTACTACATAGCTGTGCTTCTTTTCACGCTATTATTTTCTAATAAAAACGCTTTCTCACAAACTGGAATTTCACGACTCCAACTATCTGGCAAACAAAATGTTATAACTTCAGCTGTTCCCTTTTTAACAATAACTCCAGATAGCAGAAGGGCTGGAATGGGCGATGCTGGTGTGGCGAGTTCTGCTGATGCTAACTCAATTTATTGGAATGCCTCAAGCCTTGCTTTTGCTGATAAAAAAGGTGCTTTTGGTATTTCTTATGCCCCATGGTTGAGAAGTTTGGTGCCTGGTATTTCATATAATTCTTTGTCAGGATATACTCGAATAAACTCAAAATCAACTTTAGGAGGAGGATTTAGGTTTTTCTCATTTGGAGATATAAATTTTACGGATGATGTTGGCAATCCTTTAGGGACCTTTAATCCTAGCGAATATGCAATTGATGTTTGCTATGCAATAAAATTGAGTAACAATTGGGCCATTGGCGCAACGCTAAAATATATTAATTCTAATCTTGCAGGCACACGCCCAATTAATGGAATTACACCAAGAGTAGGCAGAAGTGGCGCTGGTGATATTTCTGCAACTTACAAAGGCAAGTTTAAAACTAAAAATCTTAAATTGAAAGATAAATTAGATTATACTTTCGGTGCTAATATTCAAAACTTAGGTGCAAAAATTACATATTCAGACAGAACGAACAGGGAGTTTTTGCCAACCAATCTTAAAATTGGAACTGCCTGGACTTATAAAATTGACCAGTTTAATACTATCACAGGATTATTGGATTTCAATAAACTTATGGTGCCTTCTCCTGGTATTAATAAACTACAAAATTATCTTGGAAAAGATTCAGTGGACACAGACAATTTCATTGTTTATGAGAGAACCAATAGTGACGACCCCGTTATAACAGCTGCCGGGAAATCTTTTGTTGATGCGCCAGGTGGATTTAGAGAAGAGTTAAAAGAATATAACTACTCAATAGGTTTTGAATACGATTATGTTCAACAATTTAAAGTAAGGTTTGGTTATTTTAATGAAGCGGCAACCAAGGGAAATAGAAAGTATTTTACAGCTGGTTTTGGCTTGAAATATAAATCCTTGTCAATTGATGCAGCTTATATCATCCCTTTAAGACAAGCTCACCCATTGCAAAATCAATTAAGGTTTTCTCTATTGTTCGACATTGGTTCAGAAGGATAAAAATAACGATTAGTCTGCATCCATAAATGGCGCAAGCATATTGTTCCATTTTTCGTGGTTTCTTAATCCAACCTCTGTTTCTTTTTCGCCATAAAAAATAATTCCATCATAATTATTGATGTTTTCTTCATAGTTTTTACTTAAAATTATTGGACATGTTACATTTTCTTTTAATTTAGAGTAGCTTACTATTGAATTGGTAACAATCAAATGCGCATTTTTTGTAAGTTCATTTTGTTCGCCATCTGTTTCAATAATCAGTTTTTTATTGATTTCTAATATGCTTGGTTGGTTATAATTTATGGGAATTTGAATGTAGTCGGTGTTTAAAAACTCGCAAATTTCTATAATCCACTCAACTGGTTGGTTGCCAAACTCTGCAACAACAATTGGTCCATTAATCCACGAAAGCATTTCTTTTGCTTTATTTGGTTCAATGTAATTTTCTGATACTGGGTTGAAACAAAAGCCTACATAATGTGCCCAAACGCCAGCGGCATATCTTGCATCTGACAAGTTCGTGATATTAGAGAATTTTAAAATAAAAGGAATATTCATAATGGTTTTTAATTAAATTTGATGGCCTCAACAGGACTTATTTTTGTTATCATTCTAACTGGAATTAATAGCGCTATCATGCAAATTGCAATTGTGCCGATATTAATAAAAAGAATGTTTGTTAAACTAAGGTCGATGGGTACATAAGATAGATAATATGTTTCTTGCGATAAGGTTAGTATTTTGAATTTTGATTGTATGAAACACAAACTAAAACCAATAGCATTTCCAATAAGCAAGCCAATCATCAAAATATATAAAGCATGGTTTAGAAAAATGTTTTTTATGCTAGAATCTTTCATACCCATTGCTTTTAAAATCCCAATCATGTTCGTTCTTTCTATGATCAAGATTAGCAAAGCTGTGGTCATATTTATGCAAGCAACGATAATCATCAAGGTTAAAATAATCACAATGTTTTGATCCAAATAGCCCAACCAATCAAATATTTGTGGATTCATTTTTACCAAACTTTCGGCTCTTAAATCAATTGGCAAGCTTTCGTTAATTATTTGATTAATGGATTCTATATTTTTGTAATTGTTCGTTTGCACTTCATAATGCGTAATTTGCTGTTCTTTTTTTGCAAAAATTCTTTGCATTTCAGATAAGTTTCCGATAATAAATAATTTGTCGCTTTCTTCTAATCCTGTTTCATAAATACTTGCAATTTTACACGGAATAACCCGCATTGGTTGGTTAATAAAATAAATTTTAACCATGTCGCCAGTGTCTATTTTTAATTTTTTGGCTAGTATGTTTGATACAATTATTTCTCTTTTTTCCAATGGTGATTTTGTGGAAACTATTCGCCCTCTAATTTTATTCTTATTTAAAAACGAGAAGTTGTATTTTTCCGAAACACCTTTAAAAACGATGCCTTCAATGTCGTTTTCTGCTTTTAAAATACCAGGTCTGGAAATAATGGAATTGATTGAAACCACACCTTTAATGTTCAACAAATCTTTTTTTAGTTGAATTGAATTATTAAATTGCTGATAATCAAAATTGCCTTTCGACCCCGTAGAGTGTATTTCTATATGCCCTCCAAAACCTAAAACTTTTTCTGTAATTTCTTTTTTATAACCCACCACAACTGCGATAGATATTATCATTACGGCAACACTGAGGCCCACCCCGAACCACGCAAGTTTGATGATTAAAGAGGCAAAAGTTTTAAATTTGCCCAAGGCTAATCGTTTGGCTATAAAAAGGCTGTTTTGCACCATTGCAATTTTACAACAATTTTCAAGATAAAGCATTCTATATTTATGATTAATTAAAAAATATGCTATGTTTGCAGCTTGTTAATAATATTGAAGTTTAATGGACTTTGTTTTTTCCAAAACGGGTTTCATATTTAGAATGAATATTGGTATTATCAATCAAATAATTAATAATAGTGTAGATGAATAATTTAGAAATTTCAGAACAATTTAAAAATGACTGGAAATCAGGAAAAGAGGTTTTTGAAATTGAAACATCTGGCAGCACCGGCCCCCCTAAATTAATTTACTTAAAAAGAGAATGGATGATTTGGAGTGCAAAAAAAACTGGAGAAAAACTAAGTGTTCAACCTTCTGACTCTATTTTTTGCACGCTACCACTCACCAAAATTGGGGGCTTAATGATGTTGGTGCGTGCTATGCATTGGAACATCCCTATAGAAATTGTTCAGCCTTCGTTGTTGCCTAATTTGGCGCAGACGGATGCAACAATAACTTCGTTTACGCCCATGCAACTAAATTATTTGTTGAAGGATTTTGAAATGCAAAAACATTTAGCAAAATTTAAACATATTATTATAGGAGGCGGCACATTAAGTGAAAATATTGAAAATGAACTAAATAAATTGGGTTCGGAAACGGTTTTTTGGCATAGTTATGGGATGACAGAAACCTATTCGCACATTGCGCTGCGCAATATTAAATTTGAAGAACGATTTAAGGCTTTTGAAGATATAGAAGTTAAAATCAATCCTCAAGACCTTTGTTTAATGTATAAAGCCCCTTTTACTGAAACCTATTTTTGCACGAAGGACATAGTAGAAATATTTTCAGATAAGTCTTTTCTTTTCAAAGGCCGCAAAGATTTTGTTATAAACTCGGGTGGTGTGAAATTATTTCCCGAAATGATTGAAACATTGATTAATGAAAAATTAATGCCCAATGGAAATATTTGTATTTGTGGAATGCCCGACCCTGTTTTTGGCGAAATACTTACTTTGGTTCACGAAAAAACGGATGATTTTAATGGGGTGGATTTTGGTTTTTTATTAGAATATTCAAAATATGCTATTCCTAAAAGAATATTGTCTGTTGATAAAATTCCATTGAATCAAAGCAATAAAATTGACAGAATAAAACTGATAAAAACATTGAAAGAACGCAATATGTAATTTACTTTCCTCTGCCTTGAATCATTATTAAAACTGTGTAAACTATAATTTTGAAATCCAAAGCAAGGCTATTGTTCTCAATGTAAAGAATGTCATAATAAAGGCGTTCTATCATTTGTTCTACATTCTCTGCGTAACCATATTTTACCTGTCCCCAACTTGTAATGCCGGGTTTCACTTTTTGAAGTCTTTTATAATAGGGGGCTTTCTCTATTATTTGGTCAATGAAAAATTGTCTTTCGGGGCGAGGGCCAACAACACTCATGTCTCCCAAAAGAACATTTAGAAATTGTGGAAACTCATCTAATCTTGTTTTTCTTAAAAATTTGCCAATTGTGGTTATTCTTGGGTCATTTTCTTTGCTCAATTGTGGGCCTTGCAGTTCTGCATCTGTTTTCATCGACCGAAATTTGAAAATGTTGAAAGGTTTTCCTTTAATTCCAATTCTAACTTGCTGATAAATGATCGGCCCCTTACTTGTTGTTTTCACTAAAATTGCAATAACTAGCATTAAAGGGGATAATAAAACTAACAATATTGTTGAGAATACTATATCAAACAATCGTTTAAAGTTTTTTTGCCATTCAGGCATTACTTCAAAATCAATCTCTATCAAAACGGCTCCTAAAATATTATTCATTTTAACCATTCTTGTAAAAATAGAATATAAATCAGGAATAATTTTTATAAAAACAGATTCGTTTTCTATAATATTGAAAATTGAACTTAATTTGTCATGTTCTGTTGTTTCAAGTGCAATTAACAACTCTGAAATTTCATGCTCATTAATAATAGATTTCAAGTTTTTGTAATTGCCTAAATAGGGGAGGTGTTCGCCCAAAATGGAAGTGTCTTCTCCATTTACTGTAACAAATCCTTTGAAAAAGAAACCATTGCTTATTTTCGCATTCTCAAATTCTTTGAAAAGTTTTAACGCTTTTTCGTTAGAGCCAATAATGATAGTATTAAACCCAATTAGGCGTTTTTGAATTTTTTTGTTGGTAGCGGTTGATAAAATAAAGCGACCGATATAGGTCAATGAAACTTGAAGTAAAAATAAAATAGAGAAAGTTTGATAATATGCTTTATAGTTTCCAACATTGTCATCAAGCAAAATACTGAAAAATAATATTAAACTACCTGCAAACGCAATATAAATTGTTTGTTTTAGTTCCCTAAGACGAGAGCGCCTAAATATGTTTTTATAAAAACCACTTAATTTATAAAGAATAATCCAAAAAATAGGAATAATCAGAATGCCAATAATAAGTTTTAAATCTTTATCAAAAGGAATTCTATAATCGGAGTGTGCTGTGTCAATATAAGTTTTTCTGAACCAAAATAGTACAATCCACACCAAAGCGGCACTCAAAGCATCGGAAACAATATATTTTATCGTTTGTTTTTGTGCGTTCAATTCAGATAAACTAATTTAAGGTTGTCGATGTATATTTGTGGGTTTTCTAATTGTGTTTTAGATTTTACAAGCCCGAAAAGAAGTTTTATGCTAGTGCCGGTGGGCATATTTCCTGTTTCTGATTTAAGATTAATATATAGTTTTTTCCAATTTCCATTGGTAGGGTAAATCAGAAAAATAGGTGTTTTGATAATTTGAAAACCATTATCGGTTAGGATGCCAGTTTGGAAAAAATCATTGGTTTTAATATCCATTTCCAAATAAATATCTCTTCCCATATTTGGCAAGTAAAAGGTCTTTAAAGAACTAACCTCAAAAATAGCGGATGAGTCTTTTGTCATGTTTAAATAGGCGCAATAGTTTGAGCCAGAAAAAGGCGCATCCACACCAGGCGTATTCATTGGGATTATTTTAAAAGAATCGCTGCTATTGTTTTGTCCGCTTGGGTTTAGCGTAATAGTTTGGTTTTCAAAATCCTCTATCCATTCAAATTTTGCATTGCTTCTGTATGTGCAGCTTGGTGAAACAGTATCAATCCTTAATTTTTTGAGTGTTAAATCAGCGTTGTAATAGGTGTAAGGTAAATAATACAAATTGTAGTTGGAGCTGCCTGTTTCTCTTATATTTGGAAAAATCTCTATTTTGCACAAGCCTTCAGCTAACACTGGGACAGATGCTGGCAACTCAAAATTGCCGATTTCTTGGCTATTTACGAATAGTTTAGCACTTCTTATTTCAAAAGTTGCCAACCCTTGTGTGGCGGCAATGGATGTGAAAGTAAATTTTTTTATATGAATGTAAGCAGGCGTAGCACCTTTTTCTGTCTTACACGAAAAAAACAATACAATAGCAAAAAATGCAATTAAATTAAATAAAAATTTCTTCATAAACATAAGCGATGTTTTGCAAAACATAATTTACCTCAATTGCCTCATCGAGAGAAACAAGTGGAGAAACCCTATTTATAAAACAATCTACAAAGTTCACTAAATCTTTTTGAATTACATCAAAATAAATGATATTTTTTTCTGTTTTTTGAAAACTAGGAGAAATGTTAGTATTGTTCTGATTTTCATTAAATAAATTAATACTTGTATTTTGTGAATGATTCAACCTTATCTCTTCAATTTTAAAGCTTTCAAAATCCGTTTTTATTATTTTGCCTAATTGATAGAAAGTCAAAGTGTTTTCTTTTTTTTCTGCCATTCTATTAATGATAATTTCTGCATTTGTGCTATTTTCAAATAGGATACTGATTTTTATTTCGTCTGGCTTTTCAGGTTTTTGGTTAAAAACAAAAAACTGATTGATTTTAACTTTCTTTATGTTTGATTGCACGCATCTAACAACAATATCAATATTTTCTTTCACAATGTCTTTTAACTCACTGTTTGATTGCGGTTTGCCAAATTGTAAGTTTATTTTGCTTTTAACAAAATTGGGTTTTGCTGCCAGGCTTTTGCTTGCTATAAATTGGCAACAATTTCCTTTTATATTTGAAATAAAAAACACGCTTCGGGCTTCGTGGTTTAGCTTTTGAAGAACAGACCATTCTGCATAAGAAAATTCGGGAATTTTTTCAATTAAGAGGTCTTTTCCCTTTTTTATGCAGATTTGAATCAGTTGAAAGTAATTTAGATGCTGATTTCCGCAGAAAAATATAGCATCAGCCCTGTCTAAAAAATCATAAAATGGATTTATTGAATAAAAAATCTCGAAATTTTTTTCAACGGAAGTATCAAAAGTTCCAATAATATCGAAGTGTTCGGTGGTTTTTATGCCCTTCAAATACTTCTCTATTTCTAAATTTGTTCCAGCTAATCCTATTTTTATTTTTTTTAACAAACTTTTCGTATTTTATTTGTTGCAAAAATGCAGTAAACAATTGTAAGTGCATTTTTTACTTATTAACTGTGTACTAAAGAACGGACATTTTGAAAAACAATCTATTTGAAGACAACAATATAAACAAAGGGCAACGCAATGCTTTGCTCGAAATTTTAATAAAAAAAGGGATTACAGATGCGGCAGTTTTAAAAGCCATGCAAATAATTCCTAGGCATCTTTTTTTGCCAAAAGAGTTTCAAAGTCATGCTTACGAAGACAAAGCGTTTCCAATTGATGAAAACCAAACCATCTCTCAGCCTTATACGGTTGCTTATCAAACAAGCTTATTGGAGATTAAGCCGGGCGACAAGGTTTTAGAAATTGGCACAGGCAGCGGTTATCAGGCTATGGTTTTGGCGTTGCTTGGTGCTAATTTGCACTCTGTAGAAAGGCACGCTGTTCTACACCAAAAATCCAAGATTATGTTTAGTGAAATAACAAAACATTTTATATTTAATATTCCAATTCTGCCTTATTTTTATTTGGCGGATGGCTCTGTTGGGTTAAAAAACGAAGCGCCTTTCGATAAAATAATTGTTACGGCTGCCGCACCCGCAATACCCAAAACATTGGTGGAACAGTTGAAAATTGGAGGCATAATGGTGATTCCAGTTGGCAAAAGTCAAGAGTCGCAGCGGATGGTTAAATTGGTGAAAACCTCTGCTACTAAATTTGATCATCAAGTGCTTTCTCAGTTTAGTTTTGTACCTTTGTTGGGTGAAAATGGATGGCAATAAATCAAACTTTAAAATAAAAAAAAATGAACCCTCTATTTATACAATCTAAATTTAACAAAACTTTGTTTTTGGTTGCTTTGGCAATGCTTTTCTTTGGCTGTAATTCCAAATCTAATAATGTGGATTATATCTATTTCAATGGTCAAATAATTACGATGAACGACAGTTTGCCTGACGGAAGTGTGATTGTTGTGAAAAACAAAAAAATTGAAGCCATTGGCGGCAACGAGCTTTTGTCGAAATATGAATGCAAGGCGGAAAATAAAATTAACTTAAATAATCAAATTGTTTATCCTGGTTTTATTGATGCACATTGTCATTTTTATGGCTATGCAAAAACCTTGTTGAACTGCGATTTAACGAAAACAAATAGCTGGCAGCAATGTATAAAAAAGCTCGTTGCATTTGAAAAAGAATTTCATCCTGAATGGATTGTTGGCAGGGGATGGGACCAAAATGATTGGGAAGAAAAAGAGTTTCCCAATAATGAAATGCTTAATAAATTATTTGCGAACACTGCGGTTTTTTTGCAAAGAATTGATGGACACGCTGCCATTTGCAACGAAAAAGCCTTGAAATTGGCAGGAATTGATGAAAACACAAAGATTGTTGGTGGCGAAATTATAATATTTAAAGGCAAGCTTTCGGGGGTTGTGTTAGATAATGCTGCTGACTTGGTTAAGGGTTTTATTCCTGAAAACAGCAAAAAAGATATTGAAAATGCACTGGTAAATGCAGAGAAAAATTGTTTTTCTTTTGGTTTAACAACATTGGCCGATGCAGGTTTGGATATTGAAACTATTTTGGAAATAGAAAAACTTTACAAAACTAAAAAGCTAAATATTTTTCAATATTTTATGCTAAATCCAACGGATGCGGGCTTCCAATTTGCCCAAAAAAATGGTGTTGTTGAGAAGGATTATTTAAAAATTGGAAGTTTTAAATTGTATGCAGACGGGGCATTGGGCAGCAGGGGCGCAAAATTGAAGACACCCTATTGCGACCAAAAAGAAAATAGTGGATTGCTGTTGCACAGTGTCGATTATTTTAATGAATGGTGTGCAAAAATTGCTAAAATGGACTATCAGGTAAACACACATTGCATTGGCGATTCGGCAAATAGATTGTTATTGGAAATTTATGGTAGATATTTGAAAGGAAAAAATGACAGGCGTTGGCGCATCGAGCACGCCCAAGTTATTGACCCTCAGGATTTTGAATTGTTTGCTAAATATTCCATCATTCCTTCTGTGCAGCCAACACATGCAACAAGCGATGGGCCTTGGGCGGAACATCGCTTGTGTTCGCACAGGCTAAAGGGCGCTTATGCTTATAAAACTTTGTTGAATCAAAATCAATATTTGCCTTTGGGTACCGATTTTCCGGTTGAAGGATTGAGTCCGTTAAATACCTTTTATAGTGCGGTTTTTAGGTCGGATATTAATGATATTAAAAACAAACAGTTTTTGTTGAATGAAAGCTTGAGCCCCTGGGAAGCCTTGCAGGGGATAACAACATGGGCGGCAAAATCTTGCAAATTGGAACACAGAAAAGGGCAATTGGCTAAAGGAATGGATGCGGATTTTGTGGTTTTAAATAAAAATTTACTAAATATTAGGGCAGAAGATTTTAAACAAATCAAAGTTTTGTTTACGGTTTTGGGGGGGAATGTTGTTTATAAAAGGCGGTAGTGGGCAAAACTTTTTTTTAGACAAATTGTTTTAAATGCACATGAAAGAAATTCAAATTATTAAAGCCGAAAGCAGAGGCAGTGCCGATTATGCTTGGCTGAAAGCGAATTATTATTTTAGTTTTTCTAATTATTATAATCCGGAGCGCATGCACTTTGGAATGCTTCGTGTATTAAATGATGATTTTATTGAAGGCGGTATGGGATTTGCAAAACATCCGCACGATAATATGGAGATCATTACGATTCCGCTTGAGGGTGCAATAGCGCACGAAGACAGCATGGGTAACACTTCTGTTATTCATGCGGGCGATATTCAAGTGATGAGTGCAGGGACTGGCGTTGTTCATGGAGAGAAGAATTTTAACCCTAATTTGCCCTTAAAATTATTTCAGATATGGATTTTTCCTAACAAAAAAGATGTTGCGCCTCGTTATCAGCAAATAACTTTGAATACGGAGGATAGGAACGACAAATGGAGTCAGATTCTGTCGCCAAATGCAACGGACGAAGGTGTCTGGATTCATCAAGATGCTTGGATGTTTCGTGGCGATTTTAAAGCAGGGCAAACGGTTTTTTATAATTTGAAAAATAAAGAAAATGGGGTCTATTTGGTATTAATAAACGGAAGTATTATGATTGATAATGAAAAGTTGGACAAAAGAGATGCTGCTAGTATTAGAAATACAGATGGGTTTGAAATTAAAATTTTGGATAACTCGGAAATCCTTGTCATTGAAGTGCCAATGAATTAATGGCTGCCATTTATTTGCTGATTTTATAATGAGGAATTATTAAGCATTATTAAAATTATTAATGCTTTTCAGTTAATAGATGTTTGATAATGGTTATTTACTTTTGTTAACCCATAAACCTTTTGTCCACTAACCATCAACCATTTAGTTTTCAACCAAAAACTTTTCACCAATCCCAGTTTCCAAAAGACGATTTATAATTTATAATTTTCAAGAATTATTCTATCAAAACTTGATAAGCTCTTGCCAAAGCGGTAAGGTCGTTAACATAAATTGCTTTGTTATTCTGGTCTTGGCTCAGCCGATATAGGGTTGGAATTTATTCCAGTTATTGTATCGAGAAGCGTTTTTTAGTTATCGATACTATTTCGCACGAAGCTTGGGTCTCGGCTAAGTCGGGGCGAACTGAGAGAGCTAAAAAATGTTAAGATTCTGAATATTCTCTAAGCGGTATCGGCTCAACCGATACAGAATGACGCACGGATAATGGAGAGTGGATTACAAATACACAAATTGCTTTTTATATTTTAACAAAAAACTATATTTACATTTTGAAAACTAAATTACTTTCATTAATGAAAATAAAATATCCCAAAGGCAATTTTGTTGCTCACTCGCATGCTGCGAGCGGGCGGTGGGCGAATTTCAATGTTTGGCATAATTTTTTGCTGCAAAGCAAAAAACAAAAAAATATTAGTTTTTTCTTTTTTCTTTTAATTATACCATTTATATTTGCATTAACTAAATGAAATAATTATGCAAAATGAAATAAATAATACAGGCAAATTGATCAAAGCATTTGATTTATCAAAAACTGGATACGGACAAGTAGAGTTAGATTGTAGTCATTTGGCTAGTGGAACCTACCATTACACATTGTTAGTAAATGGAAAATTGATTGACACAAAAAGTATGATAGTGGCAGCTAACAATTAGTTTGTTAATGTTAATTAGAGTAAGTTTTTTATGCATTTTTTTGAGTGTATGGCAATTGTCATACACTCAAAATTTTGTATGGAACAAAGTATATGGATCTGAGCAAATGGATGGTTTAAATGGATTAATCTCAAGTGGTTCTGGCAAATGTTTTTATACTTTTAGCAATTCTTTAAGCAGAAAAACAAAGGGAAACGCCAAACTCAAAATAAATGATTCTGTTCTTTATTCCAATAAAACTAGCACGGATTGGTTGGTTAAATTTGATACATCTGGTAAAATGATTTGGGGTAAAAGTGTTTTTAGCCCTGGACATGCTAAAATTATTTCCGATGAAAAAGATTGTATTTATTTACTATTTTCAATTTATAGTCCTATAAAAAATGATACATTTCAAATAGTTGAAAATTCTAAGTTTTTGAAAATTGATAGTGGCGTTAATGTTACATTCATAGCTAAATTAAATTCTAATGGTGAATTAATTTGGCATAATCAAATTAAAAATGTTGGTATGGTGGGCAATATTAATTTAATTAATAAAAATCTATACTTTTTTGTAAGAAATAGAATAAATAAAAGTTTTGAGTTTTTAAATGATACTATAAGAGGAGACTACTCTATTATAAAAATGGATACCTCTGGATTTTTTTCAAATTTTTTTAATTTCGGGAACAATAAAAATAATTTTCAACCTAATCCTGTAATCTTTAAAACAAACGATTCTATTATTGTGCATGGTCTAACTTACTCTTTCCCATTTAAAATTGACAATCAAACAATTAACAATGTTTCTGGATATACAAATTTTATTAAGATTACGATTAATGAAAATAATAAGTTAAATGTTATAATACAACTTTTAACAAAATTAAATAGTAACAGAGACTTTTCAATAACTACTGTTTTAAGATTTAATGAAAATAGATTTTTGTATGCAGGAGAATTCAGAGATTCTATTACTTTTTCTAATAACAAAAAGTTAATAAGTGGTAGAAATTTGGTTCCTTTTCTTTTTACTACTTATAATAATTTATTTAGATCTAATTTTCAGTTTAATGCGAGCCTTCAGGGTTTCTCCGGCTCATTTTACAACGGAAATTCTTTTAACGGGTTTGCATATTTAAATGGGGCAATAACAGGGAATTTTAATTATTTTGATAAAATTTCTAAAAGAAGGGAAGGTCTTAATATATTTTGTAAATTCGATTCTTTGTCTAATATGTTGTGGTATTTAAGAACTGGGGACAGTGTTAAATTTTTTTCACCTATAGGCTTTGCATTTGATAAATTTAATGGCGTTTATTTTGGTAGTTCATTTGAAGAAAGTATTAAATTAGACAATCGTTTTTACCTTTCAGATACAGTAGATAAACGAGATTTCATCATTTCCAAATTATACGACTTCTCCATCACCCGAGGCTCCGTCTCCAAAGGGCCATATTGCGCTGGTGACACATTTTTAATTCCCTACACTAAGGATGGTAATTTTCAAGCCCAAAATGAGTTTATTGCAGAGTTGAGCGATGAAAATGGCGATTTTGAGGGCAATCATAGAGAATTAGGGCGATTGCAAAGCAACAAAGACAGCACCATAAAAGGCATTTTGCCTTTGTTTGATGTGGCCACAAGTGCCAAATACCGCATCAGGATTATTAGCACCCATCCGACTGTGCAAAGTTATTATCGCTACGACAGTTTGCGCCTGCTCATTTTTAGCAAAGACACTGCCAACGCAGGCATGGATACCAATGTTTGTTATGGCAGCAAGCTGCAATTGAAAACGAGTGGTGGCAGCCTTTGGCGTTGGAGTCCTGGCAACATGGTGGCAGACAGCACAAAAAGAATAACGACAACTTTGCCCATAAAAATGCCTGTTCGTTTTCGTATTATCATTAGCGACAGTTCGGGTTGTGGCAAAACGGACACAGCCTATAAATGGGTAAGACCAGGGGCGCCTTTGCACATTTCTAATTCACACAGTTTGGTGTGTTTTGGCAATTCGCAACACTGGATGAGGGGCAGCGGTGGCAAAGGATTTGGGTATAAATACCAATGGTTGGATATGCAAAATAGGCTGCTTTCGGACAGTCAATTGTTGGTTTATCAAGGGGCGGAAAACAATATTAAAATGGTGCTTTCGGATGGATGTTCCATCAACGACACCCAAATATTGAAACTTCAGTTTTTTGATACTTTAAAAATTACAACACCAATTATGCAAACTATTTGCGAGAGTTTGCCTTTTTCTGTCAAAGCCAGCGCAAAAGGCGGTTCATCGGATTTTGATTTTAGATGGTGGCAAAATGCTGTTTTAATCTCCGCCACAGATTCTGTTTCCATCATTGGTTTTGGGCAAAAAACATATAAACTCTTGATTACCGATAAATTATGTAAAAACAACAAAGACAGCCAAACAATTAGCATCACCGCTTATGAAAAATTAGCCTTTAATTTGCCCAAAGACACAAGCATTTGCAATGAATTTAGCTTTGGTTTCTCGCCCAATATTACCAATGGCGCTCGCAATGGTTTGTTTTGGTTTTATACAGAAAACGGTCTTGGAAAAGATTCTTTTCAGGGCATTTCTTATTCAAAATCGTTGAGCCAAAAAAGCACGGTTAAAGTAAAAGCCTACAACCTTTGCAGCCAAGCGGTTTTTAGGCAAATGGAGGTTGATGTAACAAAACCAATTGTTTTCAGGGGTGTTGAAGACACGCTGCTTTGTGCTGGGCAATCCTTTAACTTAAAAGCCACCACAATTGGCGGAATTAATCCAAAAATTAGATGGAAAACCGACCAAGGAGGGATAATAAAATCAGCGTTTTTTATAGACACTGTTTTTTTGCCTGCTCAAAATCAAGTACTGTTTTTTGATGCAGAAGACCGCTGCGCTTTGGCGCAAACCAAAACGGAAATGCGCATTAGAATTGCTGCGCCATTAAGCGCCACTTTAGCCGCCAATCCACTTTGTTTTAAAGACACGGTTTCTCTTTTGGCTGCGCCCCTTGGCGGAAAGCCGAGTGGCTACCAAATAACATGGCGCAACAATTTGGGTCAAAACATTGGGACAGAAAAAGCCCTTCTGTTTTCATCTAAAAACAAGTCGCAGTTTGTGTATTTTCAACTGAGCGACCCCTGTTCTTCGTCTTTTGTGGACAGCGTTTTTGTTCAGCCTCAAACCATTGCAGCAGCCGTGGTCAATCAAAATACGCAGTGTTTTGCCAACCAAAACTTTTCTTTTTTAAATAGGTCTAAAAAATCCAGTTTAACCCAATTTTTTTGGAAATTCGACAGGCAATTTAGTGCCAATATGCAAACGGATTCAATTTTGAATGGACGATATTTAGATTCGGGTGGTTTTGTAACCAAATTAAGCGCCCTTGACGCAAACACCTGCAAAGACAGCATTTTCATCAATACAAAAGTTTTGCCTTTGCCGATTATAGATGTAAAATGGCAACGCACCACAAACTCTTTCGACCGCAGCAATTGGCGATTTACCGCTACTTCTTCGCAACCCATAAAAAACTATTTTTGGCAAATAAACAGTTTTAATCCTTTGCAAGGCAATCCCGTTTTTCAGGATTTTGAAAGCCAAGGCAATGTTAAAATTAAAATAAAAGCCGAAGATAATTATGGTTGTTTCACAGATTCTTTGTTTGAATTTGAGCTTTTGCACCGCATGCGTTTTTATATTCCCAATATGGTAACGGCAAACAATGACGGCATCAACGAAGGTTTTTTCGTTTCGGGCAGCGAGTTTATGGCAGAATTTAGCATAAAAATATTCAACAGATGGGGCGAAAAAGTATTTGAATCCATCAATCCAAACGAAGTTTTTTACCCTTCGTTTGACGGCAATAATTACTACATCTATGTGCTCAATATTTTTGATATTTTCAATGAGCGACATTTGCTGAATGGTTCGTTTGGTGTGATGAAGTGAAGTCGTTTTGTTCAATTTCATAACCGTTGGTCGTTCTTTTATCAACGATTTTAATGGAGATTTCTCATAAACTTACTCTAATTGGCATCTTGCGATTTGGCCGTAAAAGGGCAAAGGTAGGTCTAGCCCCTTTTGAAGTTAGAAAGATTTTTTTTTGAAAAATACCTAAATTTAGGTATTCGTGCTGTTTTTTTTTGGATTTAGTTTGTACCCAACAAATTTAATACAAAATATATGAAAAAAGTTAACAAGTTTTTATTGGTTCTTATGGCGAGTGTTTTTTTAATCTCATGTTCTAAAGATGCAGATGAAGCAGCTAATAGTTCTGGTTTTATGGCCACAGACATAAATGGGAAATGGACGCATTCGGCATCTGGTTCAAGCTATTCTATTTCTGGAGTTAGCAGCACAAAAGAAGGCATAGGAAAAGTAGCCGCAGTGGGAACTGCATTTCCTGCAGGGGCATTAAATGGTACTGCGCTAACAGAGGTTACCTTAGTTAGAGGTGGATATTGGGAGGCCGAAAGCCATACTTATTATCCATCAACAGGCTGGACAACCTCCTCCAAAACCATCGGTCTTGCAATGGCAACCGATAAAAAAACTTTTAAAATTGGAACTGCTGTCTATACAAGATAATAGTTTTTGATTTTAAACCTAGTTAAAAAGATGCTTCACATTGTGGAGCATCTTTTTTGTTTAATATTTGGGTTTGTTTAAACTCTAATTTGTATGTTTTAAAAAAATACCTAAATCTTGGTATTGGGGCTGTTTGATTTTGATATTTCTTTGTGGTATGATAATTAAAACAAGAATAAATGATGGTTTTATTTCTAAAATAAAAAAATGTTCTTGTAATGCTCGTGCCAATGGAATGATAAAAAACCACTTTTTAGATTTAAGAAGAATTGGGTTAATAATTATTTTATTTCTCAACTTTCTAGGGAATGCTAGTTATGCCAGCAATTTTAAGATAGCCGATATTTCAACAGATACATTTACTTCTCGCCAATTAGACTCTATTGCAAAAAGGTGGTACGATAATCTTTCTTGTTCCGATAAATTGAAATTGGGGAAAAGGGATACTAAATGTTCGAAAAACAATGAACACCAGTTTAAGTTAAAAGTATCAAATAATAAGAGCATTCCTTCCATAAATAAATGGCAAACCTTGAAAATTGAAAACATAAATTTAATGGCTTACAATGTTGAAATTATAACCAAAGCGGACACCATAAAGGGTTACGATGATTTAGTGGGCAAGCTAGCCACAAAAATTGGCATTGATGTAACTGAATTACTGAAGATAGTTAAAAATAAAACAGATAATAATCAAAAACTAATGGATAATGGTAAAGATGATAAATTCGAAACCGTATTTAAAGAAGAAATACAAAAACTATCCAGTATTATAGTAGGTGTTGATAGCAGTTATAAAAAAATACTCTTAGCAAAAAATATAGACGAGGCTAAACCCAGTATTGATATATTAAAATCTTTAAAAGATACCTTATTAGAGGTTAGGGACAATATAAAAAATAACAAAGAATCCCTAACCAATGCTGATCTGATAAAAGTGCAAAATACCATACAGCAAATAGATATTTTAAGGATGCGCATTGGCAACTTAACCATGATTAACAAAAGTGCATTTGAATATGCAACCACCATTTTTACCAGCGGTAACTCCACCAGTTTTAAAGTAAAAATTACCCCTAAATCAGCTGAGTTAGGATTAATTGCCCCAATGTTTAAACCACATAATTATGATTATAGATTGCAAAATAGATGGGCCACACGAGCATTTTTAAGTTTTAGTTTAGGCACATTTACTAAACAAGGGTTAGGAGACCAGCATTTATTTTCTGATGTAGACAGTATTTATCCGAATTATAAAGGCTCATCAGATTCATCAACTTATACTACACAAAGTAAAATAGTTAAGTCCAGTTCTGCACTATTGTTTTCTAATATTTCCTTTGTCATCAGACCCTTTAAGAATCTAGAATTAGGTGTTACAACTGGCGCTTCAACCACCTTGTTTGATAATAAACTCCGCATCGGATACAATTATGGGATAACAGCGATTATAGTTGAAAGACTGCAAATATCTTATGGATTTGTACTAATGCCACAACAAAGCATCAGAAGTGAAAAACTGATTGGACAGAAAAGTATCGGAGATTACCAATTTTCGGAAAATAATTACACCAAAAGCTGGGTGAAAAGGAGCTGCTTTAGCTTTGGTTACTCTATTCCGTTATACAATTAAATAAAAATATTGAAAAATATGCTTTAATTGCAACCCAATTTATGAAAACAAAACTAATCATGTTGAATTTTTTTAATTTTCTACTGAAAATAGAGCGTAAATTTTCTGCACTTCCTACTTTGCCTGCTAAAATTGATAGATGGAGTATTGGATACGACATAAATTTTAGAATTACATTAGCAAATTTAATAGATTAAAAAGAATGGATAAATATTTTTTGGCAGTTAGTTATTTTGAAAATGTCGAACCTATTACAGCAAATTATCAATGGGTTAAGAATATTGGTATTGAATTTACAGAAAAATTGTGTTACAATGCTAAAACTTTATTGCATGATCAAGCGAATAGAAAAAATATTTTAAGTCATTTTGAAATTTTAAAGCAAAAGGAAAATTCAATTATTGTTTTGTTTTTAATGGGACAAGCAAGTAAAAATAATTTTTTGAATGGTCAATTTGAGCCTCTAGATGATTTACAAGACGAATATTTTAAGCTCTTTGCTAACGAAAAACTGTTAGATGATGAAATTCATTCTTTTAGAAAATCCCTTCACTCTTCTAATACACTGTATGTTTTTGTTAATTCTTGTTATGCTGGTGGTATGGAAATGATTAATATTTTAACTAATTCAATTCATTCAAATTTAGAACCATATATTTTTGAATTTTCTAAATTGAAATTATTTAAAAAAAATGAAAATAAAGATTATGAATGCGATAATGTTTATTTTTACAATGTTGAAGAAAATCAATCAGCAACTACGGATGATATATTAAATTTATTGATATTATTACCAAATCAAATTAAATGTAATAAGCCAAAAAATTTAAAAGAGTTGTTGGTTTTGATGAATTTAAATAAAGTACAATTTAAACCAAGTATAACAATTCAAGAACAAGAACAAATAAAATCAATTTAAAATTATGAATACAACAGAAAACAAAATCAATTCAAGTATGTGTCAATATCCAAATCCTATAGAATTTGATGGCATAGCTAGCATTCAGTTAAATGCAATGCCACAAGGCGTTAACTGGCAATATACATTGTTAATAACAATGTATCCTGGAGCAAATTATCACCCAGTAGTGGTTTTTGAAAATTTTATCAATTTAGAAACTAATCAATCCTGCAATACAGCCGATTTAAATTGTTTGCCCCAAATAGTTGATATTGAATTTAAAGATGGACTTACTAATCTGCAATTTTCATATAATATTAGTAATGCCGATTATCAACCATGCTGTCCAGCACATTTGGCAGACCCACTTTTCAAAAATTGCGAAGCAGCCCCTCGTGCAACCTGTATAACAATTCCACCGAATAAAACACCTGTAAAATTAGATTTAGAATTAAGTGTAAAAAAAGTTGGCAATCCTGCTCAAAAACTTAAAATACCTTACGATAAAGCAAGGCATAATGGTTAATCTATGAAAAATTCAAGATTCTTAATTTATTGCTGTTGTATTTTTTTTGCCTGTCAATTGGGTAATAAAAATGTGCCAATTGATTTAGAATCAATTAAATATTTAAGGCAAAACTATCCGGATAGTTTTCTTTTATATGCTAAAAATGAAATTAAAAATTCAAAACAAGAGGCTATAGATAAATCAAATATATTAACACAACTTGGGCATTATTATTATGACAATTCTGCTTTAGATAGTGCTTATGAATTTTATCAAAAAGCGTACACCATAAGAGAACAAATAGGCGATAAAGAAGCGCAGGCTAACTCAATGGCAAGTATGGCAGATGTTTTAACAGAGAAAGGGTTGCATGACTCTGCAATGATTTTATATGAATCACTTATAAAAGTGAGGACAAATAAAGAAAATATTAATGATGATTATTGCAACTTGGCAGGGCTTTACTCAAATTCTGGTAATAATGCATTTGCACAAAAGTGTTTTCAAAAAACCATAGCTCTTAGTACCGAAATGAAGGATAGTTTTCGCACAAGCAGAGCGTATTTTAACTACGCTTTATTTTGCAATTCTTTAGGAAAACAAGACAGCGCCCTTTATTACCTTAACTTAGCAGAAACCAATAAGGAGTATTCAGGCATAAAAGGGAAAAAAATGAATTTTCTTTTAGCCAAATCCATGATATTTTTAGAAAAGAACGACTTTTATGATGCTAGTAAAACATATAAAACTGCATTAAATTTTAGCTTTGTCAACAATCTAAAAAAAGAAAGGATTTATGTTTTGGAGGGCTTGTGCGATATTGCCAATAGAGAAAATAACTGGCAGGAAAAATCTAAATATCTAACTTGGCAATTAGAACTATCCGATACACTTTTTTCTGAAAATATTCTAAATACCATTGCAAACTTGCAAGTTAAATATGATACGGAACGGAAATTCAATCAAATTATTCTTTTAAAAGCAGAACACAAAATCAAAAACACTTGGCTTATAGCACTTGCAGTAACCTTATTGCTATTGTGCATTGTCGGTTTTTTATACTTTCAAAACCAAAAGAATAAACGAAAAAAAACCATTGCAGAAAACAAACTAAACATCAATAAATTGATAGAAGAAGTAAATCAAACAAAAATGGAAGCTTGGGCAGAGGGACAGGAAAAAGAACGAAGCAGAATTGCCAATGAGTTGCACGATAGGCTAGGAGGGGTTTTGGCTATGGCATGCCACCATTTCAACAGTGTTGAGGCGCAGTTTGAACGCATGAAAGAGCAAAATAACTCAGCTATTTCGGGCCTTAAAAAACTATTGAATAACGCCATTATTGAGGTAAGAGAATTGTCTAAAGATATTTCATCGAACCTTGTAAATAAATTAGGATTGAGCAATGCTTTGGGAGAATTAATTGATACGGTTCAAAATGCCACTGAATTAACCATCAATTTTAAACCGCACAAATCCGATTGAAAAATACCTTTAATCAAAGAGATTGCGCTCTATCGTGTGGCACAAGAAGCGCTAAACAATATTATGAAACATGCCAAAGCAACAACGGTTGAAGTTTCTCTGGTAGCAAACAAGGAAAGCTTGGTTTTAATGATAGAAGACAATGGCATTGGTTTTGAAAATAAAGATAATCTAATCAATAGCCTAGGTTTAAAAAGTATGCGAAACCGTATTGAAAACCTTGAAGGTACATTTACAATAGACACAATGAAAAATAGAGGAACAACCATAATTGCAGAAATACCAATTTAAAACCAACTAAATCTTGGTATATTGTCAATGTGAAAGAGCTTAAACCATTTTATGACAAATAATTATAGAAAATAGTATAAATTGCGCCACCAACCATGAGTAAAATTAAACTTTTCATTGCTGAGGACCACCACATTGTTTTAGCAGGAATGGTTAAACTATTTGAAAATGATTTGGATTTTGAAGTAGTGGGAACTGCCATTACTTGCGCCCAAGCGGTAGAAGAAATAATGAAATCCGATCCAGATGTTTTACTTACCGATATTAGCTTTCCTGATGGAGATGGTATTTCTTTAATTCAAAAAATTAGAATCAAAAAAGGTCATATCAAAACTATTTGCCTTACCATGCACAAAGAACAAGGCTATGTTGCTAAAGCTTATGAAGCAGGGATTGAAGGCTATTTGCTTAAAGAAACCGAATTGAATGAAATTAAAACAACCATAAAGGGAGTTGTTGCTGGCCAAAAGTTTTATAGTCCAACATTGTTTGATTTTAAAACTGAAAGTATTGTTGATGGCACACTAAAAGAGAAATTGACCCTGAGAGAATTAGAGGTTATAAAACTGGTTTGTGATGGACTCACCTCTAAAAAAATAGCCGACAAGCTCTTTTTAAGTGCCTATACAATTGATACACATCGCAAAAATATTTACAGCAAACTAAATATAGACAATATGGGCGCGTTGATTAAAATGGCACATGATGAAGGGTTGATAATAGATTGAGTTTTTTAATGTTGCCTCATCTGTGTTTTTTTGCGGGTTGACGGAATAATGTTTTTTTAATTCCTATGATTGCATATAAATCATAGTTCAGACAACATAATAACGCATGCCCCAAATGCAGGTTTTTGGTGCAGTTGGTTTTTTGGCGGATTGGATTATATTTGTGGGCATGAAACATGAAAATAAGTTTTGTAAAGGAATAGGCTGATTGAAAGTTTTTTAATAAAATAATGTATTGACTATACCATTTGAACCCGTAGTTTTCGGAATTAAAATTAATATTCATCTAATATTAGAGTATTTGGCGTTTTTTATTGCTTTTAGATATTACCTTAAAATAAGAAAGTTTTCAAATGACCAAATATCAAATAGAAATAGACTTTCGATAATATTAGGGGCAATAGTTGGGGCATTTGTTGGTTCAAGGTTAATTGGGTTTTTAGAAAATCCAATGGTTACACTTAATTTGCAAAACATAATGCTCTTGCTTAATACAAAATCAATAATGGGAGGTCTTTTTGGTGGTTTAATTGGTGTTGAAGCTTCAAAAAAAATAATTAAAGAAAATTATTCTTCAGGCGACATGTTTACTTTTCCAATTATTTTAGGAATAATTATAGGGCGCATAGGTTGTTTTTTAAGTGGTATTAAAGAATTTACTTATGGTAAAGAAACAAGTTTTATTACAGGGATGGATTTAGGAGACGGACTATCAAGACATCCAACTTCTCTATATGAAATCGTTTTTTTGCTTTTGCTTTTTGTTTTTTTAAAAAAGATTGCCTTTTTTACAAATGAACAAAGTGGATTGTTGTTTAAAATTTTTATGATAACATACTTTGGATTCCGTTTCATGATTGAGTTTCTTAAACCAAATATTTTTTATATTTTAGGTTTAAGCAGTATTCAATTGCTTTGCATAATATGCTGGGGATATTACATTCCAACATTTAAAAAAATATTTAAAAATGCCTACTAGAAAATATACCTATTACGATTACACAATTAGCTTATGTCCTGAATGCCTGAAGCGTATAGATGCTAAAATTGTCTTTGAAGACGAAAATGTTTACATGCTGAAAAGGTGCCCTGAACATGGCAATACAAAAGTGCTAATTGCAGACGATATTGAGTATTACAAAAATATTCGAAATTACAACAAACCATCCGAAACACCCTATAAGTTCAACACAGAAACCCATTATGGATGCCCTTACGATTGTGGGCTTTGCCCAGACCACGAGCAACATTCTTGCCTTACAATTATTGAAATTACGGACAGGTGCAATTTAACATGCCCAACCTGCTATGCTGGCTCGTCTCCAACACATGGAAGACATAGAACATTTGAAGAAGTGAAAATAATGTTGGATACAATTGTTGAAAATGAAAAAGAACCTGATGTGGTTCAAATAAGTGGAGGAGAACCAACGCTTCATCCCCAGTTTTTTGAAATACTAGACTATGCAAAAACATTGCCCATCAAACACATAATGGTGAATACAAATGGTATTGAAATTGCTAAAGATTTTGAATTTGCTAAACGATTGAAATGCTACTCTCCCGATTTTGAAATATATTTGCAATTTGATTCATTTAAAGAGGAGGCATTGTTTTCCTTGCGTGGTGCTAATTTGAAAAAAATAAGAGAAAAAGCCATCGAAAACCTTAATGAATTAAACCTTTCAACGACTCTGGTAGTTACTTTGCAAAAGGGGCTGAATGACGATGAAATAGGGAAAATAATTGAATATGCGCTTAAACAAAAGTGTGTTAGAGGGGTTACTTTTCAACCCACACAAATTGCCGGAAGACTTAAGAATTTTAATCATGAAACAGATAGAATTACTTTGACAGAAGTCCGCAGAAAGATATTGGAACAAACAGAAATATTTACCTCAGATGATTTAATTCCTGTGCCTTGCAACCCCGATGCTTTAGTTATGGGATATGTTTTAAAATTGGAAGAAAACTATATTCCATTAACAAGATATATCAATCCGACAGACTTACTTGACAATAGTAAAAATACAATTGTGTATGAGCATGATGAAGAATTGCACCAAAAGATGTTTGAAGTTTTTAGTACCGGAATTTCTACAGATAAAGCTTCCTCTAAATTGAACAGTTTGCTTTGCTGCCTTCCTTTCGTTGAAGCTCCAAACCTTAGTTATGACAACTTATTTAGAATTATAATTATGCAATTTATAGATGCTCATAATTTTGATGTTCGGGCTATTAAAAAGTCTTGTGTTCACATTGTCAACAAAGACAATAAAATTATTCCATTTGAAACGATGAACTTATTTTATCGCGATGACAAAAAAGAATATTTAGAAAAACTTAGATCCCAATCAACTTAAACTTTAAACAAATGAGTGAACTTTCAATTTTAATAATAATGATTTATCTGGTTTGGCATATTCCAGCCTTTATTATGCTTTTTATGGGTGTCAATAGGCTTAAAATTAGGCCTGAAAATGCAAAGATATTGTTAATTGGGTCTGCAATTTATTTTCTAATCGGTGGCGGAATTTGCGGTTCACTATTATCTTATTGGTAACCCAAAAATATCCAAACAACCACCCAATTTACCTTTTTTGTAACTGTAAATTTATTATTCAAAACACACAATTTATAATATACTAAAATGGAATTAATAGTAACGATTGTTTCACTTATTCTGCTATTAGTTCTGGTTTTATGTCCAGTGTTTATATTAAAACGAGTGAATAAATCAAGGTTCAAATATAAGTTCATTGTTTACTTGACAATAGGAATTTTATACCAATTCTAATTTTAAAATAGTCCAAACTATTTTAGAATTTTAGAATAGTAAATGCCGATATAGCTTGAAAATAGGACAATCAAGCGCAGCGGTGATTGGACTATATTGAAAGCATATTCGG
>Ga0209702_10001595_pt1 | contig 42781 bp, 28 predicted proteins | sample FRY01_FD_187210 | JGI IMG/M metagenome (GOLD analysis project Ga0209702, IMG submission 187210) | Freshwater microbial communities from Lake Fryxell liftoff mats and glacier meltwater in Antarctica - FRY-01 (SPAdes) (version 2) | ecosystem: Environmental > Aquatic > Freshwater > Ice > Glacier...
TGAAACTGTACTTGGACGGGTCACAGGAAATGGCAGAATCCCTATTCAGGCACGGCATCAATAGTTTGATGCGGTTTTGTGAAAACCTTCAAACCTTTTGCCGCCATGTATTTGGAAAAATGGGCAACCATAAAATCCCAGTACCAATCCTAATTCTTGAAAATGTCTAGTAGTGTGGTACCTGACCTAATAAATCAGTATTGCAGGTGTTAGTACAAACGCCTACCTTGCCCCATGCTTTCCTTGCAACATCAGGTATTTATGGAAGTGGCGCGTTTGCTGAGCTTTACCAAAGCCAGTCAAACCTTCTTTCTGAGCCAGTCGGCCATCAGCAAGCAGATCAAATCGCTGGAAGCCTACTACAAAACCGGGCTGTTTGAGCGCCATGGCACGAGTGTGAGCCTAACCGCCGCCGGAAAACTACTGTACGAAAAATTACAGCAGGCCACCCTGCTTCAACAGGAGCTGAACCAGGCCATGCACGAGCTCAACGAGAGCTTCCTGCCTCCCACCAAACTAGCCATCGGCGCCAGTACCACCATCAGCCTGTACGTACTCCCTCCTGTGCTGTCGGCTTTCCTGCACCAGTATCCCACCATCCAGATCGGCGCCCTCAACCGCAACTCTACCAACATACAAAAGGCCCTACTCGAACACGAAATTGATGTGGGTATTGTGGAAAGTGAAAACCGCCTGAATACCCTCTCCTACATTCCCTTTATGACGGATGAGGTTATAGCGGTCTGTTCGGCCAGGAGCTCCCTACAAACGCGAACCCTCTCTCTGGACGACCTCCTCACGACCCCCATGGCTTTACGAGAAGCCGGGTCGGGCACGTTGGCCGCGGTAGAAACCGCCCTCAAAAAACACGGGGTTGATTTGTCCGGCTTGCAGATCAGAATCAGGCTGGGAGGTACCGAAGCCCTGAAAAACTTCGTGCTGGCGGATACCTGCCTCTCTTTTCTGCCCCGGCTGGCCATCCAGAATGAGTTGGAAAGAGGTACCCTGGTAGAAGTACCGATTGCCGGACTGTCCATTCAGCGCCGCTTCCACTTCATTCAACGCAAAGGCACCGAAAACAACCAATGGGTCAATGCATTAATTCGTGCCACGCAACGCTTCTATTCCCCACAGGAATAACTCATGCCAAAATACGATTTGCATCGGGTGGGCTTTGAGCCCACCTTGCGGGCAAAAATACTACCTATGCCCGTACTAACCACTTCATCACTACTACTTGACCTGTGCTGTTCCCAATGCGGAACTTCGCATTCGGCCCATGTGTCACAAACTCTTTCCAAATGTTGCGAGGCACCCCTGTTGTGCCGGTATGACCTGAAAGAAAACCTGGTTTCCAGAGCTGACCTGCATTCGCGTCCTTACTCGCTTTGGCGGTACAAAGAAGTACTTCCCGTGTTTAAGCCCGAAAATCAGGTAAGCCTCGGGGAAGGGTGGACGCCCTTACTACCCATAAACCGATTGGCAAACCAGTACAGAATGAGTCAATTGACCCTGAAAGACGAAGGCCTCAATCCAACCGGCTCCTTCAAAGCAAGGGGATTGAGTATGGCCATTTCCAAAGCCAAAGAAAACGGCCACCTCGCCTGCATCATCCCCACTGCGGGCAATGCGGGGGTAGCTATGGCGGCCTATTGCGCCCGCGCGGGCATGGAAGCGGTAGTGGTCATGCCTCGTCATACGCCCGATGCTTTTAAGGATGAATGCCTGGCCTACCAGGCCCAGGTGATTCTGATCGACGGGTTAATCAACGACTGCGCCGCCAAAGTTCAGGAATTGAACCCCGACGGGCGCTACTTCGACGTATCCACCCTGAAAGAGCCCTACCGGATTGAAGGTAAAAAAACCATGGGCTACGAAATTGCGGAGCAACTCAACTGGCAACTACCGGATGTGATCATGTACCCCACCGGCGGCGGGACTGGCCTGATTGGTATCTGGAAAGCCTTTGACGAAATGAAGAAACTGGGTTGGCTGACCCCCGATCAGCCCCTACCCCGGATGGTAGCCGTGCAGTCGGAAGAATGTAGTCCGGTGGTAGATACCTTTCTAGGAAAACAGCCCAACAGCAAAAACTACATGGGCAGGCCCACTCTCGCCAATGGCTTGGCCGTTCCACGCCCCATTGGGGAGCCGCTGATGCTAGATGTACTACGCGAATCGGGTGGTATGGCCCTGGCCATTTCGGAAGAAGAAATGGTAGAGGGAACAAAGGAAATCTGCCAACAGGAAGGAATTTTTGTGGCCCCCGAAGGCGGGGCCATCTGGGCCGCTACCAAAAAACTGCTGCATCAAGGATGGATCAAGCCCGAGGAACACGTGCTGCTTTTGAATACCGGTTCCTGCCAGAAATACGCCGACAATATGAAAGGGAGGTGGTAGCAGCAGAAGAACTTTATATTCCAAGGCCGGTGTCCCCACCAGCCTTTTTTATTTCAAAGCTTTTTCAAATAAATATAAATAGCCCTTCCTCGCCCCCCGAAATAAAATAATTTAATTATTTTCTAAAATTATTTAGGGATAGTAAGGAGTTGTTCTACTATAATGGGTAATTATGGCCTTATCCTTAAACCCATGTCTCTAAAACAGCTCGACGACGAACGTTTGGTACTTTTTCTTCGGGAAAGCAAAATGCCGGCCTTCGAAGAAATATACCAGCGTTACTGGTACAAGTTGTACAGCATTGCCTACCAGCAAACCGGAATTCGCGAAGAAGCAGAAGAGCTGGTGCAGGAGGTTTTTCTGAAACTATGGAGCCGTCGCGCGGAAGTAATGATCCGGCATTTGGGTATGTACCTCACCATCGCCGTCAAGAATCAGGTCTACGATTATATCAAATCACAAATCAGCTACCGCAAGTACCAGGAGTATCTCATATTTCAGGAACTACGTGAGCACCATACCACCGACGATATCGTCAACTACACGCAACTGACCGAGGCCGTAGAGAAAGTTCTCAGCCAACTACCCGAAAAGAGCGCCGAGGTATTCAAGCGCAGCCGCTTCGAAAACCAATCAGTCCGTGAAATTGCCCAGGGACTCAACCTGAGCGAAAAAGCCGTGGAGTACCACATCACCAAATCTTTGAGGTTTCTGAAAAAAAATCTCAAAGAATATCACACTGACAACTAAGACGTCAATCGCATTCATCAACATGACCCAGCAAGAATTTAACCAACTCTTAAAACGCTACCTGGAAGGGCAAACCACCGAGCAAGAGGACCAACTCCTGACCGAGTGGTACGAAGCTCCGGCGAATATGGTAGATCTTACCCTACCTGATGCACAAAAAGAAGGTATCAAAAAGCGGATGTGGCAAGCCATCCGTTCGCAAACAGGTCCTACTGTTAATCGCAAAATTATTCGTTTGGCGTGGCTTTCGGGTATTGCAGCCTCGCTGCTTCTCGGCCTAGTATGGTTTTACACCCAGTCGACCAACGAATCCGAGTCATTGGTAGCAACCTTGGTGAGAGAACAAACGGGCATTGAGGTCAAAAACACCAATTCAACCGAACAGGAAGTAACCTTGCCCGATGGCACTACGGTACTACTTACCCACCATAGTAGCCTCGTGTACGAGAAAACATTTAATCAGGCTAGGCGTGAGGTATATCTCAAAGGCGAAGCATTCTTCAAAGTAAAGAGGGACGTGACCAAACCCTTCGTGGTCCATACCGGTGAATTGGTGACCGAAGTGCTAGGCACCAGCTTCCGTATCCGAGAAAATGAGCAAGGCAAAACCACGGAGGTATCGGTTAGTACCGGTAAGGTATCTGTCTATACCCAAGATCATACTCAGAAACACGACCGCAACGGGGTAATCATCACCCCTAATCAACGGGTACTCTATGATGCCAACACCCATAACATCACACCTGGTATTGTAGAAAAACCAGTTGCTGTATTATCTCAGGAGGAGTTAAAAGCTTCCCTTCTCTATAAAGAGGCCACCTTTGAGAAGGTACTTTCTGAACTCACCCAACTCTACGGAATCGAATTTGTAATTTCCAATGCCACCGTTAAAGATTGCCGTATTACCGCCGACCTGAACGGATTATCTATGTTTACCCAGCTGGAACTCATTTGTAAGTCCATCGACGCCACCTACGAAAAAAGGGGAACCGTGGTATTTATAAAGGGCAACGGTTGCCAATAAAAAAGCCGAATGTGCTGGACACACATTCGGCTTCACTTGATCACCCTCTACAAACGCCAATCTGTGGGAGGGTGCTGTTTCTCAATTTTTGCTCATTAAAAAACAAGTAAAACTATGAAAAAACCGGTACCTATTCCCAAAAAATTGTGGAAGGTTATGAAGATTACATTTGCACAATTGCTTTTACTGGCATTCTTTGGCAGCCTTTCGATGGCCCACAGTACCCACGCACAGGAGGTACTCAACCGTCCTATTTCCATCCGTGGAGAGAAAATGGAGCTGAAAGAAATCCTGAATCAGATTGAGAAGGAAGCGCAAGTAAAGTTTGTGTACAGCACCAAGATTCAGTCTGGACAGCGGGTGTCGCTGAACGTCACCAATCGGAAGCTATCAGCCGTACTCGAGGAGGTGTTAAAGCCGATCGATATTAATTATGAAGTCATAGAGAATCGGATTTTGTTGCGAAAGAGTAAGTCAGAAACTAACGAGCCTACGGGCTTAATTCCAAGGGAAGTTACCCTCCCCGTCGACCGGCAGGTAACCGGCCGAGTGACCGACGAGAACAATGTGGCGCTACCTGGCGTGAGTGTGGTACTCAAAGGCACTCAGCGCGGCACGACGACCAACACGGACGGACGCTTTGAACTGGACGTGCCAGAGACCGGCTTGCCAGTGTTAGTATTCAGCTTTGTGGGGTACGTGAGCCAGGAGGTAGTAGTGGGAAGTCAGATTGAGATTACTTTGCGAACTGACACAAAATCACTGGAAGAAGTAGTTGTGGTGGGTTACGGAACCCAAAGACGAAAAGATTTGACAGGTTCGGTCGTAAGGGCCGATATTGAATCATTCAGGGAATCACCCAACGTGTCAATACTTCAATCGTTGCAAGGAACTGTGGCGGGACTAAATATCGGGCAGGTCAATCGTGCCGGGGCCGAACCAGGGATTGAGATACGGGGTAGAACCTCGCTGTCCGGCGAGCTCAAACCGTTAATAGTCATGGATGGAGTGATCTACCGAGGTGATTTGAATAATATCAATCCCAATGACATTGAGTCTGTCGATATTTTGAAAGACGCAAGCGCAGCAGCAGTGTATGGATCCCAGGCATCTAATGGGGTAATACTCTTAACTACCAAGAAGGGATCTCAAACCGGAAAGCCGGTGATAAGCTATTCCAACAGTTTCACTATCCAAAGTCCGGTTAAGGAATTCAAGACTGGAACTGAGCAGGACTATCTATATAAAACGGAGCTTTCTGACTTATTCAATAGCAGAACGTCGCAGTCGGGATACCTTGACAAAGCACCCAACTGGGAGCCTTCGACAAAATTCAAAACGAGTGACGAAATATTGGCTTACAACCAGGATCGCTCGACAAACTGGTATTCGTTAGTGCTCAACGAACAGCCGTCGATTCAGAATCATAATATCGCACTTTCCAACTCCAGCGAATGGAACAACTTTTATGTTTCCATGGGCTATACGGGTCAGACAGGCTATCTGAAAAATGAAGGCTACGAGAGGATCAATGGCCGGGTAAACCTGGATTCAAAGGTAACAAGCTGGCTGAATTTGGGTATTCAGTCTACGGTCACCAAAAGTAAATATCTGGGAGAGACCCCTTCACCGAGATTTCGCTATTTGTCTCCATACGCAACTCCTTACGACGAAAACGGAGAGCTGATACAGATTCCCGGTGGAGGGTCAGTTAACCCGTTGATACAGATGGAAGCTGATTATGCCGACAATCGGCTTAACCTGCTGGGTAATTTTTTTGCGGAGGTAATTGTACCTTTCATTCCTGGCCTCTCTTACAAAGGCAATTATCTGATCAATTACAGTAGTCTAAACAATTATTCATTTAGGGGCTACGCGAGCAACTTCCAGGGGCAGGGATTAAAGAACGAACAGTTCGATAACAATTGGTCGAGCGATCACATTATTACTTATAAAAGGGCATTTAAAAATACACATAGTTTGAATGCAACCCTTCTCTACGGAGTTGAGGAACGAAGTTCCAGATTTACAGAGGCCAGCTCTTCCATATTTGTTAATCCGGTTTTGGGGTATAATAGTCTACAGTCGGGAAGTGCCGATCAGCAACGGGCCAATTCGGGTGCATGGAGGGAAGCAAGCCTTTACCAAATGGCCAGAGTCAACTACGGTTATAATCAAAAATACCTTGTCACCGCGACCGTGCGCAGAGATGGTTTCTCGGGATTTGGCGAATCAAACAAATTTGGGTTATTCCCATCCTTATCCCTTGCATGGGTATTATCCAGTGAGCCATTTTTTATAGATCACATAAACGGATTGGATAATCTGAAGGTAAGAATGTCATACGGTGCCAATGGCAACCGAACTATTGGAAGGTACCAGACATTAGCGCGCGTAGCTGGCGGATTTAACTACATTACAGGCGATCGGACACCGGTATATACGCAGGCTATCAATACGCTGGCAAGCCCCAATTTGAAGTGGGAAACTACCACCGGGTTTAACGTCGGCGTGGATTTCAGCATGCGTTCAAAAAAACTTTCGGGTACAGTAGACTATTATAATAGCGAAACCACCAATCTCTTATATCAGGTAAATATCCCTGGCATAGGTAGATTCGAAACATTTCCCGACAATTTAGGTAAAATCCACAATCAGGGCCTTGAAGTAGGTTTGACATCCGTAAACCTGGTAAAAAAAGGGTTTGAGTGGGGAAGCTCTTTTGTATTTTCCCTTAACCGCAACAAGTTAAGAGAACTATTAGGGTTCGATTTGAATGGTGACGGCAAGGAAGATGACCTTGTGTCAGAGGGGCTCTTCATTGGACAGCCATTGGACGCGATATTCAACTATCAGACCAATGGATTATGGCAGGTAGGTGACGAAATACCAGCGTACTCCTCTCTAGGAGCTTACAAAGTCGTTGATACAAACAAAGACGGTACTATCACACCGGCCGATCGTGCCGTCTTTGGATATCGGGAACCATCTTACCGATTTAGTGTCGGTAATAACATCTCATACAAAAACTGGACGCTGAGGGTTTTTGTAAATTCTGTTCAGGGTGGTAAGAAAAGATATCTCGCCGAAGATAACATCAACAGCTGGGGGATTACAAACCAGGAGAACCATTTCAATTATGATTTTCCCACAGGCTTAGACTTTTGGTCGCCTGGTAATCCGAATGCGAGTTACGAAAGGCCAAATATTAATGTCTCCAGCGGAATTGCAGGAACCCAGTTTACAGCGAGAAGTTTCACCAGATTGCAGGATATTTCTATAGCCTATACGGTCCCATCGGTCAGATTAAAAAAATTGCAATTACGTAACTTGAAAGTGTTTTTGAGTGGTAAGAACCTGGTTACCTTGACAAAATGGCCGGGTTGGGATCCGGAAACGGGAGAGAATATCAATATATCAGGCTTGCCTGTCCTGAAGGGATATTCGATGGGTATTAATCTTTCATTCTGACAGTCTTCATAACATTTACAGCGATGATTAAATACATTTCAAATCAATACAGAACAGCCGTCTTGATGGCGCTGATAATCCTGGTAGGCGGGTGCGAAGAGGCGTCGTTTTTGGAAGAAAAGCCTCTGGATTTCCTTTCTCCCGAAATTGCATACGTTACGGCAAATGATTATCAGGCGGCACTTACAGGGCTTTATGAGCGCGTGAGAGCAGAGTTTGTTTCCGATGACAACGCTAATAAGCTTCCTTCTATCGCATGGAGTGGGACGGAAATGGTCTATACGCATAAGAATATGGGCGTAAGGCCAGACTGGGGCGGTTCCATATTACTTCCCACGAACACGGCCCTAGTTTACGGCGCACTGTGGAGCCCCGCTTACCGGATCATATATGATGCTAACGTGATCATCAACAGATCCGAATCAGAATCCAGTCAGTTGACTCAGGCAGAAAAGACCAAAGTACAGGCCGAAGCCCGCTTTTTCAGAGGGTATATGCTTAAAATGCTGGCCAACCTATATGGTGGGGTCCCCATCGTATTGGATGAACTAACATCTCCCAAAAGAGACTATGTAAGGGCCACCAGAGATGAGGTGTATTTGCAAAGTGCTGCGGACCTGAAATTCGCTTCTGAAAACCTACCACAGCTTAACCAAACAGATGATTCACGGGTGAGCAATCTGGCCGCCTATCATTTGCTGTCGGAAGTTTACCTATCCCTTAAAAAATGGCAGGATGCTGTTCAGGCTGCATCTGCCGTAATCGATCATCCCAATACCGGCTTGATGACCAAAAGGTTCGGTACCATGAAAGCTCATCCAACTCTGGGTGGCGACGTGTATTGGGATTTATTCAGGAAGGGCAATCAAAACCGTTCGGCAGGCAATACGGAAGCTATATGGGTTATTCAGTTTGAATTCAATGTGCTGGGCGGATTTAATGGCTTCGACTTGGAAAGGTGCATTATACCAAGACTTTGGCAAGCTAAAATACGTAATAACAATGGTTCGGTGCAGCCCATCGTGCCTTATCCCAATACATTTTATTATGGGAGAGGATCGGGTTTCATGAGTCCCTCTACCTATTTATATAATGAGATCTGGCGTAAAAGCGGTTATGAGCTAGATATTAGAAATTCTGAACATAATATTGTGAGGGACTTTAAGGTGAATAATCCCAAATCTGATCATAATGGGAAATGGGTTTTTAAAGACAAACTACCTATTGCTTTAAAAACGGTAGACGATACAACTCGGAATTTCTTCCCGGTATTTGCCAAGGCCTCTGTCGTCGGTCAGCATCCCATCGAATTATACCTTGCCGATCAAACGGTTCCGGGTTCTCTGACCAGCGCAGCCCAGAAAACATACAGGGATCGATATATGATTCGTCTGGCAGAAACGTATTTGCTTCGTGCTGAGGCGTACCTGGGCTTAAATAATCTCGTATCGGCTGCGGCCGACATCAATACCGTCAGAGGACGATCAAATGCTCCCGATATTAAGCCGTCGGATGTGACGATAGATTATATACTGGATGAGCGATTACGAGAGTTGAATTTTGAAGAATTCCGGCTGCTGACCCTGACGCGTTTGGGTAAATTGGTTGAGCGTACAAAAAAGCATAACAAGTGGGTCGGAGATTCCTATAAAGAGCACAACAATTTGTGGCCTATACCATTCAACGAGATCGAAAAAAACGTTCAGGCAGAATTAAAGCAGAATCCAGGCTACTGAGCTAAAAAGAGATCCGCACACAGCATTTGCCGCGTGCGGATCTCTTTTTAGCTACCAGTAACAGACGGGTACATTTCTGCCTTTTCGGGTATGACCACTTCTGAATAACACTTGTCTGAAACCCATTTTTACTAACCATTATGAATAAGTACTTAATACTGCTGCTAATAGCGATTGTTCATCCCGGCCATTCCCAAAATTTCGGTGATTCCACCCACCCTATGAACAAGGATACCGATAATAGGCTAATACTCAATTATTGGACAAAGAAAAGTGATTTGATTAATGCGGTCTACGAGTCAGCATTGAAGGTACTGAGCGCAAAACCAGAAGCAAGTTTTTTCGATCTGTCTGCTAATACGGCGTTTCAAAAAATTGCGGGTCAGGATGGCATGAAGTTGTTGGGCGGCCCTATGCTGGGAAATGTGAAAGAAAGCGGCGTGTCGATATGGGTGCGCACATTGAAGCCATCACAAGTGTCCGTCGAGGTAACCGGCCAGGCTTACAGTCATAAATTTGGCCCTGTTCGCTCGACTCGCTCGACCGACCTGTCGGCAGTGCTGGTTGTAGATGGCCTTAAGCCATCATCTGCTTATACCTATCGCCTGTTCATAGATGGGAAGCCCATTCCCACCACGGGTGATATGCACTTCCGCACAGCCGCATCACCTGACAATCTAGAAGAAGCCTCCAGAATTGTATTTGGCTCTTGCCCTCATCGATGGGGACTGGGCAATCCAACACTGTTGGGTCAAATACAATCGCATAAACCCGATGCGTTTTTGTTGTATGGCGACATTGCCGTACAAGATAGAACGAACCATTTGGGCATGCACCGTGCCGACTATTTGCTACGGGATTTTCATCCCGCCTGGAAATCATTGACAGCAAATATACCCGTATATGCAACTTGGGACGATCACGACTATTTTGGTAATGACAAATCGGGTATTCCGGAAGGGTTTGTGGATAAGGATCGCGACAATGTGAGGGAAGTTTTTAAAAATTCATGGAATAACCCGTCCTATGGATTTGAAGACAGTAAGCAGGGCATATTTACCCGTACCCGGATAGGCGCATTTGATATCATCATGACAGACAACCGCTATTTCAGGGACAACCAGGTCTTTCTGGGGAAAAGTCAATTGGATTGGCTGAAAAAAGAGCTCCTAGCCTGTACGGCACCTTTCATCATTTTGTCATGTGGTTCGATGTGGAGCGATTATGTTTCAGACGGAAAAGATTCATGGGGCGAAAATGATGCAGAAGGGCGGGAGGAGTTGTTCAGTTTCATTGAAAAGAATAATATAAGCGGAGTACTGCTGCTGTCTGGTGACCGGCATGGGGCACGTGGATTTCGTATACCGAGGAAATCCGGCTTCAGTTATTACGAATTTGAGCCGGGAAGTTTGGGTGGAAGGGTGGGCCCACCCGCAAAGCAGGATTCATGGGATACGCAATTGTTCGGTCTTGATGGCACTTTCGCTTTTGGAGAGCTTACCTACCTTCCGTCCACCACAGATCCCGGTGTGGCTTTCCGCCTTGTTAAAGAGGACGGATCTCTTTTGTATGAATTGAAATTGCAAAGAAGCCAATTGACGCCGAATAACTTCCATTGACCTCAATTTAAACGTCCAAGATGATGAACAACGAAAGCAGGAGAACTTTTGTAAAAAAAGCAAGTGCGGGCATTGCAACCCTATCCCTGCAGAATGTTCACGCAGCCATTTCCCAAATAGGAGATGCGAATAAGGAAAAATTGACGCCCCAGGTATTCTTTACCACGGGATCTAAGACGGGAGAAGTAACCCCCAATTCGGCACAGCTCTGGATTCGATTGTGCGGGCAGGAGAACCGCAACCCTGTTGTCCATGAACGCAGAGATGAAGCTCCAGCTCCCAGGCATCCACTAGAATTCGATGAGGATATGCCTGTGGGAAAAATGGACGGAGCGGTAGGGGGCGCAAACGGAATGGTACGGGCCATTATTTCCGGCAATGGCAAGCACTTTGAATCCGCATGGAGTTCCGCTAATGTAGAGAATGACTTCACCGTGCAGATTCCTTTTATGGGTTTGGATCCAGGAATCAGATACGAAATAAAATGGCAGGCAAAATTATCTGATTCAGGCCCGATCGCCGAAGCAGTGGCCACCTTTTCCACGGCACCCTCGGTTTCGGAGCAGAAAAACATTAAGTTCGTTACCTCAACCTGTCAATATTTTTGGAGTTTTGATGATTTGCAAAGAGGCTTTCGGACCTACGATAGCATGGGGAAATTGAACCCTGATTTTTTTGTTCACACCGGAGATTATGTCTACTACGATAGGCCTGGTCCTTTCGGTAATACTATCGAAAAGGCACGTCATCAATGGCACGCTATGAATTCCTGGCCTTCGCTGGTCGATTTTTTTTCGAAGGTACCTATATATATGCTAAAGGACGACCATGATTTACTCCGGGATGATGCGTATCCCACGTCGCCCGACTACGGAGCGCTCTCTTTTGAAGATGGACTGAAAATATGGCGGGAAAACGCTCCTGTAAAGGACAGCCCATACCGAACCTACCGCTGGGGAAAGCATGTTCAGATTTGGCTGGTGGAAGGACGGGAATTTCGGTCACCCAACCCTGTCGCAGATAGCAGTGACAAAACCATTTGGGGCGAAAAACAAAAGACCTGGTTTCAACAAACGGTTGAAGATTCAGACGCCACGTTCAAAATTTTGTTTTCACCCACTCCGGTGGTCGGCCCTGATCGTGAGAATAAAACCGATAACCATGCCAATAAAGCGTTTCAACATGAAGGCAATTGGCTGAGACAATATCTTTCCGGACAAAAAAATATGTTTGTCGTCAACGGGGACCGGCATTGGCAATATGTGTCGGTGGATGAAGGAGCGGGCCTGATCGAATTCGGATCGGGACCGGTAAGCGATTCCCACGCCCAGGGGTGGGATCCGGAAGATAAGCGGCCAGAACACAGATTCTTGAGGGTCAAGGGCGGATTTCTGGAAATAGGCGTGGTGGCGACGGAAACAGCTCCAAGGATAGAGTTTATTCATCGCGATGTGGATGGACTCACGGTTCATCAAGAGACATTCACAGCATCTTAAAAAGACTGTAGAGTGCAATGACTTCTAGACTGAGGGTGATTTCAACCATATTTCGTAATCATTTCAAATTCTACATGGGTTATTCTGCCCAAAACGTTCGACAATCTGCTCGTGCCTGTCACCATTTCGTCGAGCAACTTCGGCCTTTCTGGTATCCGGGTCGAACTCACCTAGACAGCCTTGAAGCGAGCGGCAGACTTAGAAGCCAGCATGAGTATTAAAAAGGGCGTTTCAATGCAGAAAGTCAATGTATCGGACTTATCAAAACTACCGCTAAAACGATTTATTTCCCAGAAAGCGTATTCGTTTCTTAAAAAGGTGAGTACTACGGACCTAATTGTCAACAAGCGACTTACCCAGTATCGGGCAGCTAACAATCTGAAATGAAATGGGTTGCTATAATCCACCGCTGCGGATTATAAATACGCAAACCCAATGAGTGCATAGTCCACACAGTAGCCAAGCAAAAGCGGTAAAATCGTTTGTTTGGCTACTTTTCATGAAAACACTAGCTCCTTGTTTGCGAAAAGCAGTTCTTTGTTTGAAAGGAAAGCAAGAATTATTTGTAAATTAAACAGATATTTATAGTTTGAAAATCTGATCCAATCTAGAATAGCAACGCTCAAATCTCATACCGACGAGGAAGACGCTCACCTGCTTTTGCTCCTCAACGAGCAAAATAGTAATTCCTTTAGCCAGATTTTCCGAAAGTATTGGCAGGAATTATACGATTTTGCCTACGTCAAAACCCAAGACAAAGACGTGGCCGAAGAAATCGTCCAGGAACTGTTTATAAATCTTTGGGAAAAGAGACAAGAACTCACCATCCGTAACCTCCGTAGCTACTTTTTCATTTCGGTCAAGAACCGCGTAATTGACCACTACCGTCGAACCACCTTCGACCGGCTGGATTCGATTCCAGATTTGGCCTCCACAACGACCTATCCGCTCTTTCTGGAAGAATTGGAAGTAGCGATTGAAGAAGCGATTGCACAATTGCCCGAGAAAAGTCGACTGGTTTTCAACTTGAAGCGATTTGAGAATCAGACTACCCGGGAAATATCACAACAACTTTCTATGCCCGAAAGAACGGTTGAATACCACTACACACAGGCTACCCGCATGCTCAAAATACTGCTCGAAACCTTTTTTTCTCTTCTTTTTATCCAGGACACATCTGGTATTTTTTAAAGAAGAAATGGGGAATTATTGAAATATAGTATTAATATTCCTGGAATCTTTTTAAATCATTGCGGACTCGCCTTTTTCTGGCGTCGTAGGGGTATAGGACAAACCAATACCCATGAGCAAACAACACTTCCGTACCCTCCTTAAGCGCTACCATGCCGACGATTGCACCCCCAAAGAGCGGCGTTTGGTCGAGCAATGGTTCGCGCTTTTGGATGGGGATCCTCCCCGTCGCGATGCCTCGGAGACCCAGCAATTGGAAGATCGCATGTGGGGGGCTATCCAGCAAAAAGGCAATACAGGAGCACCAATCGTCCGTATGCCCAACTCAGGGCGGCGCTGGTGGATGGCGGCGGCAGCCGCGTTGGTTTTGGGTTTGAGCTGGTTTGCTTACGAAGCTTTGGATACGAATTCCAAAACCATGTCGATCAACGGCACGACCGATACGCTTCCGGCTGGCTACCTCCTTCGAACCAACGAGACTGCCACTAACCTGGAAATAACGCTGAGCGATGGCTCGCAAGTTACCCTCGCTCCCCACAGTAGCCTTGAATATCCCGAAGCGTTTGAAGATACCCGGCGTGAAGTGAATCTAACCGGCGAGGCGCTTTTTCAAGTGACCCGCAACCCCAAGCAGCCCTTCTTTGTCAATGCGGGGGAGGTCACTACCAAGGTGTTGGGAACCAGCTTCCGCGTGCAAACGGGAGACAACAATAGCTCGGTGGAAGTATTGGTACTCACGGGAAAAGTGTCCGTCTTTCAGCGCGATTCGCCTGACGAGCCGACCCAGGATAAAATCAAAAAAGGGGTGATTCTCACCCCTAATCAGCGGGTCGTGTACACCCAGGCAAGTCACTCCTTTGAAACGAGCCTAGTGGAACAGCCCTTGGTGGTGGCCCCGAGTGCCGATACTCCAGGCAGCGGGTCAGAGACCGTACCCTTTGCCTTTGAAGATGCCACCATGGCCGTAGTGGTGGAGAAGTTGGAAAAAGCCTACGGTATCGAAATTATTCTGGAAAACGAAGAATTGGGAGACTGCCTTTTCACGGCTGACATTACCGAGCAACCACTTTTCACCAAACTAGACCTACTCTGTTCATCCCTCAACGCAACGTACGAGGTCCGCGGAACCAAGATTCTGATCATGGGAAGCGGATGCCGTTGACTCAGTGCAGAGTGATCCGTTGAATTTGATTTTTAGAATGAAAACCTAATTCTCTGTAAAGAAAAAGGAGCCGGAGGTGTTACGAGCACTTCCGACTCCGAAGTAATACCCTTTCTAAAACCTGGTCGGGCTTCCATCTATACGGATGGGTGAGAGGGAGTTTTGTCAAATTTTTAAACCCAACAAAAACAATCAAATGTAATGAAAAAACTATTACGAGAGCGAACGCTGCTACGACAAATCATGCGGATTACCCTGCTGCAAACTTTCCTGATCGGCCTGACCCTTACCCTGGGATACGCCCACGATGCCCACACCCAGGGCTTGTTGGATAGGGCTGTTTCGCTAAAAGCCAACAATACCGAACTCCGAAAAGTACTGTCCACGATTGAAAATGAAGTCAATATCAAATTCGTGTACAGCTCCACGGTCATCCAACCCAACCGCCGGGTGAGCGTGCAGGCCGATCAACGCAAACTTTCGGACGTATTGAAGTTAGTTCTGGAGCCGCTGGACATTACCTACAAGGTCATTGGCGGACAGATCGTGCTGACCCGGATAGAGACAGGCACTTCTTCTTCTTTTCCGGGAATTAGAGTCGAAGCCCCAGTAGACCGTACGGTTACCGGGCGTGTGGTAGACGAAAACAACGCCGGACTTCCTGGGGTAAGCGTGGTACTAAAAGGTACCTCGCGCGGTACAACCACCAACACTCAGGGGCGCTTTGAACTAACCGTACCCGAGACTGGCTCGCCGGTACTGGTGTTCAGTTTTGTGGGGTACGTGAGTCAGGAGGTAGCAGTAGGGAGTCAGAGTCAGATTAGTATTTCTTTAAACACCGACACCAAGTCGCTGGAAGAAGTTGTTGTGGTAGGCTACGGTACGGTAAAAAAGAGCGACCTGACCGGCTCAGTGGCGCAGGTAAAATCTGATGAAATCAACAGCTTTCCCTCTGCCAACCCATTACAGGCCCTTTCGGGCCGGGCAGCTGGCGTACAGGTTACGCAGAATACCGGTGCGCCCGGCGGGGGCATTAGCGTGCGAATCCGGGGTACCAACTCCATTCAGGGTAGCAATGAACCATTGTACGTGGTAGACGGCTTCCCCATTTTTGGCAGCAACCCCACGGTGCTCAACAATGCCGACATCGAGAGCGTGGAGGTACTAAAAGACGCCTCGGCTACGGCCATTTATGGCTCACGAGGTGCCAACGGAGTAGTAATTATCACGACCAAGCAAGGCAAAACAGGCCGCACGAAGGTAGACTTTGAAACCAGCTACAGCCAGCAAACGCTGCGCAAGAAACTGGACATGATGAATGGGCGGGAGTACGCTACTTTCTATAACCAGCAGGCCGTCAATGACAAACTAGCCCCCTACTTTACCCAGGACCAGGTCAATGGTTTTGGGGAGGGCTTCGATTGGCAGGATCTGGTGTTCCAGAAAGCTCCCATGAAAACTACCTCGCTAAATATCAACGGCGGCACCGATAAAACTCAGTTTTCAGTGTCAGGCAGCTACTTTGGACAGGAGGGGATTATCAAAGGCAGCGATTACAACCGATTCTCCCTGCGCACCAACATCAATCATCAAGTAAGTAAGGTGTTCAGAGTTACGCTATCCAACACCCTATCCCGCCTAAAAACCGACCGTCGTGATAGTGGAGGTGGTTCACGCGGAAATTCCATGGTTTCGGCCGCGGTATCAGCCCCGCCTACCCTTACGCCCTATAACGAGGACGGCACCTACCGGGTGCTGGCCATCGCTTACCCCTTCGTTGCCACAGATTTGATCAATCCGCTGAATTTTATCAATGAGCAGAACAACCAAATCAATGCGAACCGCATCCTGACCAATGCCGCGCTGATATTTAACCCCATTCCCGAACTAACCATAAAAATAGCGGGAGGGATCGAAAATCAGGACGATCGTACCGACAGCTACACCACCCGCAAATTTTTCAATTCACCGGGTCGGGCCGGCGTCAGTTCGTACCAATTCACTAGTCTGCTGAATGAAAACACCATCAGCTATGCCAAAACTTTCAACCAACTGCACAGCGTTTCAGCCGTGGCGGGTTTTACCTATCAGGATTTCACCACCAAAACCCTGGGCGGCAGTGGTAATGGCTTCCTGAGCGACATCACCGAAACCTTCGATCTGGAATCGGCCATTACACCGGGTATTCCGTCGTCGGGCTACTCCCAATCGGTACTGGTTTCGTACCTGGCTCGGGCCAATTATAGCTACAACGATAAGTACCTGTTCACGGCCAGCATCCGACGGGATGGATCTTCGCGGTATAGCCCCGGCAACAAGTGGGGATACTTTCCTTCGGCGGCAGTAGCCTGGAAAGTGGCCAATGAGGATTTCCTTGTCAACAACCCAACTATTTCCGAGCTGAAACTACGGGCCAGTTGGGGTTTGACGGGTAGTCAGGCCATCAACGCCTACGCTACCCTCAACGAGCTTAACGCTAGCCGGACGGTATTTGACGACGCCATGTACACGACCTTCTCGCCCGGTACACGGCTCCCTGGCAACCTGAAATGGGAAACCACCGAGCAGCTGGATTTCGGAGTCGATCTGGGTCTTTTCCAAAACCGCCTGCTATTCACGGCCGACTACTACATCAAAAATACCCACGACCTGCTGAATACGGTTATTCTGCCTTCTTCCCTGGGCTTTACCTCCACCATCCAAAACATCGGACAGGTACAGAACAAAGGATTTGAATTGGGTTTAGACGGACGTATTCTAACTGGGGCTTTTAAGTGGAATATGAACGCCAACCTGTCGATCAATCGGAATAAAGTAGTGAAGCTGTATGGCGGCGAAGATATTCTTGGGGGTAATGTCAATGTTGTAGTGATCAACGACGTGACGAACATTCTGCGCGAAGGCCAACCCATCGGTAGCTTTTGGGGGTACCTCGAAGGCGGCTACAATGAGCAGGGACGCATTATCTATAAGGATTTAGACGGTAATGGAACTACCAGTCAAAATGATAAAACGTTTATCGGGAACCCCAACCCCAGATTTATCTATGGGCTCAACTCCTCGATGTCGTATAAAGGCTTCGACCTAACGCTATTTTTGCAGGGCGTGCAGGGTAACGACCTGCTCAATGTGAGCTCCATTGTCAATACCATGGACCACGGATTCGGCCTGAACATGACGCGTGATGTGTTTCTGAATAGTTGGACACCCGAAAACCCCAATTCAAAGTACCCGCTTATCAGCCGGAACACCAACGCCCGCGTCTCCAACCGCTTCGTGGAAGACGGCTCCTACCTGCGGCTCCGGAATATTCAGCTGGCCTTTAACGCGCCGGTTGAGAAATGGGGTATTAACTGGCTGCGAAGCGCCCAAATCTACGTGAGCGGACAGAACCTGCTGACGTTCACCAGCTACTCCTGGTGGGACCCGGAAGTAAACTCGCGCGGTGGGGCCAACTCCACCTCACAGGGTATCGACTGGAATAGCTACCCGACTGCCAAGTCAACCACCGTGGGGCTACGAGTCGGATTTTAAGTTAAAACAGCACGGTCTCTGGTCGTTTTAATCACTCCTAATTACAAAGAAATGAAAAAGTCAATTCTATATAAAAACAACTTCTCACTCCGTATTCCCGGCAAAATCCTGCTGGGCCTAGCGCTACTGGTTTCGCTGGGCGCTTGTGAGGATGCTCTCGTTGAGAATCCCAAATTCATGGTCGTTGAGAATTTCTTCAATACCGCCGAAGAAGTGGAATCAGCCGTGAACGCCATCTACTCTCCCCTGCGTTCTAACAACTACACGGTATACGAAACCACCCTGGAATGCCAGGCCGACTATGCCTACGGCCGGGGTAGCTGGACTCCCCTGCACGAGCACAAGGGTTTAAACGATGCAAACATCAACCGGGTGGCGGGCCTGTGGAATGCGTTCTACCTCAGCATCCGCAACGCCAACCTGGTCATTGCCAATGCCCCGAAGGGTACCTCCATCAGTCAGGCGAATATTGATAAAAACCTAGCCGAAGCCAAGTTCCTGCGCGCGTTCAACTACTTTCAGCTCGTGCGCAACTGGGCGGGGGTACCGCTGCGAACGGAGGAAAATATAACCGAAACCGATTTGAGAAAAAGTACCCCCGAGGAGGTATATGCCCTCATCGTAGCCGACCTCATCGTAGCAGAACAAAACCTGCCCGACAAAGCTACCCGCGTGGGAAAACCCACCAAATGGGCGGCCAAAGTCATGCTGGCTGATGTGTACCTCACCCTGGGTAAGTACGCCGAAGCGCGCGACCGGGCCGATGAAGTAATCAAGAGCAATAAATTTTCGCTGGTGCCGGTTCAGTCGGTCGGCGACTTCCAAACCAAAGTCTTTGGGCCCGACCTGGTCAGTACCACCGAGGAAATTTTCTACCTGAAATACACGCGTCAGATCAATCAGGGCAACTACATGCTCTGGATCACCAACCATCCGAGCACCAAGCTGTTCAACTTTGGCGGGGCGTATGTAGTCTACGGATTTACAACCGAATCGTTCTACAAAGCCTGGGATGCAGCCGACATTCGCAAAGCAATGTGGCAGCCGGTGAATATTGGATTGGGAGCCAATACCCTCATCAGCTCCAAATTTGCGGATGCCAACGCCATCAGTCAGCAGGGAGCCGGAAACGACGATCCGGTATATGGCCTGAATGACGCCCTTCTGATCTACGCCGAAGCTGCCGCCCGCGCCGGTAACAACGTTACACCCGAGGCCATGGAGGCACTCAATAAGGTACACCGCCGCGCCTACGGCAAAGCACCCGCCACCGCCTCGACGGCAGATTTTAAGGTAGCTGATTACACCGCGACTACCTTTATCGATCTGGTAATTCAGGAACGCGCCTACGAATTCCTATATTTGGGTAAGCGTTATCTTGATCTGAAACGAATTGGCAAAGTGAAGGAAACCATCAAGGCCGTAAAAGGAATCGACGTGGCCGATAAGCACTTGCTCTGGCCCATCCCCGTATCAGAATTAAATTTCAATAAAGCCCTGGATCCAGCGAAGGACCAAAATCCTGGCTACTAAAACCTACTACTCATGACCAAAATAAAAAGACGTTCGGCCCTTGCTTCGCTCGGTTCTATCTCACTGGGAATTAGTTCGAAGGACTTCCTCCTTAAAGAAAAGGAGATACCCCTCAACGCCTTCTATTCCATCAAAAAACAAACCCTCAAAACCGATATTCTGGTGATTGGCGGCGGCACCGCCGGGGTCATAGCAGCCATTCAGGCGGGTCGGGCTGGAAAAAAGACCATTCTCGTCGAAAACGTGAGTCAGTTAGGAGGTACCACCACCACGGGCGGAGTGAACTATCCAGGCATCTTCTTCGCTTGGGGTAAGCAGGTAATTTCTGGCATTGGCTGGGAACTGGTCAAGGAAGCGGTCGACCTGAACGACGATACGCTGCCCAACTTTTCTATCCCGCACGGCAAGCGGCACCCCCTGCATCAGGTACGGCTCAACGGGCAGCTATACGCGATGCTCCTCGAAGAAAAATGCGTACAGGCAGGCGTCCATATTCGTTTTTACGAAACACCCACCAAAATAACACCTCTAAAAAACGGCTGGCTGGTGGAAACGGTAGGGAAGGGAATCAATGCCGAAATCGAGTGCAACCAATTGATCGACTGCACCGGAAATGCCTTCGCCACTACGTTGGCTGGGTATCCTGTACTACGGGAGGATACCATTCAGCCGGGATCGCTGATGTTTCAGATCGGGGGCTACGATTTTGAAAAACTCGACCTGAATCTGATCAAGGAAAAGTACAAGGAAGAGATCAAAAAGGGTACCCTGGACAAGTACGAGTTCCGAAACAATGTCGTAGGTCTGCTCAAAAGTCAGGGCGACAACATCAGCCACGTGATGGGGGCCGATTCTACCACCTCCGAGTCGCACACGCTGGCCAATATCAAAGGCCGGGCGTCGCTGTTGAATACGGTTCGTTTCCTACGTACTTTACCCAATCTGGAAAAACTAAAAATAATTGACGTCCAGAACGAAACCGCCGTCCGGGAAACCTACCGAATCGACGGCCACTACCAGGTTACACAAGAAGACTACGTAACGGGTAAGGTATTCGAAGATGCGGTTTCCTATTCCTACTACCCCATTGACCTGCATGATGAACACGGAATTATTCCGAGGCACCTGAATGAAGGCGTGGTACCTACTGTTCCATTAAGAGCCCTAATACCCAAAGGCAGCAAAAACCTCATCGTGGCGGGGCGGTGTATCAGTAGCGACCGGCTGGCCAATTCGGCACTGCGGGTACAGGCCTCCTCGATGGGCATGGGGCAAGCCGCGGCAGCGGCGGCGGTACTGGCCCATACGCACGGAACCACCCCTTTGAAGGTACCTTTCGCCGAACTTAGAAGTCTGATTGAATCGCACGGGGGTATTGTGCCCGGCATGGTGTAGTGATCATCTTTACGAATGTTTTTAAAAACCATCACCCGAACGACTGTCGTTCTTTTTATCGGAATTCTGATCCTGTCGGGCTACTATCAGCCCGGCAGGATTCAGTATACCCATCCCCCTACCCTGCTACTTCCCGTCGCCACGGCCGTAAATCACATCCTAGATTTTAACGACGATATCGCCAACGACACGCTCATTCAGTACCTTTCCAAGGAAGGGTACTCTATCAGCTACGCGCGACACCTGCGCACGGGCGTATGCTTTGATAACAAATGCCGCCCCCTGGATATTACCCTCCGCTGGAATGTCACGGGACGGTACCTTGGTTTCGAGCTACCCGAAAAAGAATTTCTCAGTAAGTACGACCACGATCCTTTCTCCGAGGCCGAGTACGTTCGCCTCCACGGCATCCTGACCGACTCGCTATCGGCGCTGAAATACTTCCATTACAACGAAATCGTACCCAAGGCCGATTCGTCCTACCAAAAAGTGGATGCTGTATCGGGCGCTACCTCGGCCAATGTACTCGACAATGTGGTGGAAGGAGCCGCCTTCACAACCTACAAGCTGTGGCATCTCGTATATGGCTCAGCCCAACGACAAGCCGAAGCCCTGACTTGCGAAAAACTAACGCCTGAATTAATCCAGCTGATTTTAGACAGCAAACACCCGAGTGATAAAATCTGGGCCTTGAACCACATCAATGGTTTCATTCAGCCTACCCCTACCCTGCAACAATCGGTTTTGGGCTACATTGATGGCAAAGATTACAACCTTACGGAAAGGGCTTTACACTCGATTAGTACTGAGGATTTGGAATCTGTTGCCTTACAAGTCGCTTTGGCACAAAAGATCCTAACGACCAATTACAGCGCCCAGAAACTTTTGGTTAAGAAGCTTAACGAGGCGTCGGCGCTCGATAAAGAATCCCGGTTATTTTTGGCCAAAAACATTGGCACGTTCAGTGGACAATTGATCTCCGATATTCTGGATTTATTTCTCCATCACCAGAGCCTCGATCCCGAAACCTGCCGCTACGCATCTGAATTACTACTGGTTGAAAATCCATTTATTTCCAAGAAAGCCTATTCGTTTCTTAGTAAGATGAGTACTGCGGACCTGATTGTGAAAAAGCGACTCACGCAGTATAGATCAACGAACAATCTTAACTGAATCCCCATGGGTTTCCAACCCGTTTTTCTTTTTCGAAGAGCATCCAAGAGTCGAAAAGCAGTAAACTGTTACTTTTCTGACCTTTCGTGCATAGCATAAGATCAATAACTCGATAGCATATCCTGGAATGCCATGTTCACCGAAAATCCCATAATCAAAATGATTTCTTTTAAAAAACTAACATACGTTTTTCTCCTCCTGACCGTGCTAACGGCCTGTGGGTTTAATTCTGACAAAAACCGCATGGCCTTAGTACACCAAGCTGACGTCATCATCTACGGCGGCACCGCCGCCGCCGTCACCGCTGCCGTACAAGTCAAAAAAATGGGCAAGTCCGTCATCATCGTCTCCCCCGATAAGCACTTGGGAGGCCTGTCGGCGGGCGGACTAGGCTTTACCGATACAGGCAACAAATCGGTCATCGGTGGGCTGGCGCGGGAGTTTTACCACCGCCTCTACCAGCACTACCAAAAGCCCGAAAGCTGGACCTGGCAGAAGCAATCGGAGTACGGCAACAAGGGCCAGGGTACCCCCGCCATGGACGGTGATGCCCGCACGATGTGGATCTTCGAACCCCACGCCGCTGAGCAGATTTTTGAAAAATTAATTAAAGAAAATAACATCACCGTCTACCGGGATGAGTGGCTCGACCGCTCCAAAAAAGGCGTAAAGATGAAGAGTGGAAAAATTCAGTACTTCAAAACCCTGAACGGCAACACCTACAAAGGCAAGATATTCATTGACGTCACCTACGAGGGTGACCTCATGGCCGCAGCGGGCGTAAGCTACCACGTGGGCCGCGAAGCCAACAGCGTATACGGCGAGCAGTGGAATGGCGTACAGGCAGGCGTATTCCAGCACGGGCACTATTTCAAAAAACCCGTGAGCCCCTACAAGGTAGCTGGTGATCCCAAAAGTGGCCTGCTACCAGAAATTTCCTCCGAGCCGATTGCCGAAAACGGCACCGGCGATAACAAGATTCAGGCCTACTGCTTCCGACTGTGCATGAGTAATAATCCCAATAATCGCGTGCCCTTCCCCAAGCCCGAAAGCTACGACCCGGCCCGTTACGAGTTGCTCCTCCGGGTATTTGATACCGGCTGGCGCGAAACCTTTGACAAATACGATAATATCCCCAACCACAAAACCGACACCAACAACCACGGCCCATTTAGTAGTGACTACCTCGGTAAAAACTACGACTACCCCGATGCCAGCTACGAGCGCCGCCGGGAAATCATCAAGGATCACGAGGAATACCAGAAAGGCCTGCTGTACTTCATGCAGAACGATCAGCGTATGCCCGCGGACGCAAAGCAGGATATGCAGCAGTGGGGCTTGGCCAAGGACGAGTTTACCGACAACGGAAACTGGCCGCATCAGATCTATGTACGTGAAGCCCGCCGCATGATTGGCGAAGATGTGATGACCGAGTTGCACACCCTTGGTACCAATCCCGTGTCCAACCCCATCGGCATGGGCTCCTACTCACTCGATGCCCACAACGCCCAACGCTACGTAAAGGCCGACGGAAACGTACAGAACGAGGGCGACATTGGGGTACACCCCAAGCAACCTTATTCCATTTCATACGGCTCTATTTTGCCAAAGGCCTCCGAGTGCAAAAACCTGCTCGTCCCCGTGGCCATGTCCAGCTCGCACATCGCCTTCGGGTCTATCCGGATGGAGCCGGTGTTTATGATTCTGGGGCAATCGGCGGCGGCGGCGGCAGTACTGGCCATCGAGAATGGCGTGACGCCTCAGCAATTGCCTTACGAGAAACTGCGGGGCTTATTGGTGAAGGAGGGGCAGAAGTTAGAAGCAGCTACCAAAGCAGAATAATATTATTCTCACAACTTGATACTTTTATGAAGCAACTCTTGATTTTTTTGCTGGGCATTTTACTAATATCATGCAGCGCCTACAAACCACGACAAAACCAACAAGAAACTGACCTCGTAGTCTACGGCGGGACATCGGCAGGTATCGCCGCGGCCATCGAGGCCAAACGGATGGGTAAATCCGTGGTGCTGATCGAACCCACTTCCCGCGTTGGCGGCCTGACGACGGGCGGCTTGGGGCAAACTGACATCGGCAATAAACGCGTGATCGGGGGGATTTCGAGGGAGTTTTACCAAAACATTAAAACCTACTACGACAACCCCGAAAACTGGACATGGCAAAAAAACCAGGACTACCTGGACGGTGGACAGACCCGCACCCAGAAAAACGAAAATAGTATGTGGACTTTCGAGCCGTCAGCCGCCCTGAAAGTGTACCACGATATGCTGAAAGATGCGAATATTCAGGTGGATTACAATCAGAAACTGGATCGGGCCAAGGGCGTTCTGAAGGTCGGCAACCGCATCACGGCTATCACCATGATTTCGGAAAAAACCTACCGGGGCAAGGTATTTATCGACGCCACCTACGAAGGTGACCTGATGGCAGCAGCGGGCGTCAGCTACACCGTGGGGCGGGAAAGCAATAGCCAATACGGAGAAACCCTCAACGGCGTTCACAAGCGTGACTTAGACACGACAATGACCGGGCAGAAATCTCGAAACTCAATCAATCATAACTTCGTAGGCAGCGTGGATCCTTACGTGGTTAAGGGCGACAAGTCCAGTGGACTACTGCCGTTCATCAATTCCCAAGACCCCGGCCCACACGGTGCAGGTGACGACAAGGTACAGGCCTACTGCTACCGGATGTGCCTCACCGACCATCCCGACAATCGCATTCCCTTCGCCAAACCCGCCAACTACAACGAGCGCGACTACGAACTACTCATACGCAACTACGAGGCCGGGGAGAGGGGATTTCCCTGGATTAATTCCCAAATGCCCAATCGCAAGACCGACACCAATAACCGAACCGGATTTTCTACTGACTTTATCGGCCAAAACTACGATTATCCCGAAGCCAGTTACGAGAAACGGGAGCGCATCGCCGAGCGGCACCGCCAGTACCAGCAGGGCCTGATGTGGACGCTAGCCTACCACGAGCGGATACCCGATTTTATCAAAAAGGAGGTGTCGCGATGGGGTACTTCAAAGGACGAGTTCGAGCGCGAGGACGGCTGGCAACAACAATTGTACGTTCGTGAAGCCCGCCGGATGGTGAGTGATTTGGTGATGACGCAGTACCATTGCGAAGGCTTGAAGATTGTAGAAGACCCAATCGGCATGGGAGCTTATGGCATGGATTCGCATCATATTCAACGGTACGTGACCGAGGAGGGATTTATAAAAAACGAAGGCAACGTCGAGGCGCATGTGACGGCTCCGTACCCCGTCGGTTATCGGGCTATAGTCCCCAAGCAAAGCGAATGTGCCAACCTTATCGTGCCGATCTGCCTGAGTGCCACCCACATTGCCTTTGGGTCGATCAGAATGGAACCCGTGTTCATGGTTCTTGGGCAATCCGCCGCCTTAGCGGCTTCGTTGGCGATCGACAAAAATCTAGCTGTTCAGGACATTCCCTATCAGCATTTGAGGAAATTACTTTTGGATAAAAAGCAGGTTTTGGCCGATAAAGCGGAGTAGAACAACCGTGAAGAGATACACAAAAGCACTTGCCAGAACTCTATGCCTTTCGCTGGCGATGCTGGGAATTTGGGCTGCCTTCCAGTCTCCACTACCCGAAATCGCAACTCCAAATATTGACGGACTTTCGAAGGAGCGGATCAAGCTGATGAATTTTTACAACGCTCCCGCTGCGGCCCCACCCGCGCTTCGCTGACGACGAAGTACCGGGCTACCGAGGATTTCTGAGCCGAAACACGGTCACGATGGGCGAAGTGTTGGGCGAAAGTGGCCATCACTGGTTTACATTGATGTGGAAAAATAGCAAATCTGTATTAATGGCTTCGCCATTGAATTGTATTGCTCGACTTTTCAAGTATTCCCCGCAACTCTTGACATTTCAACCTCGTGTCGCCTTCGGTTCCATCCGTAGGGAACCCATGTTCATGATTCTGGGGCAGTCGGGGGCGGTGATGCTTTCTTTTGAGGAAAATGTTATTCCGCAAAAGCTTGATTGTGCGGAATTAAAGCAGGAATTAACAAAAGAAGGCCAAAAAATAGAGTTAAAATAAGGTTATCTACGCTTTATGATCGGGGGTACATAGCCTAAGTATCATTTTGTGCCATCTATTTTATCTGATTTTCAACTTTCCAAGCTGTTTTTAAGTACCCAATGAACCCAACTACTACTACTCGTTCCACTGCTTCGCATCTGTTTAGTATTCCCGTCATCGTGGCCGCTCTGGGCTACTTCGTCGATATTTATGACCTGCTGCTTTTTGGCATTGTCCGTATACCCAGTCTGGTGTCATTGGGGCTTTCCGAAGAAGCGGTTTCCTCGGTGGGGGCTAGCATCCTCAATTGGCAAATGACCGGCCTACTGATCGGGGGTATCTTGTGGGGAGTGCTGGGCGATAAAAAAGGACGTTTATCCGTGCTCTTCGGTTCCATCATCACCTACTCCATTGCCAACATCGCCTGCGGCTTCGTCCAGGATGCCGAAACGTATAAAGTCCTGCGGTTTGTTGCCGGGGTAGGTCTGGCCGGGGAGCTGGGCGCGGGTATTACACTGGTATCCGAAATACTACCCAAAGAACTCCGTGCCATCGGCACCTCGCTGGTGGCCGGCATCGGGCTCTTGGGAGCCGTAGTGGGATACTTCACCGTCGAGTTTTTCGACTGGCGCAACGCCTATTTTATCGGTGGTGGACTCGGTATAGCCTTACTTTTACTTCGTATCGGAGTATTTGAATCGGGTATTTTTGAACATGTTAAACAACAGAAACATATCCAAAAAGGCAATTTCTTTTCCCTATTTACCAATAAAGATCGCCTGATCCGCTACCTCAAATGCATCGGCATGGGCCTGCCTACCTGGTTTGTAATCGGAATTCTGGCTACGTTCAGCAATGAATTTGGTAAAGCCCTGGGTATTGAGGAAGCCATCCGACCTGGCCTAGCCATCATGTGGTGCTACGTGGGGTTATCCGTGGGCGATTTTTCCAGCGGATTGATCAGTCATGCGCTCAAATCTCGTAAAAAAGCGGTCTTTATCTTCATGTTATTTACCGCCGTTGTCAGCGTAGTTTATCTCTATGCGGGAATCGACACCGCGGGACAATTATACCTGTTGTCTGGCTTGTTGGGACTTGGTATTGGCTATTGGGCCATGTTTGTGACTATTGGTGCCGAGCAATTTGGTACCAATCTGCGCGCTACCGCCGCCACTACCATACCTAATATGGTACGGGGTACGGTAGTCGTGATGACTACCCTCTTCGGGTACTTCAAAACCTCTTTCGCCGTCACTGACTCCGGAGCCCTAGTCGGGCTTATTTGCTTTGTGATTGGATTCTATTCCATCCTCACCATTCCCGAAACCCACGGGCGAGATATGGATTTTCTGGAAGAGTAGAGCTAAACATAGTGTGCATAAAAAAGGGGGGCACGGACATAATCCATGCACCCCAACTCTACCACGGGCAAGAATGGCAGGTTCTATCCATTTCGTTCATTACTCAGCAGTTACCGGAGTTACTGTGCGAGTTGTTTCGGTCTTGATCGAGAAAGGCTTCGATGCAAGTCCTTTGCTAGTTTCTACTACGAAGGAATACTTCCCATCCAGCAGATTAGAAAGGTCAAATACCTTTAAGTAACTCTCAGAGTTACCTGACGTGTACTCACTGTACAGTACTTCACCAGTTTCAGACTTAATCGCGATGTACGACCGAGCAGGAAGATTGTTGACTGAAAGTTTGAATTTCAAACCCTCAAAAGTTTCAACGCTCATTTCTATTGTACGATCTCCGCGTACTTCGATGGTGTTGTTGTTAATATTAAATGCGTTTGCAAAGTTTGCAGTTGATACTCCCATCACTACTGCCGCTACTAAAATAGTTCTTTTCATGTTGTTACGTAATTGTTAATTGTACGATTGATTTTATTGTATTTTTTTAATATAACATTAAATCTTGCCCTGGGTAACGTTCCCTTCGTTTAGGTACTAGCTATTATCGTTGTTTGACTTTACAAACGTAGACATAAGGTCCTATACGAGTCAATAGGACCGGTTGATTATAAAAAAGTTCATCTCACAATCCTATCTTTAAATTAAAATAATACAACGATTATACAAAAAGTACAACAGTTAGTTTATTATTTACTACGGTAATTTTAGTAAAGACCCGTTCTATAAATTGTATTTTTTTAATATAATACTACAATATAAGTTCTTGTGGTTGTTGAGGACTAAAAGGATCTTTTTGGGAAGATAAAAAAGAGCTGCCAAAAGCTCAACTAAATCTAAAAATCAGCACATTAACTGTGATTTTCAATTAAACCATTGTGGCTACATCGCACGTCAGGCCCGTATTGTGTTAAATTAGGGCATTCCTGCAAGGATAAGTAGTAGGGCAAACGGGATTAAGAATTCATTATCACCCTAGAATTGGGTATTTTCCTAGATCTGGTTCTTTTATGGTAAAAGTGTAATCATTCTTAGCCTAGACCTTGCCTCACCCAAAACGATCTTAGTATGCTTTCCCGTAAAGAATTCCTTCGTTCGGCGATCGGCTTTGTCGGGTTAGGCCTGTTAGCCCCTGTCAGTGGTACCGCCGAAAGTATTACGAAATCCAACGATACTCTCCCTACCTAGTCATTTCCCGATCTTTCGTTAAGTATCAAAGAGCCGATCAAAATTCGCTCGGTGGAACTTCTCAAAACGCGGGGTGAGCTACTTTTAGTAGTCATTCCGCTTTTTATGAGTGAGGATGCCCGCAACATCGCTACCCTGACCCACAACGCATATAGCCTCAACAACAACTACAAGTACGCCGGGATGGAACTGTATCGGTACGGTGGAAATAACCGTTTGGGACTTACTCGGACGTACCGCCAATAAACCCGTGTTCGAATTACTAGGTCAAAAAGTCCGCAGTTCCTATGACGTGTACCTTTCCAGCTTTGATCGCGAAAGTCCTCCCGAAAAAGTATTGGAAGAACTCAAACAGAAGCTTTACCAAACCAGCGCCAAGGAAGTAACAATTAAAATTGGCGGACGCCTGCGCACTACACCCGAAGATGACGCCCGAAGCACTAAACTACTGGGTATGGCCCGAAAATTCTGGGCGATCAGGTAGTCATTTACGCCGATGCCAATGGTTCTTTTGATGTAAAAGATGGGATTAGATTTGGCAAAATACTGGAAGGCATCGGGGCGGATATTTACGAAGAACCCCTAAACTTTGAGGAGGAAGTCGGGATGCGGAAAGTCACTAAGGCCCTTCGTAAAATAAAGGTAGCGAGCGGCGAACAGGATGCCAGTTTGTAACGTTTTCAGCGCCTTGCCAAAACCGGGTTTTATGACATCCTTCAACCCGATGTATGCTACACCGGAGGTATCCTGCGAACATTACAGGTAGCCAAAATCGCCCGAAAAGCGGGTATTCACACCGCACCACATATACCCAAAGCCGATCCGTTGGAGGCACTCTTCTGGCAGGTAGTTTCGGTCTGTCCAATGCTTTATGGATTATAGGAGTACCCAGTCACGTTCAAGAACATTGAACCCGACTAGTACACGACTTATGTACTCCTCAACGAGGAAGGAAAAATGATGATTCCTACTATCCCCGGTCTCGGGATTGAATACGAGGATTATATCCGGAAAAATGCCGAAAAAGTTTAGGAGGATTTCCGCTTCTTTTTAGGGTTCGAAAATTGAAAATATCAAGCGTAGTAGTCAAACAAAAAAAGATAACAAACAGAACCATTCCAATTGTAGCTTATGAAAGCATATTGCTCTTTACTCCTTGTCTTAGTAACCCTCACCACTTCCGCCCAAACTACCCTCGAACTTGTCTACAAAAAAGTAGACAGCACCGAACTCCACATGGTGATCGATTATCCGCCCGACTACCAACCGGGCAGGAGCTACACCACCATGGTATTCTTTTTTGGCGGCGGCTGGACGGGCGGCAGCATCGCCCAGTTTGAACCCCACGCGCAATACTTCGCCAGCCGGGGTATTATTTGCGTCCGGCCCGACTACCGGGTGAAATCACGGCAAGAAACTACCCCGTTTGAATCGGTGGAAGATGCCAAGTCGGCCATAAGATACTTACGGAAAAACGCTGAGTTGCTGGGCATAGATCCGGGGCGAATCATCGCGTCGGGCGGCAGCGCGGGTGGACACCTAGCAGCAGCAACGGCTTTATTACCCGGCTTGGATGCGCCTACGGATGACCTCACGATAGGCACCGTTCCGCAGGCCTTGGTACTTTTTAACCCCGTCATTGACAACGGCCCCAAAGGCTACGGTTACGAGCGAATCGGCGAACGCTATCCCGAGTTTTCGCCCATGCACAACCTGAATACCATTGCGCCTCCTACCATCTTTTTCCTCGGCACCGCCGATAAGCTCATTCCGGTCAGTACGGCTCAGGAGTACAAAAAGAAAATGGAATCCAGGGGTCAGCGCTGTGACTTACATCTTTACGAAAGCCAGCCCCACGGCTTTTTTAATTACAAGGAGAAGGATACGTCTTATTTCAAAGACACCGTTCTAAAAACTGATGCCTTTCTTCAATCGCTGGGCTACCTCCAAGGCCCGGCTACGTTGGATCGGTTTTTAGTCGAATAGAGGTTTGTCCAGAAAAAGCAGGAAAAGAGATTGGGTATAGTAGCTTGATAACTGCCTTACTACTATAAAACCTTCCTTGACTATGATCAAGCAAATCCTGCCTGGAATCGCCGGCTTAGTACTATGTGCGTTGATTGCGGCCTCTCCTACCGAAAACTCTCCCGAGCCGGTAGTCGGCAAGCCCAACGTGCTCATGATTGCCGTAGATGACCTGAACAATAACCTCGGTTGCTACGGCCACCCTCTCATGCAGTCGCCCAACATTGACCGACTGGCCCGACGCGGGGTTCGCTTCGACCGTGCTTACTGCCAGTTTCCGCTATGCAGTCCCAGCCGCACGGCCCTACTCACCGGCCTGCGCCCCGATGCCTCCCAGGTCTACGACCTGGCCACCCACTTCCGTACCACCATGCCCGACGTAGTAACCCTGCCGCAGCACTTCAAGAATAACGGCTACTTTACCGCCCGGGTGGGTAAACTATACCACTACGGCGTACCCCGCGACATTGGAACCAACGGTCTGGACGATGCCCTGTCGTGGACGACCGTGCGAAACCCAAAAGGACGCGACAAGGCTGAAGAAGATTTGATCACCAACCTTACTCCCAAACGAAGCCTGGGCTCGTCGCTATCCTTCTTGGCGGCCGACGGTACCGATGAGGAGCAAACCGACGGCATGATAGCCACCGAAGCCATTCAGCTATTGCAAAAGAATGCGGACAAGCCTTTCTTCCTGGCCGTAGGTTTTTTTCGTCCCCATTGCCCTTACGTAGCCCCAAAAAAGTACTTTGATATGTACCCCACATCCAAAATCCAACTTCCGGCTCACTCCCCAGGTGATACCTCACAATATCCCCGTGAGGCCTTGTGGACGTATCCTTTCAACTGGGGTCTGAATGAGGCGGAGAGGCGGCAGGCTATTCAGGCCTATTATGCCTCCGTCACATTTATGGATGCTCAGGTTGGTCGCGTGCTCGATGAGCTTGATAAGCTGGGATTGGCTGATAATACCATCGTGGTATTCTGGAGCGACCACGGTTACCTGCTCAGCGAGCACGGACAGTGGATGAAGCAAAGTCTCTTTGAAGAATCCGCCCGGGTACCCATGATCGTGGCCGCACCCGGCGCGAAAGGCAATGGCACCGTCAGTCCGCGAACAGTGGAATTGCAGGACATCTACCCTACGCTCGTTGACTGGAGTGGACTCTCCAAACCTTCCCACGTGGCCGGAAACAGCCTACTACCCCTGCTTGCCAATCCCAAAAAATCGTGGGACCACCCCGCCATTACCCAAACCGACCGAAACACCGGTATGGGCCGCAGCATCCGGACCGAACGCTGGCGGTACACCATCTGGAAAGAAGGTTCCGGCGAGGAAGAACTTTACGACCACGATTCTGATCCTTATGAGCTAAAAAACCTGGCGAAGGAAGATCGTTTCCTTAAAATAAAAAATGAGTTACGAGCGAAGCTGCTCAGTAAAAGTACCCATGCTATCGAAAGATAAGTACTAGTAAGACGAAGCAGGTTTAACACCCCATTTATATAAAAAAATCTCCCGTTTATCATACAAAGCATGGTACCTCTATTAAAAACTTTCCTTCGGGTTTTCATTACCCTCATTTTCTCGACCAGCCTCTTTTTTTGTAAAAATTCAGCGCAGAAAAGTGCCGGAAAAGTAGCCGATACAAAACGCCCAAACATCCTTTTCGTCATCTCCGACGATCAGTCCTACCCCCACGCCTCGGCCTATGGCTATAAGGCCGTCAGTACGCCTGCTTTTGACCGAGTAGCGCGGGAAGGCATCCTGCTCACCAATGCCTTCGTAGCCTCACCCGGCTGCAGCCCCTCCCGGGCCGCCCTGCTCTCGGGCCTCAACTGCTGGCAGACCCGTGAGGCCGGTACGCACGCCAGTACTTTTCCCGCCGACTTGGTGCCCTATACCGAAGTACTCGAAAAAGCTGGCTACCACGTGGGCATGACCGGCAAGGGCTGGGGCCCCGGTAAGGTGGTAGGACGGGCTCACAATCCAGCCGGAAAGGCTTACGACAAACGTAAAATGGAAGCACCCAAGGGCATCAGCGACAACGACTACGCCGCCAACTTTCAGGATTTTATAGCCCAAAAAGCCGACGGTCAGCCATTCTGTTTCTGGTTCGGTGCCCAGGAACCCCACCGCCGCTACCCCACCGGTATAGGCGTCAAGAGCGGCATGAAGATAGCCGATGTGAAGGTACCCGACTTCCTGCCCAATGACCCCGACATCAAGACCGACATGCTCGACTACCTCTACGAAATCCAATGGTTTGACAGCCACCTCGACCGCATGTTGCGGCTACTGGAAGAAAAAGGCGAGCTTGAAAACACGCTAGTTGTGGTTACCTCTGACAACGGTATGCCTTTCCCCCGCGCCAAAGCCAACACCTACGAGTACGGTTTCCACGTGCCGATGGCCATCCGTTGGGGCAGTAAAATCAAAGGCGGCCGCACGGTCGACGACCTAATCAGTACCGTGGACCTGGCTCCTACTTTTCTGGAAGCGGCCAGCATCAGTAATCACCCCATGCAGTTAGAGGGCCGCAGCCTGATGAAGATTTTTACCAGTAGCAAAAACGGAGTGCTTGAAAAAGAACGACAAGCCGTGTACGCCTCCCGCGAGCGGCATTCCTCCTCGCGCTGGAACAACCTGGGTTACCCGCAGCGCGCCCTGCGTACCCCCGACTACCTTTACATCTGGAACATTCAGCCCGACCGTTGGCCCGCGGGCGATCCGCAAAAATTCGAGGAGGATAGCACGCTGGGACCCATGGACGACGCCTACCACGACATTGATGATTTCAATGAATCACCGTTGATCACCCGACGCGAGGAGTCGGGCATCAACCGCTACTTTCACCTGGCGGTGGACAAGCGCCCGGAGATGGAGCTCTACGATATCCGCAAGGACCCTTACTGCCTGACGAACCTGGCTCAGCAACCCGCGCATCAGGCTACCCGCCAGAAACTGGAAAAGCAGATGAAGGACTACCTAACCAAAACGAACGATCCGAGAATGAGTCCCAATGGGGAAACTATCTATGAATCCTATATCCGGTACAGCCCGATTCGGAAGTACCCGGAGCCAAAGTAGTACTATAATGAGAGTTCATTTAACCGCTCCGGCGGCCCGGCGCAAAGTGCGCCAAGACTCTACGCTGAGTACACCGAGCATCAAGAGACTCGAAACTAGTTGGAAAGATTCTTAAAAAACCAGGCTTATGAAAAACAACCCACTTTTCAGAAATCTTCTTTGGGGAGTCCTACTTCTAGCTATTTCTCTCGGTTTGAGCAGAGAAAAGGACACCCCCAACACCAACTGGTCCGAATACAACGGCGACGGCCACCGCAGCCACTACTCCCCCCTGACCCAAGTCACCGAGGCAAATGTGCAGAGCCTCCAAGTAGCCTGGACCTACGCCTCGGGCGGAGCCGATACCGTCCGCAACAGCACACAGATGCAGTGCAACCCCATCATCATGGACGGAATACTCTACGGCGTATCAGCCAACACCCAGGCTTTTGCAATCAATGCTGCTACCGGAAAAGAAATTTGGAAAACGAACGTTAGCGACAACGGCGGGACCACCAGCCGGGGACTTACGTACTGGACCGACAGAAAGGATCAAGTGATTTTCTTCGGGGCGGGTCAGTGGCTGTACGCCCTTAACGCCAAATCCGGAAAGCCAATGCCCCGCTTTGGGCAGAACGGCCGGATTGACTTGCTACCGGGAGTACAGCGCCCCGGTGCCGATGAGTACATTCGCCCCAACACACCCAACACCGTTTACAAAGACCTGATCATTGTAGGCGCGCGGCTTTCCGAAAATCAGGGGGCATTGCTCGGCGATATCCGGGCCTATGACGTGCGGAATGGTAAACTTGTCTGGACGTTCCGTACCATCCCGGCACCCGGTGACTTCGGCTATGATACCTGGTCCCCTGCCAATCCCCGCGAACGATTGGGCGGGGCCAATGCCTGGGCAGGCATGGCCATTGACCGCGAACTGGGTATTATATACGTACCCACCGGCTCGGCAGCTTTTGATTTCTACGGCGGCAACCGCAAGGGCGATAACCTTTTTGCCAATTGTCTCATTGCCCTCAACACCGCCACCGGTAAACGGCTCTGGCACTACCAACTGGTCCACCACGACATCTGGGACCGTGATCCGCCCGCGCCACCCAACCTCTTGACGGTAACCCACAACGGCCCCGACGGTCGGCCCCGACGTATTGATGCCGTGGCCCAGATCACCAAGCAGGGGCAGGTTTTTGTCTTCGACCGCGTGACTGGTAAGCCACTCTTTGACATTAGGGAAACAGCCTTCCCGCAGGACGCCATTGCGGGTGAAAAGGCAAGTCCTACCCAGCCTATTCCGCAAAAACCTGCTCCTTTTACCCGGCAGACTTTTACCGAAAAGGATATAAATCCATGGTCGGCAGATCGCGACGCCATCGCCGCCAAGCTCCGGACGGCCAGAACAGGCAACCCCTACACCCCGCTAACCGGTGAGATAACGGTATTTTTCCCGGGTACCGACGGCGGCGCGCAGTGGGGTGGCGCGGCCGCTGATCCGGAAGGTATCTTGTACGTGCCTGCGAAGGAAAACCCCTGTTACTCTTCGTTAGTGTTGCGTCAAGAGCCATCCGGTGGTAAGGAAGTCACCAACGCTCAGTTGTATACCCTCAATTGCGCAAACTGCCACGGAATCGATCAACGGGGCAGTCACGATGGGGCGTACCCTTCGCTGATTGGGATTGGGGATCGGTTATCAAAGGAGGCCATTCAAAAGGTAGTTCAAAACGGGCGAGGTATGATGCCCTCTTTTTCTCACCTTTCCAAAGCAGAGCGGGATGCCTTGCTGGACTTCCTCCTCAACGTACCTTACTCTGCCAAAACCGTAAGTACCAACCAGGGAGAGGTACCCTATCAGCATACGGGCTACAACCGCTGGTACGATAGCAAAGGCTATCCCGTAAGCGCTCCACCTTGGGGTACCCTCACCGCCATTGACCTCAATACCGGCGAACACCGCTGGCAGGTCCCCCTCGGCGAATATCCCGAACTGACCCAAAGAGGCATCCCACTTACTGGCACCGATAACTACGGCGGTCCTTTGGTAACGGGTAGTGGGCTCCTCTTTATCGCCGCCAGCAAGGACGAAAAGATTAGGGCTATGGATAAGAGAACCGGCAAAACCCTCTGGGAGGCCCAAATTCCCGCCGGTGGCTACGCCAGCCCCTCCACTTACTCCGTCAACGGGAAGCAATACATCGTCATCGCCTGCGGTGGTGGCAAGCTAAAAACGAAATCTGGGGACAGGTATGTGGCATTTGCTCTGCCGTAGAGGGTAGACCGAAAAACTCGTTTGTAAAAAGCAGTACGAAGGCGGGGTAGACCGCATCTATATTTCTCCCGACGGCAAGACGATCTACGCCCTTCCCTCGAAAAAGAATTCTGGACGGTGGTGGATGTCAAAACCGGGAAGGTGATTACCAAAATAGCAACCAACTCCGGCTCGCATGAGTAGCTATGGGCTATTGTCTTTTTTATTTGTCTTATTATCAATGTGTTATGATAATATTTTAATGTAAAGCTGTGATCTACATTAAGCAAATCATAGCATCTAACAACCTAATTCCTAACACCTGTTTAACCCCACTGCTGCGTATGTATACCTGGCGGGTCTAAAATCCAATATGCTCAACGTAGCCGAGACCAAAACGCACAGTATTGCCAAACAGGTAGGGCCCTTCACCGCCGCCATCCGGCCCTTTACCATCCATGCCGCCGGGACAGGCGGGTACGTAAAAGTACCCGTGCCACGGGTTTGAACCGTAGCGCGAGTACTCGTGTAAACCAACCCTATTTTATGCTCTACCCTTCTGCTTTCGGGCCTGATCCTACTGACCCATTGAAAGACTAGCGTTGAGTTGTTGGGTTAGGGTACCTTGCAGATCGAGGCTAGCGGCATGGCCTACATAACTCGCAGGTAAGGTAACTGTGTGCCCAATATTGATTCGGACCGCATCCACAGCGGTCGGAATTCTGCCACAACTCCATACCGAACTAGTGCTCCATAATCCGGAGGTTATGGATTCGCAAAGGGTAACGATTTCAACACTCTGCTCGGTGTACGCCGTGCAGCCGTTGACCGTAACCGTGTAGCGCACCGTGTGGTTGCCGACCGATAGATTCGCCGGGGCGAGTTGGCTGGCGCTGTTCCCGTCAATAGTGAAGCTGCCGCCCGAGGGAGTACCCGTCAGAGTGACCGCTCCGGCGTCCGTGAAGTAGGCAGCGTCAAGTCCCCGATAATGGCGGGCGCAGGCGTGACGTTCACCGTCATATTAATGGCATTCTATGAGGCAGCTGGCGTAGTCAAACACGTTCCACCCGTTACCGTAATATCGCAGGTTACGGCATTGCCATTGGCCAGGGTGGCTGAAGTGTCGGTATTAGAAGCACCAGACTGCACTGATGAGACGTCAATCTTGAAATTATAATTAATCGTTCCACCGCCAGTATTGCTTGCCGTAAAGGTGACCGATGTACCTGCACAGATCGCGCTCGTGTACCTGCACAGATCGCGCCCGTTAGTAAAGCTGCAATGCTTACGGTGGGGGTACAAGTTCCATTTCCCGTCACTGCAAAGTCATAGGCCGCCTCGTCACAGTCGTCATTGTTGACGGTGATGGTGGCCGTCTGCGTGCCCACCCCGTTGGGCGTAAAGGTCACCGTGAAAGTGGCCGATGCGTTGCCCGCCGTCGTCGTCGGTGCCCTGCTCACCACAAAGCGCGCATTGCTGGAAGTGATGCTGCTGATCGTCAAGGATGCCCCGCCAGTGTTCTGTATGGTGAAGGTGCGGGCAAAACCCACCCCGATGTTGGTGATGCCAAAGTTCGTGTGGTCCCCCGTCGAAGGCGTGTTATCCCCGTCCGCTATGTACACCCCGTTGCCGCGCACATTAACCTCGTTAAGGTCGCCGAAGCGGATGGGCGCCGTGTTGGAACCATTGTTCGCCGCCGCGAAGTCCGGTTTACCGTCCCCGTTAAAATCCCCGATCGCCACGGAGCGCGGCTCCGACCCCACCGCCACGTCAGTCGTGCCACCGAAGCCGCCCGCCCCGTCGCCGAGGCGGATGGAAACCGTGTTGGAATTACGGTTCGCCGCAGCGAAGTCCGGTTTGCCATCCCCATTGAAATCCCCGATCGCCACGGAGGTCGGACAAGACCCCACCGCCACGTCAGTCGTGCCGCCGAAGCCGCCCAGTCGCCGAGGCGGATGGACACCGTGCCGGAACCTTGGTTCGCCACCGCGAAGTCCTGTTTACCGTCCCCGTTGAAATCCCCGATCGCCACGGAGATCGGATACGACCCCACCGCCACGTCAGTCGTGCCGCCGAAGAAAGCCTGACTGCAAGCGGGATTGGTTACGGTAAGAGTAAAAGTGGCCGTGGTGCTGCCCCCGCCGTTGAAGGCCGTTACGGTCACCGGGTAAGTACCCGCCTGCATCGCGGCGGTTGCCGTCACCACGCCGGTGCTGGGACTCACCGACAACAGGCCCGTGAAGTTGGTGTTCGTCCCTACTGCCATTCTCGTAGCCCCGGTGGGGGCAGCACTCGGGGTCACGGTGGTGTTCTGACCCGCGGTGACGGAGGTGGCGGAATAGGCGCCCAGCACAGGCGGGGTCGCGCTCGTCACAGCAAAGTCATACACCGCCTCGTCACAGTCGTCATTGTTGATGGTACTGGCAGGTACAGAAGAAAAGGTAACCACATCAGCGTCTGCATTTACATCTAGTATGGCATGTCGCAAAGAACCTGTACCCAAATTGTTGGTGTTGGATACCGTAAAAGTAGTGGCGTGAGTGGTAGTGAACCATAGCCGTCAGGTTAACGACCTCGGATAGGTCAAATATATATTTAATGAATTAGTAATCAGACCATTACAACTTTGGGGAAACTTAACATTAAGCGGTGGTTAAGCTTCTTCGTGGCTAGTTAACTATCTGAATACAAGAATCTTTAAAGCTTTTGCCTCTCCGAAGTTATTCTTAACCTGACGGCTATGGTAGTGCACAGCCCCAAGAAGATAAGGCACAGCACACGCACTCATCGGTTCAGGACGGTCGCATTAGCAAATAGATTTTTTTATTTAATAACTTGTTGAGTGAACGTGAAGGGTTGTAGATTCTATCCTGTCGTTTATTTATAACCGTTATACCCCCAATCGACAACCGTGCCGTTGTGGATGATGAGGCTGTTCAAATGCACAGAACTACCTGTACAAATCGTTGTGTTGGTCACGCTGAGCGTTGGTTTTATTTGGAGTTGGTCGAGCTTGCTGACGAAGATCTCCACACTTCCGGCCGAGGTCAGGTTTCTCACCCGCGCGCTAGGGTTTACATCGGCCGTACTAGCGAATTGCCCCGTAGTGTGCACCTTGCCCAAGGTAGCCAACGCGATCGAATTACCAGAGTCACCCCTGATTCCGCCCGTGCTTTTAACGCCTGACCAAATCCTGGGCGGTAGTGCCCAGCCCCAGGAAGATAAGGCATAACACACGCACCCATTGGCTCAGGACGGGGGCAACAGGGATTACCAAAAACCGTTAATCCGGCTCAGGAAGGCTGAATTAGAGGCATCAATAGATAAAGTTTTATTCATTATAGGTGGTTCAGATAATTAGATATAGTTTAACTTTATAATTATCTGAACCATAAATAAATCGAAAAGTCAAAATTTTAGTGGGGGTTGAGGATAAAACAAAATTGAAAGAAGGCTATCTCACACACCTTGCGCTTAGCAGGCGGGTCGGCACCGGGGCACTGATACTCCAACTAGTTGGGCCGACCCATCGGAGGCCCACCGGTCGGGGGACGATGGCAGTTTATGCAAAAAAATCTGTTGGTCGCTGGCTCAGATAACGCCATTTTTTTTATATTTGGCTTGGCGCAGTGAGGGAAATACCCCGCCGAAATTCTAAAATAAAAGAACGTAGGACATTCTGCCAAGGTGGAGCGCTACCACGCTTTTCTATGAAAAAACTTACATTATAAAACACTACCAACAACTTTAGAAGAAACATGACCTTATGAGACCAAACCTCTTTTTCCTGGCTTTAACCCTCACCCTCCTAACCACCACCGCCTGGGTAACGTCAATACATCCAAAGCCTGAGGCCAAAATCCAGCGCTACTTGTACGTAGTTACCCCCGGCATCCGCAACTACCTGGGCTACGGCGGGCACGGCATCCATGTCTTCGACATTGACAACGGCCACAAACCCGTGAAATTCATCCCGACACCTGGTGGTCTGAAAGCCGACGGTAGTGTTTCGAACGTCAAGGGTGTAGACGTAAGTCTGGCTACTAACTTCCTCTATATCAGTACCCTCGAAGCCATTCAGTGCTACGACCTTACCACCGAAAAACTCGTATGGGAAAAACAGTACGAAGGCGGGGTAGACCGCATCTCTATTTCTCCCGACGGCAAGACGATCTACGCCCCTTCCCTCGAAAAGGAATTCTGGACGGTGGTGGATGCCAAAACCGGGAAGATAATTACCAAAATTATAACCAACTCCGGCTCGCATAACACCATTTATGGCCCCACTGGTGCGTATGTATACCTGGCGGGTCTAAAATCCAATATGCTCAACGTAGCTGAGACAAAAACGCACAGTATTGCCAAACAGGTAGGGCCCTTCACCGCCGCCATCCGGCCCTTTACCATCAACGGCGCCGAGACATTGGTGTACGTAAACGTTAACGGTCTGCTGGGCTTTGAGGTGGGTGACCTCCGCTCCGGCAAGATGCTCCATCGCGTAACGGTAGAAGGCTTTGATATTGGTGATGTAAAACGTCACGGCTGCCCTAGCCATGGCATTGCCCTTACTCCCGACGAGAAAGAACTTTGGGTATGCGATGGTGCCAATAATCGCCTCCACGTATTTGATGCTACCATGATGCCTCCTGTTCAAAAAACCTCCATCCAAACTCGTGACATGCCCGGCTGGATTACCTTCAGCGTCGATGGGAAGTACGCCTATCCTGCTTCCGGCGACGTCATTGACGTAAAAACCCGCCGCATTGTCGCCACCCTCGAAGACGCCGATTACAACAGTGTACAGAGCGAGAAGATGGTAGAGATTCATTTCAGCAACGGCAAACCCGTGGCGATGGGTGATCAGTTCGGACTCGGGGGCGTGCGGTAGTTAGTTCTACTTTTTCTGAGTAAATTGTGGCCTTATTACTACAAATAAACTATGAGCAAATTATCACAAATCAACTTTCGTCCCTTACATCACTACTTAGTGGTAATCGCCCTTGTAGCGCTCGGGACCGTATTTTCTATGGAAGCCCACGCCCAAATGTCTTCCCCGATGGAAGGCCGATGGGATATCACGGTAGACATGGCCGGGAAACCCTCCCCCTCGTGGCTGGAAGTAAGACATTCTGGTAATCATACCCTGATTGGCCAATTCGTGTCAGTTTCGGGTAGTGCCCGTCCTATTTCGGAGGTACATTTCAAGAATAGTAAATTCAATTTCTCCATTCCTCCGCAATGGGAAAACGGGGACGGGCAGTTCACGGTAGAAGGAACCTTGCAAGGGGATAAAATTAGTGGCTCATTGAAAACCCCCGAAGAAAAGACCCACAACTGGACCGGCGTAAGAGCACCTTCGCTGAGAAAAACAACCGCGCCTGCCTGGGGCAAACCCGTAAAACTGACCGAAGGAAATACCATCAAAGGCTGGCATACCGAAGGCCCTAGCCAATGGACCATTCAGAATGGAATACTTAAAAGTGAAAAGTCTGGCGCAAACCTGATTACGGATGAAAAGTTTGATGACTTCAAACTACACGTAGAGTTCAGGATACCCAAGGGAAGCAACAGCGGCGTGTATCTGCGCGGACGCTACGAAGTGCAGGTTACGGACGGCAAAGGGCTGGAACCCGCCGTTGATCAGTTGGGTGGTATTTATGGTTTTATCAGCCCTAGCGAAATGGTAGCCAAGGAGCCCGGCGAATGGCAAACCTTCGACGTGACCCTGCTTGGAAGAATGATCACCCTCGATGTCAATGGTAAACGGGTCATCACCAACCAAGAGATTCCCGGTATTACCGGCGGAGCGTTGGATAGTAACGAAGGCGAACCCGGTCCGTTGTACATTCAAGGCGATCACGGTCCGGTTGAGTACCGGAACATCATTATTACTCCGGCCAAATAAGCCCAACTCTTAGTTAATAATTAGAATAGGCGTTGTCTTCACCCGGAGACAGCGCCTATTTTTTAAAAGAGTACCTCCTCCTTCAGAACCTCCATTGTCTTAACCTACGTGAATGCATTGGTGTCCGTAACGACACACCTTTAAATAGCTATTAGCGGAACGCCGCCCGGCCATTATCTTTTTTAGCTATCTTATTATACCAATTTAGTTTTATAATGCCGTATATATTTTGTATATTTAGTCATGGGAAAGAAAGCAGAATTGGAGATTAGAGAATCATCTTTGGAGCTTAAAAAGCTACTTTTAAAACAGAAAACCATCAAGGGAGAGAAACGAATAAAATGCTTACTTGAGATTAA
>Ga0209702_10001598_pt1 | contig 42719 bp, 32 predicted proteins | sample FRY01_FD_187210 | JGI IMG/M metagenome (GOLD analysis project Ga0209702, IMG submission 187210) | Freshwater microbial communities from Lake Fryxell liftoff mats and glacier meltwater in Antarctica - FRY-01 (SPAdes) (version 2) | ecosystem: Environmental > Aquatic > Freshwater > Ice > Glacier...
GGCGTATTGCAAAATCCGAGTAGAAGCACTCGACGGCTTCCTCAAAGGCAATACGGTGGACAGCGAGTTTGTCGCTCTCAAAGTCGTACTCAAAATCAAAGGGAATGAAACGATTCCAGTCGACCACTTTTCACTGTTCTCCCATTGGCACAGAATCGGTATGAGCAGCGCATATGTAAACGTCCAATGCGTCTGCTCCCTCTACGCTTTTGGATCAATAACCCCTTTGTAGACATCATCAAACAGCATCGCAACAACGATTTTACGAAAATCCGTTTCGTCGTTGATACGCTTGTACAGGTCAAAGTTGGACTCGATCATCGTCTGCAAAATACTGGGAAAAAGGGACTCGAAGAGCAAGCGCACGTGGTCCCGGGTATTCACTTTGGCGCTGTGCTGGATGCTTTCGTGGTTCGCCATCCGCGCTTTGAGTTCCGCGAAAAAGACCTTATCTCCTTCGTCAAACTCAGTGCCAAAGCGCTCATTTAGCTCTGCGATAATCTGGCTAAGAGGCGATTGTTCCTCGTCTTCACCCGCCTGATCGGGATGCTCAGACATGGGATCGAGTTTGCCTTCTTCCCGTGCCAAAACAATCGAGCCGCTGGATGTCTGCTGGATGCGATAACTTTCCAAATCAATGTGTTCACGCAGATTCAAGAAAGATTGACTGTTGTCAGCCGGTAAGATGCGAGCGAGTAGACGGGCAAAGAGGTACAATCGCTCCAGGTCCGCATCCTGAAAAGGCATGACTTGCGACAGAAACGCATATTGACGCACATAATCCTGTAGGTGATGACGGAATTCATTCTTGCGCACCGGATCGCCCAAATAATCAAAACGGGTGGTTACCGTGCGCAGCAGAGGTTGTAGGTTGCTGGCCTTTTCCCCCTGTCGGAGAAATAACTCAGCAACTTCGGCCACCTCTTCCAGCGTGTAGAGTTTGAAGTCAGCCAAAGTATCGTACAGGTCGTAGAGCTTATTCGGATCGCTGCCTTCGCTGAGGAGCGTAGTCTCGTAGTATGGCTGAAATGCCTTTTGGATAGCGTCGGCTTCGTTGACAAAATCCAATACGACCGTCTCCGTTTTGGCAGGATGGGTACGATTGAGACGGCTCAACGTTTGAACCGCATTCACACCAGTCAGCACTTTATCCACGTACATCGTATGTAAAAGCGGCTGATCAAAACCCGTCTGAAACTTTTCCGCCACAATCAGAAATCGATACCCCGGTTTATTGAATGTTCCGGCTGTTTGTGTGTCGGGAAAACTGTTCAGACCGGCTTCCGTATACTTTTTGCCCCCATCTTCAACCTCGCCAGAGAAAGCCACCAGTGCAACCGCCTCATAGCCCTGTTTCTTTAGGTGTTTATCAAAGGCGAGTTTATAGCGCACCGCGTGCAAACGGCTGCGGGTGACAACCATCGCTTTGGCCTGCCCTGTACCCTTGCCATCGGGGATGCGATGGCGCACGGTTTCCCAGAAATGCTCCACCATTATTTCGGTCTTTTGGGCAATCGTAAACTCATGCAAACTGACGTAGCGCTTCATCTGTCCGATGGCCCGGCTTTTGGGAAAACGCGGGTCGTCTTCGACCTTTTTGAGTAGATTGAAATAGGTAGTGTCAGTAGTATAGCTGGCAAGCACATCCAGAATGAATTTTTCTTCGATAGCCTGGCGCATGGAGTAAATGTGAGAGGGATGAAAGCTGCCGTCGGGCTGTTCTTCGCCAAAGAGTTCCAGCGTCTTCTGCTTGGGTGTGGCGGTGAAGCCAAAGAAGCTCAAATTGCGCTGGCGTCCCCGCTTATCCATACTGGCGTTGATCAGGTCTTCCCCCGTCAGCGGTTCACTCTCATCGGACTCGTCCTCATCCACCGAGAGAATCTGTTTCATACTCTTGCTGGTTTCGCCGCTCTGGGACGAGTGGGCCTCGTCGGCAATGATGGCAAACTGCCGACCGCGCAGGGCGGCCTGAAAATCGTCCGTCGCGCCTGTCTGTTTCTTTTCCAGCTCGGCAATTTTCTGAATGACGACGGGGAATTTTTGCAGAGTGGTCACGACAATTTGGCTGCCACCTTCCAGAGCATCGAGCAACTGCTGGCTATCTTTGTCGATGGCCTGCACGACGCCGGTCTGTTTCTCAAATTGCAGAACGGCATTGCGCAGTTGCTTGTCCAGGATGCGCCGGTCGGTAATGACGATCACCGAATCGTAGATGCGCTGGTTGTCGTCGCTGTGCAGCGAGGAGAGCCTGTGGGCCAGCCAGGCAATGGATTTGCTTTTGCCGCTGCCTGCGCTGTGCTGTATGAGATAGTTGCGCCCGACTCCGTCCTCTTTAGCCTCGGCCACCAGATGGCGCACCGCGTCCCGCTGGTGGTAGCGGGGGAAAATCAGATTTTCGCTGCCATCGTCGGGATCGACTTCGACAAAAATAAAGTTGGCGATCAATTCCAATAGACTGTTGGGGGCCAGAATATCTTCCCACAGATAGCTGCTGGCGTAGCCATCGGGATTGATAGGATTGCCAGCACCGCCCTTGTCGCCCCGATTGAAGGGCAAGAAATAGGTGGCTTGCCCTTTGAGATGGGTGGTCATATAAACGCTGTCACCGTCCACCGCGAAATGAACCAGACAGCGCTTGAAGGCCAGCAGGGGTTCGCCTCGGGGGTCCCGATCCCGCTGGTACTGCAAGATGCCGTTCATCGTGCTCTGCCCGGTCAATTTGTTTTTCAATTCGATGGTGACGACAGGCAAGCCGTTGAGAAAGATGACCAGATCGATGCTGTTATTGTTCTTGGCGCTGTACTGCACTTGGCGTATGACAGAAAAAATGTTGCGAGAAAAATTGGCCTGGTGTTCCGGGTTGAGGGTGGTGACGGGCTGAAAGTAGGCCAGATCGAAGAAGCAGCCAAAATCTTTGATGCCGTTGCGCAGCACGTGCAGCGTGCCCCGCCGTCTGATCTGGCTGTCCAGCCGGCTGAGGAATTTGGGGACAACTGCCAGCCCGTGCTGTTGCTGCAATCGTTCCCACTCTTCTTTTTGTGTGCCAATCACAAATTCCAGCAGCAGGTCAGAGTCAACACAGTATTTAAGATCGAAGTCGGACCGATCCTTGCGTTTGCGGCCATCTCTTGTGCGAAAGCCATGAAACGCATGAAGATATTCTTCGATCTGGTCTTCAAATCCTTTTTCGCTGATGTCCATATTCTTGCCATTAAAGTGAACTGATTTTTAGGGCGTACCGAAAAGCAAATCCAAGGCTGCTAATTGTGAACGCAACACAGATGCGTGTTGCGTTTTATCTTCTAACTCACGGCGGTGTTTCGTATTACGACGACTCATATTATTTATAACGGTGATCCGCGTTTCTAGTTCTGCCAGCGAGCCATTGAATTGTGTACGAAGCGCCATAAAGAATCGTTCGCTAACTGTATGTAATATGCTATGTTCAAAGTTTAGAGACCAACGATTGAGCGTGTGGTTTGTACCAAATTCTTCAAGAGTTTTACTGTATACGTCGCTAATATCGTTAGAACCAATTGCTGCGAGTTTCAGGCGTAGAACACCTATTTGGCAGCGTACTACTTTTTGCTCCTGCACCAGAGCATTGAAATCTGGGAAAAGTGTCTCCATCAAGCTATAAAGATCACAGATCGCTCGCAAACATTTTTCATCATCAACCGTTAGGCCACTCTGATGGTGATCATGAAAGAATTTGTTGCGCTGCTTATGTCTCGCCAAAATAGTATCTAGTAAATCCATGGAAGGGGAACCGGTCGGCTGTAATGCCTTGACTTCATCAATTATGTCGTCAAAGGTCTTGCGTACGTTTGGATCATTAGCACTCCAGTGTTGAAGGGGCTCATATGGAGCCATCATGCCCTGCAGTAAACTAACATCGTTAGCCCCAGATCTGCCTAAAGATTGACATAAGTCTTGAATTGTGATCGCACCCTCGTAATAACGACGCAATGATGTACGATGATTTTGCGATTGTATCCAAGATTGCCGTTCTAGATAGGTTTCGCACGCCTTGCGTCGGTTTAGCGTTTGCTCCTGTAAATATGTTTTCAAAGCAAGTTCTGAAATGTCGTCAACAAGAATATATGCGGTGCGCACCCGGCCCGGCGCGGTGATGAAATAAACTTCATTCGTCGTTTGGATAAGGTCCAATAGGTCATCAACACGGGCCATACCTAGACATCCTCCTGACCGTAGGAGCGCACATCAATTTTGCCAGTGACGGCACTGGAAATAAGGGAAGTACGATATTCGTAAAGCATCTCTGTTGCTTGTTCTAACTTGTCAATAAGGGAGAAATAAAAGGTAGAAACCTCTTGAACGTAGTCGGCAATTCGCATTTGTTCCTCAAGAGATGGTAATGGAGTGACAAATTGTGCGATATCGGGCATATATATTGTCTGATGAGTGGACCCCATTGTAAGTCTCTTGAATTCGGGTTGCATCGCCCGAAATACAAATACAAGATACTCTGGCAATATCAGTTCGCCACAAACCCAGTTGGCAAAATCCTGTGTGGTTGCCATAGCTTGTTGCATAATTGCCGAATAACCCACTGACGCAGTTCGTGACAGAATCACAGTACCTGCTGGTAGAATCCTAGCAGATGAATTGGCAAGGCCTAGCTCACTTATCTTTTCCTTCGTTTCTTGCACATAAATTTTATGCCCACCTCGAATCTGCCAAACATCTGCAAGCGAAAACCAAGGAATTGTACAGTCGATCCAGTATTCAGCCACCTGTCGGCTCGGGGTGTGTCCAGATTCAAGCCGAGCAATAAATTTTATCTTTACATTTTCCCAGTGATTTGGAATAGCTCCAATCCACTCAACTGCACTGTCCTTCATCGACGCGGACGGGTCCAGCCCTTTGGTGACGACGTGGCTGATGAGAGCCGTGCGTTTTTCCTGCAAGCGCTGGATGAGTTTCTGTTTCTTGGCGATGAGGGTGTCGATCACAGCCGTCTCCCGGTCCAGGAAATCGGCGATGGCTTGTTGTTCGTCCATTGAAATTTCAGGGAGCCATTGACTATACGCGAATTCTCGGCTTAATCCTGGGACAGCAGCATCTTGGGAATAGGAGTCAAGGTTCAATGGCTGTAAGGCGTAATAGAGCCATCGCAGGTTCACATCCGAAGTGTATTCATCAATATAGAATGTTGTATCTATAGCAAAACAAGGGGCGTCAGAATAATTGATCTTTCCTGATGAACCCTTTCTGCCAATAATCAAACACGGTTTTGATGTGTTTGCGACCGAATGATAGCCAATAATTCCGTTTGATCCATACACAGGAATTTCACCATCAATATCGCGTGAGTCGGATGCCAACGAATCACCGTAAGCAAAAAGCGCTGCATATTTCAGCCGCATAGTGCCCCAGTGCTGAGGAATGTCACGCAAATAATCTACCATTGATGGCCTATATTGCGGATATGGTTTGATTCCCATTACACCCTCATCCCATTCCCACCCACTTGGGAAAGCAGATCAATAATTTCACGCTCCAGTGTCCTGATGTCATCTTCGATCACAGCCAAATCCCGCGGCGGCTGGTAGCGGTAGAAGTAGCGGGTAAAGCTAATCTCATAGCCCACGCGCCCCACTTTGCCGTCTTTGTCGTCGATAAAACTGGCGTCAATATAGGCGTCCTCCACGTGGGGCTGCACTTCCCGCCGAAAGTAGTCCCACACATCTTCCGTCAGCGGCACTTTTTCATCCAGCCAGGATTCGCCGGGGGTGTAGCTGGCAAGCTCCTCCTCTTCCGGCAAAGGGATACTCTCATAATCACGCAGCGCGTTGTCCGGCTCCGGTTTGTCATTTTTGTCAAAGCAAATGTTGGCTGTGGGGTCAGTTTCGCCCAGAGCAGCAACGATGGCATTGGTCAGGCTGGCGGTCAATTTGACCTGGTGCTGGCGGGCGGCGCGACGCAGCAGCTTCAAAAATTCCGCCCGGTCGTTCAGCAGTCCCTCGGGCAGATTCCCCAGCAGGGCGCGAATAGCGGCCTGTTGCTCCTTCCCGACTGCCTCGTCGGCCTCCCGCGCCTTTGGGTCTTTCTTCTTACTCACAGCCAGATTTTTGAAAGCGCTCTGTTCTTCGATCCGTTCGATGCGTTCCGGCGTGGCCTGAAAATTCAGGCGCAGGGGGCGGTCAATGCGTACTTTGCGATAACCGAAAAAGTGGTTGGCGTAGATGCGGTTGAAGTCATTTGACAGGTATTCTTCTTCTTTTTCCTTCTCGTTGAGCAGAGAACCGGGGACGGCAAAGGTCGGCCCATCAAAATTGCGATAGATACGCGCTATCATTCCGATCTGATCCAGCGCGTTGGGTTCTTCCTCGTTGGGGTATTTGATTTCGTGGCGCTTGCTGCCCATACTCTTGCGCATCTTCTGGTAGAAATCGACGGCATTGACCAACTGGACTTTGCCTTTGCGTTTCTCACTCTTCCGATTGCTGAGCACCCAAATATATGTATTGATGCCTGTGTTGTAGAAAAGCTGGTCGGGCAGGGCGACAATGCCTTCCAGCCAATCGTTTTCGAGTATCCAGCGCCGGATTTCGCTCTCACCGCTGCCCGCGTCGCCGGTAAACAAAGGCGATCCGTTGAAGATAATCGCAATGCGGCTACCCTCTTCGTTGTCCATTTTGCTCAGGATGTGTTGCAAAAAGAGCAGCGCGCCATCGTTGATGCGGGGCAGGCCTGCCCCGAATCGGCCATCCATCCCCTGACGCTCGTACTCCTGCTTGATGATCCACTCCACCTTTTTCCAGGAGACGCCAAAGGGCGGGTTGGACAGCATAATATTGAAGTGTTGCCCGCGGTAACCGTCATCGCTGAAGCTATTGCCAAAGATGATATTGTCCGGGTCTTCCCCCTTCAGCAGCATATCGGACTTGGCGACGGCGTAGGCGCTGGGGTTAAGCTCCTGCCCGAAGAGGAGTACTGTCGCGTCTGGGTTGCGTTCCTTTGCGGTGATGTAATCCTTGGCAATCGTCAACATCCCGCCTGTGCCGCAAGCTGGGTCATAGACTTTACTGATTTTATGGGGCACATGGAGTACTTCATCATCTTCACTAAAAATCAATTCAACCATCAGTCGAATGACTTCACGGGGCGTAAAATGCTCACCCGCCGTCTCGTTGTATTGCTCGCTGAATTTTCGTATCAGTTCTTCAAAGATATACCCCATCTCGTGGTTTTTCACCCGGTCAGGATGCAAGTCTACCTGGAGTAACCGCTGCATAATGGGATAAATAAGCTTGGATGATTGCAAGCGGCTGACCTGGCGGCGAAAGTCAAACTTCTCAATGATGTCCTGCACTTCCGGGCTATAGCCGTTGAGATAGTGAATGAAGTTTTGCGCAAGGTCATCGGGGGCTTGCAGGAGTTTCTGCCAGTCGAATTCGGATGTGTTATAGACTAGACCACCAGCGATGCTGGCAAGCAGCGCATCAGAGTTTTCGAGGCGAACACTATACTTGTTATGGGCTTCACGGACTGCATCGCGGGTACCGGCAATTGCCAGGTCAAGACGATAGAAGACAGTCATCGGCAGGATAACGTCAACGTATTCCCGCGGCCTATAGTCACCGCGCAGCAGATCGGCAATCTCCCAAATAAGATTAACTTTTTCGCGAAAATTATTCACAATTGAGCTTTGCTTTCTGTGACTGGGTGATTGCCAGGGGTAACGCGGAAGGTTTTGCGGGCCAAACAGACTGTCGTCTCAAAAGTCTCTGCTGCCAAAGCCATTGTACCATTATTGTTCGATTTCTCAGACTTCCACAAAATGTCCAAATCGGGCTGGTCGAGCAGCTAAAAGTAGACTATAATAATTCTGTCGCGTACTATGAAAATGGAGAAAGGGAAAAGCAATGGTTATCGAAATGCAGCAGGAAGTTGTTGGGGATGAAGCGTATCGGTATTTCCCCCTGGGCAAATACGTTGTGGCCGCGCCGGGTATCTGCGGCGGTCGCCCCACTTTCAAATATACCCGCCTCGAAGTCAGTCTGATTCTATCGCGCGTGGCAGCGGGCGAACCGCTGGACGAATTGATCGCCGCCTATGCCCGGAGTCATCTCAGCCGCGAGGCGGTGCAAGAAGCGATTCAACTGGCCGACGCGGCACTGATGCAAGCGGCTCAATCCCTCCAATTGGCTCCAGCGGTGTAGCAATGATTGTCGTTGACGAGAACATCCACGACGCTCGGATTCTGGATTCCATCAGGCGTTGGTATCGCGGACGAGTGGTTTCGGTTGTGGAGTTGCGGCCTCAAACGGTTATCAAAGACGACGCCATCCCGGCACTGCTTCTTCAAGCCCAATCACCCACATTCATCACAATCAATGTAGACGACTTTTGGCGCAAGGTTTCTCCTCACCCGCGCTATTGTGTTGTCACGATTGCCCTTCCCCAGCCATTAGCTTTGCAAGTTCCAGAACTACTCCACAGGCTTTTGCGTTTCGATTCCTATCGAACCAAAACATCGCGCATGGGTTACGTCTTTCGCTTGACGCCGGATGGTTTTGGTTTTTACACAAGTAACCGTCCTATCACCGACCAGAACTGGTAGCCACCCAATGAACTTCATCTTCTTCATGCCCGACGAACTGCGCGCCGAGAGTGTGGGCTGCTACGGCCATCCCCTCGCGCCCACGCCGCATATGGACGCCCTGGCCGCGGCAGGCACGCGCTTTGACCAGTGCCACGTCCAGCATTCGGTCTGTACCCCTTCCCGCTGCTCGCTGATGACCGGCTGGTATCCCCACGTGCGCGGACACCGCACCCTCTGGCATATGCTGCGCCCGGACGAGCCGAATCTCTTCCGCTATCTAAAGAGCGCGGGCTATGCGGTCCATTGGTACGGCAAGAACGATACCCTCAGCCCGGAGAGTTTCTCCGATAGTGTGGATGTGGCCGAGCGCCGGGGCAGCGGAATGTTTGGCCCCAATCCGTACAGCCTGGACGATCCCGAATACTACAGCTTTCTCTACGAACCCTACACCGGGCCGCTTGAGGAACACGCCGATTACGCCAATGTCCAGGCGGGTATCGACTTTCTCAACAGCAAACCGGAGCAGCCCTTCTGCCTCTATCTGCCCATCACATCGCCCCACTGCCCCTATTCTGCGCCCCAGCCCTGGCACGATCTGATCGACCCGGACGACCTGCCGCCCCTGCGCCCCGCGGACCTGCCCAACCGGCCCGATTTTCACCGGCTGATCCGGGAGACCCGCCATTTGGACCAGATCGACGAAGCGATTTTGCGCAAAATTCAGGCTGTCTATCTGGGCATGACCGGCTATGTGGACTGGCTGCTGGGCCGCCTGCTGGAAGCGTTGGACGCCAGCGGACTGGCCGAGGAGACCGCCGTCTTCGTCTTTTCGGATCACGGGGATTGGGCCGGGGACTACGGGCTGGTGGAGAAATGGCCCAGCGCCGCGGAGGATGTGATCACCCGCGTGCCGCTGATTGCCCGCATCCCCGGCGGCGCGGCGGGCCACGCGGTGGCCGAGCCGGTGGAGTTGTTCGATGTGATGGCGACGACGTTGGAACTGGCGGGCATCACTGAACAGCACACTCATTTCGCCCGCTCTCTGACGCCCCAACTTCATGGCGCGAGCGGCGACCCGGCGCGGGCCGTCTTCTGCGAAGGGGGCTATGCGCCCCACGAACCCCACTGCTTCGAGGGCAGGGACGCGGGGGATCAATTTGGGCGCAACCCGGAACACATTTACTATCCCAAAGGCCAGCTCCAGCAGGACCACCCCAACAGCGTCTGCCGGGATGTGATGATGCGCACCACTACCCACAAACTGGTCCACCGGCCCACCGGCGTGGGCGAACTCTACGATCTGGCCGCTGACCCGCGGGAGTTGCACAACCTCCACGGCGCGTTAGAATACAGAGAAATTCAGGCCAATTTGGAACGGCGTCTGCTCGACTGGTATGTGCAGACCGCGGATGTGACGCCGTTTGGTGAGGATCCGCGGGGACATAAGAAATAGTGCGTAGTGCGTCTACCGGTAGACGCACTACGCACCACGTCAGGAATAATCAGGCTATCGTGAGATTTTGTTGCGGGTACTCAAATCGCCCTCTCTTCCAGCCACTCTTTCGTCACTTCAATGCCAAAGCCGGGCGCATCGCTGGGGATAAGATAGCCGTTTTTGATGACCGGCGTCCCCGGCAGCACGACCCGCTCTTCCAACGGGACACCCGGAGGCGAGACCCCCTCGGAGCGCTCCCCCCAGTGGATGGCTCGCCCTCCCCCGCCCTTGGGAACGCAACTTGCCCGTTATGAAGCGGCGGCTTATCTTGCCCACATTGGTGCAACGGGACTTTGCCAGAATTATTCGCCAGGTCGTCGTCTGGGCACTCTTTTCCCTAAACGTCCTCGTCAAAAAGTGATCGTCAAGGGCAAAAAATGACCAAACCAGCCTGATTTAGGCTCACTTGCTCAATTCAGAATCTCCTTTTTCACACCACCGAAAGTCGGGTTCACTACCCGTTTGTCAAAAGTCCAATCAAAACACAACTATCGAGTTAATTATTGTTTTTTTAGCGTTCTATTTATGGCTCTCTGGTAGAGTTCGTGGCAGTTTCTATGTTCTTGTAAAGATTTGTTTTTTGTTTGTTTTCAAAATATCCGGCATTAAGGCTGCTGTCATGAACTGTCGCACATATATTATCCGTGTTTCTCGATTGCAAGACCGAATAACAGTGCCAATGTATTGGTTAAAGAGGCCCGACGCCAGCCTAAATCAAAAACATAGTACCGTCGAATCACTACTGCACGCGCTTGCACAGGAATTGGAGCCGGTTCAGCCATTCTCCTATCTCCAATCCTTGCGCGTGCAAGGAGATAGATTGCGTGATTTTATCCAACTTTCTGTCCGGCAGCCTCTTTGGAGAACGCAGGACATCACACACATCTCGACAGCCCCGTTGGAAGCCGCGCTGGTTGTCTGATCCCTCTGCGCAGGACGAACACCCGCAAGGGAGTAGCTGGAGAGAGAGATTGCTTGCTTATCAGCCAGGTCCGTCGAATTCGTTGTTAGCCGCGTCCACTGCTGCCGCATTTTCATGGGCTGGGGGGTTTTTTATGCTGCCTGGCCTGCAATTGATAAGTATACCGATAACTTTGGTTGTCGCCGTGCCCATCGCTCGTGAAGCCATTGACGCTGTTCGGCAGCAGGCGGCCCGGGGCGCAGTGATTAGTATTGTTGGCGTGGTCGGGGCGCTTGCCCTGCACCAACCCGCAGGGGCCGCGTTGATCGAAGTGGCCCATTTTGCTGTGCAGTCGATTTCTGGCAAGCGCGGCACCCTTTGGGGAAGGTCGGCCACCGAACCAGTCCCAGCGGACACGGACGTATATATTGTGCGCTCTTGGGAGGAAGATGACGGGGCTGGACGGTCTACAAAGCGTTATGTGCTGGAATCGCCCGATGCGTCCGCCCGCCATGGGTTTACCCAGTTGTCCGACTTGATAAGTACACTGCGCGGGATGATCGCACCTTCTCCCCAGGCGTAGGGTGGAAGGGCAAGACATGCTTTTGCGATTTATTCTTTTTCCGTTAGAACTGATGTTTTTCGCTCTCATAGGGCAATGCGTCTAATCGTTTCACTATTGTTTTACTCTACAGGAGAATTGTCATGCAGAAGAAGACCCGACAGACCCAGAAGCGTGTCGGCCTGAAGGTGCGCACCGACATTCGTGCAGGCTACTACTTCAGCATCACCCTTGGTGCTGGTGTTGGCACTGGTGGCGGCGCTACAGAGGGCGCACCAGCGGCTGGTTGATTTTCAACCGCGGCTAAGGCACAACCGGACGTGGCGTTTTTGCACAATAGGTTCAGAAACCTATTCCGCAAAAACGTCCATCTTCCGGCCGATTTGAAATTTTTTATTCCGAAAGGATTAGTACCTAATGACTTCGACCCAACCGAACGTCCAGTCCCAGAAAAACAATGGCAAACAACCAGCCGGAATGCCTGTTCGCTCCAATCTGCGTGCCGGGATTATTCTGCAGGTGGATATTCCAGAAGGCACGGTTGTCCAGCCTGAAGTGCAGGCTGCCGCGATTGGCCCGGTAGTCTAGCGTAACGCCGCCACTGCAAAGAGGGGCTTCTTCCGCAGAGCCACCCCATTGACCCTAACGGGCCAAATCTTCCGGGAAGAAACCGGTGCGAATTTCTTGGTATACGCTGAGACACAGAGGCGCGGATCGATTCGGGAGAGATATCCGTTTTCATCTGCGTTCATCTGTGTCCACCAGCGGCTAAAAATTTTTGCAGTATAGCCAAGCAATATGACATTGAAAGACTGAGTTTTGTGCCAATGTCCCTGGCGGCATTGGCAGGATTGTGCGAAAACTCAGTTTTTTGATTCGCCATAGCTGGAGCCTTGCCGATGGCAGTTCCTTTTGCCCAGACATCCCGTTCTCTCAAAGCTGACCGCGGAATTGCCAGTCTCGTCTTTTTGGCGATGGTTTCGCTTTTGCTCATTGTCTGGCTTGTCTGGGCATTTACTGCTAATTTTTCTGTCTATGCGGTGAGTGACACAACACAGATTCGTCTGGACGACACCATCACTGTGCTTTTCTCTGCGGATGCAGGGCAAGAGTTGAGGAATGGGCAGAAAGCGCTGGTCTATTTGGATGCCCCGCCGCTTACCGAACCCTTTATTCTGCCGGGCCAGGTGATCGGCCTTGAAAGTGCCCCGAACGGTGTGCGGGCGAAAATAGCCCCGGATCTTCGGCAAATCGAAGCAGGCCCGATGTATGCCGAGATACTGAACGCCTTTTCTCAGTCCGTATCTGGGCATATCGAGGTGGAAACAGAAACGCTCTCTCCTGCTTCGCTCGTGCTGCGCAGCGCCGGTCTCAACGCCGACACTGCGCCTTTGGTCAGCAACCCCTAACCCAGTATCGGATACAGAAGCTGACGATGAGCGTCCACACTATTGCGCAGACGCGGACTATTGAGGAAGAAAGCCAGCCAACGCGGCCTGCTTCAACCAAACAGCGCAGCTACTTCATCCCTGAGGTAGTACAGACTTCGGCCACAGACTGTGGACCGGCCACGCTGAAGGCCGTGCTGGAGGGCTTTGGCATCTCCATCGGTTATGATCGTCTGCGCGAAGCGTGCCAGACCAGCCTGGACGGTTCTTCCATTGACACATTGGAGGATGTAGCCAATCTAATCGGCTTGGACGCGCAGCAGTTGCTCGTGCCGGCGGATCACGTACTTTTGCCAGAAGCCGCTGCGCTGCCTGCCATAGTGGTCACGCAACTACGCGGCGGTTCAACCCACTTTGTTGTCGTTTGGCGCAGACACGGCGCGTATGTCCAGGTGATGGACCCGGCGGTGGGCCGTCGTTGGGTCTCTGTCAAGCGTTTTCGGGAAGAGATGTTCATTCATCGTATGAACTTCCCGGCTTCTGTCTGGCGGGAATGGGCAGGAAGCGACGCTTTCTGCGATCCCCTGCGTCAGCGCTTGTTGAATCTGGTTGTCGAACCGGCCCGGACAGACGCTCTGCTGGCCGCGGCGCTGGAGGAGACCGAATGGTTTCCTTTGGCCGGGTTGGATGCGATAGTGCGTCAAACCACCAGCCTGGTGGAAGCGGGCGGCTTGATACCGGGGGAAGAAGTGGCCGGGCTGATCGAACTGCTTTTTCAGCGCATTCGCAGCGAAGGAATGGGTGTGCCGCCTGCTGTGGGATGGGGGTATTGGGTTGTCCAGCCTCTTCTCGCTTCTGCCGACGGTCCGGACGAAGTGGAGTTGCAGGTGCGGGGCGCTGTGCTGTTGCACATTGACGGACAAACTGACAGGGAAGAAGAAATACCAGGGAGTAGTACGCTTACCGACGGCCTGCCCGAATTAGCTGAAGGTACGCCAGGTGGCGAAACTGAGCGTCAGGTTGTCCCGCCTGATCTGGCCACAGCGTTGAACGAACGGCCCATTCAACCGGCCTGGGAAATCTGGCGCTTGCTGCACGAGGACGGTCTGCTGACCCCGGCATTGGTAAGCGTGTCGATGCTTCTGGCCGGGACCGCTGTAATGATACAGGCGATTTTTCTGCGCAGCATTACAGAGATTTGGCGCAACTCGGTTTTGAACGATTATCGGGTCGTTATTGTTGTATCACTCCTGCTTCTTTCCGGGCTTCTTATCGGCATCGAAGTTACGGCTATGGCCGCGATATTGCGCAGCGGACGGCGGCTGGAGACGCGTTTGCGGCTGGCTTTTCTGCAAAAGCTGCCCCGGCTCAGTGACCGCTATTTTCGTAGCCGACTTACATCGGATATGGCCCGCCGTGCATTCAACATTCAGGGGCTGCGCTCGCTCCCTCTTTTGGGCTTTACCTTTGTCCAGAATTTCGCCCTTTTTTTGGGCACAGCCATTGGCCTTGTCTGGCTGGACCCGACCAGCGCCCTGCTGGTGGTGTTGGCTGTGGTAGGCAATGTGATCCTTATCTTTATGGTGCAGCCGATTCAGTCTGAGTTGGATTTGCGTCAGCAGAGCCATATAGCGGGTCTCAGCCGTTTCTTTCTGGATGTGCTACAGGGGCTGTTGCCTGTGCGCAGCCACAGCGCGGGGCGGGCCATCCGCCAGGAACACGAAGCAAAGCTGGTGGAACTCTATCGCACCAACCGCACGGCCAATCGTTTTCATCTGTTTCACGACGGGCTGATCATTTTCTTCAACATGTGTGTCGCTGTCGGGATTGTCTTCCTATACATCAGCCGGGAGAGAGAGGCCGCAGGTGTGCTTCTCCTTCTTTATTGGACATTGAGTGTGCCATTTCTGGCCCAGCGTTTGACTGTTTTGGCCCGCCAATACCCCCACCAGCGTAATCAGTTGGCACGAATTTTTGAACCCCTGGGTGCGCCGGAAGACGAGGGTGTGGCGGGTGGCAAGTGGCAGGCGGCAAATGGTGATGAGCAAGCTGTTGGCGGGCAAGCCGTTGACTCTCAAACCTCTGGCCCCGCGAAGGAGTCGTCAACTATGCCATACACAACCCGCAACACGCACGCCGTCTCCCTCCACCTCTCCGGTGTCCAGGTGGTGGCCGGTGGTCATACGGTGTTGGATGGGGTGGACTTGACTGTGAACGCGGGGGAGCACGTGGCGATTGTCGGGCGATCCGGCGCAGGCAAGTCGAGTCTGGTGGGTCTGTTGTTGGGATGGCGCAGACCTGCTGCGGGGGCAGTGCTGATCGACGGTGCGCTGCTGGATGGGGATCGTTTGCAAGCCCTGCGTCGCGAGACGGTCTGGGTGGACCCGACCGTGCAGATTTGGAACCGATCTTTGCTGGACAATCTGCGCTATGGCCTGGAGAACGGCGCCGGCTTGCCAACCGGCCACGTACTGAATCAGGCCAATTTGACCGATATGTTGCGCTCGCTGCCCTCGGGTATGCAGACCCGGCTGGGTGAAAGTGGCGGACTGGTCTCTGGCGGCGAAGGCCAGCGGGTGCGTCTGGGCCGGGGTATGATGCAGCCAGCGCCCCATCTGGTGATTCTGGACGAACCCTTCCGGGGATTGGATCGGGAACAGCGCCACGATTTGCTGGCCCGCTCCCGCCAGACCTGGCAACAGGCCACCCTTCTCTGCATTACCCACGATATGAGCGCCGTGCTTCAGTTTGACCGGGTGGTTGTGATGGAGGAGGGGCGCATTGTGGAGGATGGCGCGCCGGGTGAGTTGGCCGGACAGGAGGATTCGCACTTCCGGGCGCTGCTGGCAAAGGAAGAGCGGGTGCGCCGTACCCTCTGGCAGGATTCGGGCTGGCGGCGGCTGCGTATGGAGCGGGGACAGTTGACTGAAGTGTAATAATGTGGACAGTTCTCCGATAATTCGTGACTGACGAGAGCATCCGACAAATCGAAAAATCTATCCCTTGATGTTGTCTGTTACCCAAATACATTCAAACACATTCAAACACATTCACAGAGGAAAAAAACGAAATGGGATTTCTATCATCACTTATCATTGGTGCCGTAATGGGCGTGGCCGGAACGTGGGCCTATTTTCGTAGCCGTCTTGGTGCGGAGAGCGCCGACAGCGCGCCACGACAGGCTCCGGCTGCGGTTGTAGAAGAGGCGGCGGAAAAAGTAGTGGAAGAAGTAGTGGAAGAAGCCGCGGCTGTCGAAGAGGCTGTGGCGGGCGAAGCAGCAGATGTTCTGGACGATGCAAGCGAAGCTGTAGCGACAGAATAGCCTTTCGCCAAAAATTAAGACGGCGGTGAACAGTATCATCCTGTATTGGTGGGTGGACCCGCTACTATTCAGGGATTATGAATGTTTCCAATCGCTGCTCTCTTCGCGTTGGGTGGGGGTATGGCCGGTGGTTCCGTTATCAGCAATCGGATCGGTCGTAGCACTGCGTCCCGCAAGACCGCGTCTCGCAAGGCTGCGGCCCGTTTCTGGCTGTGCCCAGCCGCCGGGCTGACCCAGAGCGATCTTTAAGGTTGTTGTGTGAGTTGTTTGAGTAACTCGCCGATTTATTCGATAGGCAGGAAATATGATCACCTCTATGCTTTTGCTTGGTGGCGGCGTGTCGGCCGCGATTGCTTCACTGCGCCGCCGCCGCAAGTCCAACCGTTTGGCGCGAGTGTTGCGTCCAATTCCAAAAGCGGAAATATCAGAAAGCGAGACCACCCGCAATCTGACCCTGGCTACAGGGATGATGGCGTTGACCATCGGCGGAACGTTGGGCTTTCCGCTGCTCAATCTGATCAGCCTGCCCGGTCTTATTTATCTGAATTTGCCCCTACTGCGCAAGACTCGCTCTGAACTGTTCGATGAGCAGCGGGCGGGTATCGGTCTTTTGGATTCTGTGGCCTCCGTTGGGATGTTGGCGCTGGGTAACTTTTTTGCCGACGCGCTCTTTCTCGCGCTCTTTTTCCTCAGCCGTAAATTGATCGGCCAGACACGGGATACGAGCAGCCTGCTGACCAGCCACCTGCCCGCGTTCCCGCTCTTAGCCAGCGTCCGGGACGAGACGGGAATCGTTCAAACCTCGCTGGATGTGATGCGGGTGGGCGATATTGTCGTCCTGCGGGCTGGCGATGTCATCCCCGCCGACGGTGTGGTGATCGTAGGTGGGGCTGTTATCGATTCGAGCGGACTGTTTGGCGCAGAGAAACCGAAGACCAAAGCGTCGGGAGATAGTCTGTATGCGACCACCCGTGTCATCTCTGGCTCTTTGGAGATGCGGGTGGAGCAGATCGGTGTGGATACATTGGCTGCGCAGATGTTAGACAGCCTGACCCAAGTAGCTGCATCTTTGTCTGATCGGGAGCTGCAAGGGGAGCAGGTGGTTGAGAACAACGCCCTGCCTATGCTCGGTTTGGGCCTGGTTACATTGCCGCTGAAGGGGCCAACCGCAGCGGTCTCTGTCCTGGTCAGTTATTTCGGCTTCGACCTGCGGGTGATCGCACCTCTTAATATGCTTGGTTACGTACAAACGGCGGCCAAGAGACGAATTCTGATCAAAGATGGCCGTGCCCTGGAACTTTTGCGCGAGGTGGACCTGGTCGTATTCGACGCCTGTGCAGCAGAGCAGCCCGAAATCGGTCAGGTGGTCGCTGCGTTGCAGAAGCGTGAAGTCGAGGTCGCTTTCCTTGTGCCAGAGGGAGAGGGCGATACCAGGACAATGACGATGACAATGACGCCGGATGCAGCGTGGGCATTGGACATCTCTTTTGTCGCTATGGATGAGCTTACTCTGCGACGGGCAGGCGGTGAAATAGTCTGCCTTGTCGGTTCCGGCCCTGATTTCGCATTCAACGCAGGCCAGATCGATCTGTCGATTAGCTGGCAGAATGGGACCAAAGAGGCGGTGGATGCCGCCCACATTGTATTGATGACCAGAGACCTGCAACCGCTGGATGATATGTTCGCGTTGTCAGCGGAGTTGGCGTCCCACGCCAAGGTCAGTTTCTTGCTGATGTTGGCCCCCAGCGTTCTTTCTTTGACCGGTATTTTCTTCTTTAATTTCGGTGTAGTCACGGCCATCATTTTCGATTATTCTGGATTGGTGCTGGGTGTGGCCCACGCATCGTGGCCGACAATTTCGACCCGGCTGACAGATTTGAAGTCAACCATCGGGAACCCCCTGTCCCTGCGCGATGACAACAGCGGAGCCGCGGATCAAGGATTTATTGACGGCGAGGTTGTCCTTGCCACGTAGGGTTTGCGTGGCCTGTGGAGTGAACACGGTGGGGTGAATGCTGCGATTGGCTTTTCACCCGCATAAGCGGCCAGCGTCAAAAAGGCACGATTGTGGAGCGCAAGAAATTATGACTGTTGATGACTACGCCTGGCCTTTGACCCAGCTCGGAGAAGTGCTGGCAGAAACGGGTCGGCGTTCGGGGCTGGCGGTAATTGCTGCCGCTGCCGCTACACCGCCACAGCAGTGTTACACCGATCCCAACGCGCTGGCCCTCTGGCTGGATCAGACCGCGGCTGGGCTGGGGCTGGAAGCCGACCTGGTCGAGACAGCCTATACCCGCGTCGAAACGCTCCTGAGTCATAGCAGCCCGTTGCTGCTTCGCCTGCCTGCATTGGGTCTGTCTGCACATTCGTCTGCACATTCGTCTGCACATTCGTCTGCACATTCGGCTATCCTATCTTCCCCCCAATCTTCTCGTAGCGAGTTTCTTGCTCTGCTGGGCAGCCGAGGTGATCGCCTACGGCTGCTTGGCGTGGATGGCAAGACCCATTGGGTAGACCGGGAAGAGGTGCGTCTGCGTCTGTGTGGTCATTGGGAAGCACCCCTGCTGGCCGAGATTGAAGACGTGTTGGCGGAGGCGAAAATTGCGCAAGACAGGCAGGGGAAGGTACGCACAGCCCTGCTCGCTCAACAACTGGCAGATTTTCATCTGACCGATTGTTGGGTGCTGCGTTCTGCGCCGGGGGGTGATCTGTGGGCAGAGATACGGCAAAGCCGTCTGTTCCAGTCGTTAGGCATCTCCTTTGCTGCCGATATTGTCTACCAGCTACTTCTGCTCTTTTCCTGGGTGATGATTGGGCGGGGCGCGTTGCAGGGCCATTTTGAATGGGTCTGGTTGTGGGCCTGGGCGCTGCTCCTTTTTTCAATGATTCCTGTCCAGTCGGTTGTCACCTGGGCACAGCAGCGGTTGACCCAGGAAAGCACATTACTCCTGCGCCAGCGCCTGCTCTACGGTGCGCTGCGCATCGATCCCGAATCTGTGCGTCACGGAGGCGTTGGCTATTTTCTGGATCGGGTGTTGGATATGGAGTCACTGTTACGGCGCGTTCGACGGGTTGTACTCACACTCCTGGCCACTATACAGATAGTCACTGCCAGCGCCGTTCTCTATCTGGGCGTCGGTGGCATAATCCACGTAGCGCTGCTCTTATTCGTTTTGTTGTATACACTGCTGGCGGGCTGGCTCTATTATCGCCGCTTTCAGGCCTGGGACGACGCCCACCGGGAGTTGACCACCGACCTGGTCGAGCAAATGGTCGGCCATCGCACACGGCTGGCCCAGGAATCACCCAATCTCCGCCACGGGGATGAAGACCGGCTGCTGGTGCGCTATATGAAAATATCCGAGCAGCGGGACACCAGCCAGCTTTTCCTGGGCAATGCGGTCCCTCAGGCCTGGCTACTGTTGGGGTTGGGGTGGCTGAGTTATCAGGCGATCTACCAGCCCGCAGATGTCACAACCCTGGCGGTGGGTGTGGGTGGTGTGTTGTTGGCCTGGCGGGCGCTGGGGCAGTTTGTCCAGGGCGGTTCCAGCCTGGTGCGCGCGCTTGTGGCCTGGCATGAGATCGCCCCCATTGCCCAGGCCACGGGAACGCCTGTATCGATTGCCGCGGATCCCGGCCTGGTAATCAACGCAAGAGAGCAGTCGACAACCAGCGGCATGCCACTGCTCACCGGCCATCAGGTCAGCTATCGTTACCGGCCCGACGATACACCGGTGCTCTCTGGTGTTGATTTCTCGATCAATGTGGGCGAGCGGCTGTTGTTGGAAGGTCCGTCGGGCGGAGGAAAGTCTACACTGGCTGGTCTGCTGGCCGGGGTGCGCCAGCCCGACAGTGGGCTGCTGCTGCTCAATGGCTACGATCAGCAGACGTTGGGGGAAGAGAACTGGCGGCGACAGGCTGTGCTGGCTCCCCAATTCCATGAGAACTTTGTCTTTACCGGCACTCTCGCCTATAACCTGCTCTTGGGCCACGGCTGGCCCCCGGAAGCCGGAGACTTGCAGGAAGCCGAGGAGATTTGCCGGGAGCTGGGGTTGGGTGACCTTCTGGATCGGATGCCCGGCGGTCTGACCCAGGAGGTGGGGGAGAGCGGCTGGCAGTTGTCCCACGGGGAGCGCAGTCGTCTGTATATGGCCCGCGCTCTGTTACAGAAGGCGGACCTGCTGGTGCTGGACGAGAGCTTTGCTGCCCTGGACCCGGACAGCCTGGAACAGGCGTTGCGGTGTGTCTGGCGGCGCGCGCCTACACTGGTGGTGATTGCCCATCCGTAGGTGATACTCTCGGTGCGACGCACCTGTACGGATATGCTGATGCAAAAAGTCCCGGAGCATTTGGGCAGAATAGTTTGGGCAGAATAGTAAGAATAGTTCGATGTAAAGAACGAGGAAAGGTTTTAAGGTAGTCTATGCCCATCCTGGAAATCGCAGTTTTAAGTAGCATGATCTACAGCGGGACGCGTGCCCTGAAAAAACGGACACAGAGAAGACAGGCAATGGGACGTGTTTTGAATAACAACGCGGCTATCGAACAGGTGGATGGGAAGGCAGAAAACGTCCTGACGACGATTGGCTGGAAGATGCAGGACTTTACCAGCGCTGCTGTGGACAAGGTGTGGGGCGCGGAACGGAAGCAGCAATTGCGAGAGATGGACGTGCAGACTGCCCCAGAGGAGGTTCTGCGGCAGGATGACGTCTCCTTTGCGATTTCCGTCGGCTCGCTTGGGTTGACTGTTTTGGGCCGTTTGGTCTTTCCACCGCTGGCTCTGCTTGGCATTCCCGGTCTGGTTTACGTCACCGTCCCCTATGTAAAAGATGGCGTGCGGAATCTGCTCCAGGAACGCAAGATTAAGTCCTATCTGGTGGATATAATTGTGTTGCCCGGTGCGCTGCTGGCGGGCTATTTTATGGCTAGCGCGATTGCGTCTGTTCTTTTCTTTGCCAGCCGCGTCCTTTTAAGCCGCAGCGAAAACCGCGCCCGCCGCAGCGTTACCAACATTTTTGGCAAACACGCGGATACGATTTGGGTTCTGATCGATGGCAATGAAGTCGAGATTCCCTTTGAGCAGGTGGCCGCGGGCCAAATCGTCGTTGTCCACGCCGGGCAGATGATCCCGGCGGATGGGGTCATTCAGGAAGGCCAGGGCACGGTCGATCAGCGTATGTTGACAGGCGAGTCTCAGCCCAGCGAAAAGTCTCCGGGGGACGAAGTGCTGGCCGCCACGATCCTGCTCTCCGGGCGTCTCTGTATTCAGGTCGAAAAGACGGGAGGTGAGACGGTGGCCGCCAAGATCGGTGATATTCTGAACCAGACGGCTGATTATCAGCTTTCTATTGTCTCTCGGGGCGAAGCAGTGGCTGATCGGGCCACGTTGCCGATGCTGGCGCTCAGCGCGCTTGCCTTGCCTCTTCTGGGCGTGCAAAGCGCATTGGCTGTTCTGATGTCCTATGTGGGCTACAATATGCGCATAGTCGCCCCGATTAGTATGTTGAATTTTCTGGACATTACCTCCCACAACGGCATTCTGATCAAAGACGCCCGCTCACTGGATATACTCAAAAAGATCGATACGGTCGTCTTTGACAAGACGGGCACGCTGACGCTGGACCAGCCTCGACTCGGCCAGATTTATTCGTTCGGCGGCTACAGCGAAGACGAAGTTCTGACCTACGCAGCCGCGGCCGAGGCGAAGCAGAGCCACCCCATCGCACGTGCGATTGTGCAGGAAGCCCAGGCGCGAAACCTGCCGCCCGTGCCGATTGAGGATGCCCGCTACGATATTGGTTTTGGCATCCGTGTGGAATTGAATGGCCGGACTGTGCGGGTGGGCAGCCGCCGTTTTATGGTCCAGGAATCCATTCCGCTGCCCGCTGATATGGACATAGACCGTATCGAAGCAGAGGCCCAGGCCCAGGGCCATTCTCTGGTGCTGGTGGCATTTGACGATGCATTGGCTGGGGCGCTGGTGTTGGAGCCAATGCCTCGACCAGAGGCCCAGGAGGTTGTGGACGCCCTGCGTGCCCGCAATCTGGAACTGTATATCATCTCTGGCGATCAGGAAGAGCCGACCCGCAGTTTGGCCCACAGCCTGGGCATACCAAATTACTTTGCCGACACCCTGCCGGAGCACAAGGCCGAACTTGTGGAGAAATTGCAAGCGGAGGGACGTACCGTCTGTTTTGTGGGTGATGGTATCAACGACGCCATCGCGCTCCAGCAGGCGGATGTTTCTATCTCTCTGCGGGGCGCCTCCACCATCGCCACGGATACGGCACAGATTATTTTGATGGATGGAGACTTCCGCCAACTCGAATATCTGCTCAAGACTGTCTCGGCCTTTGATTCCAATATGCGCGGGAATCTGGTCACCAGTCTTGTGCCGGGGATTGTCTGTATCGGAGGCGTCTTTTTCCTCCATTGGGGGCTGGTGACGGCCATCGCCATCTACAATGTGGGGCTGGTGGCTGGCGTTGCCAATGCTATGCTGCCCCTGCGTTTGAAGAATGCCAAGCCAAAGACTGACCTGTTGTCGTAGCTGTTGCATCAATTGCTTATTCATACATAAACCAGAGTTCCAGAACCAAAAGGGGAGTTGTCTATGTCCACGTCTAGTGTGCCTCGTAAAGCTGTAAATCGGCGGCGTTTTCTTCAAATTGCAGGCGGCGTCGGTGCTGCCTGGGCGCTGGCAGCCTGTGCTCCAGCCGCACCAGCGCCCCATACAGGCGCACAGGTGGCTACGTCCGCGCCGGGTACACCCCAGCGCGGAGGGTCCCTGCGTATGGCCTTTGTGGAAATACCCCTTTCCCTGGATCCAACTTTTATCTATGGCTATGTTGATAACGTGATTGGTATTGCTGTCTACGATACGTTGGTCTGGGTCGATCCTTCCGATCTGTCCAGAACGCTGCAACCCCGACTGGCAACATCCTGGGAAGCCAATGATGACTTCACAAGCTGGACCTTCCAATTGCGCGAAGGTGTACAATTCCATCACGGCACGCCTTTTACAGCACAGGATGTGGTCTACACCTTTGAGCGTATCCTCGATCCTGACTTGGGAGCGACAGCCAACTCTATTTTTAAGTTTGTCGATGTTGTAGAAGCCGTAGATGATTTTACCGTGCGGTTCGACCTTAAGACACCCCATGCCAGTCTCCCCAATTGGTTGCTTGCGGAGAATGCAACTCTGATCGTACCCCACGACCGCAGCCCCGATGAGATGGCTACCCAACCGTCGGGAACAGGCCCCTTCCGTTTCGTTTCCTACGATCCAGCCGTCCAACTCTCCATGACCCGTAATGATGCCTACTGGCAGGCTGACATACCCTATCTGGATGAGGTGCATCTGGTATTTATATCGGATTTGAATACCCAGATCGCAGCACTCGTCAGCGGTACAATCGATGTGATGACCCAAGTGGGCATAGCCAATGTCGCTACTCTGGAAGCTGCGCCTAGTATTGATCTGTTGGAGTTGGAGCAAGGTACATACGATGTCTTCGTAATGAATTGCCAAATGGCACCCTTTGATGATGTGCGCGTGCGTCAGGCGTTCAAACTTATGGTTGACCGCGCTGGCCTGCAACAGGTGGTGTTGCGCGGAAAGGGTGAATTGGGGGCCGACCAACCGTTTCCCTCCTTTAGTCCCTATTGGGCAGAGAGTCCGATCCCCGAACGTGACATAGCAGAGGCAAAGGCATTGCTGGCGGAGGCTGGTTACGCTAACGGACTGGATGTTACCCTGACAACCACCGATATTTCACCGGGTATTGTCGATGCCAGCGTTGCTTTGCAAGAGATGGCCAAAGGGGCCGGGATCAATATCAGCCTGGAGCGCGTCCCCCCCGACACCTATTGGGTCGATTATTATCGGCAAAGCGCTTTTTTTGTTTCTGTGTGGCCGACTCGCATCGATCCAGGCCCCATTTTGATGTTGCAATTTACTCCGGGTGGTTATTTTAACGAGGCTAATTGGGACAATGAGGAAATAGATTCTCTGTTGACGGCAGCCCAAGCGGAGTCGGATCCTGCACGCCTGAAGGAAATCTATGGGCAAATACAAGCGTTGATCCAGCGTGAGGGCGGCTCGATTATTCCCTACTTCCGTCCGCTGATCGTGGCCAAACGATTAGCCGTACACGGCTTGGCACCGGACTTAGCTGTTTTTGATGTGCGCTCCGCCTGGATGGAGCAGGGATAGGCTATGGGTGGCTTCCTTCTGCGCCGGCTGCTGTTGATGCTGCTCATTCTGGCGCTGGTCTCGTTGCTGATCTTTGTTGTGACGGAAGTGCTGCCGGGCGATACAGCCAATATGATCCTGAAGCAGCGGGCCACCCCGGAGGCATTGACCGCCTTGCGCGCCCGGATGGGGTTGGACCGTCCGAGCCATGTGCGCTATCTGGCGTGGGTGGGCGGTATCCTGCGCGGGGATTGGGGCGAGTCGCTCTTTCTCAATCTGCCGGTGGGTCCGTTGCTGGCCCAACGGCTGCGCAATACGGCTCTGCTGGCTCTGCTGGCGAGCTTGTTTGGAATCCCGCTGGGCATCGGGTTGGGCGTGGCTGCGGCGGTGGGGCGTGGGCGCTGGCCTGACATGATCGTCACGGTGACCACACTCTTTGCTGTCTCTCTGCCGGAATTCGTCACAGCCACATTCCTGATTATTGTCTTTTCCACCTGGCTGCACTGGTTGCCAGCCGCCAGCCTGATCGACCCAGCCGCCAACCCTTTGCTGTCCGTTCAATTCCTGATTTTGCCCACCCTGGCGCTGACATTAGGTCTGTTGGCCCACATCGCCCGCCACACACGGGGAAGCCTGATCGGCGTCCTGTCCAGCGATTATATACGCACAGCCCGCAGCAAGGGTATGACCTCCCGCATCATTCTCGTGCGCCATGCTCTGCGCAATGCGCTGCTGCCCACCATCAGTGTCATCGCTCTCAATGTGGGCTATCTCTTTGGCAGCGCTGTGTTGATCGAGAGCGTCTTTGCCTATCCGGGGTTGGGCAGGCTGATGTTACAGGCTATCAGCAACCGGGATATACCGTTGCTGCAAGCCGTCGTGTTGGTCGTGGCCGCGATTTATGCCCTGGCCAATCTGGGCGCAGACCTGCTCTATCGCTGGTTGAATCCGCGCATTCGGTATATATAAAATGGAACTTACACAGACTGACAGATTTGCTCTTCGGCAACGGGCAGAGGGCATACTTACTGTTACGCCAGAGACCCATCTGGGGAAATCGGCACGCCAGTTTATCCGCCAGCCTGCCAGTCTGGTCGGTATCTTTATCGTTGCCTGCTATCTGGTGTTGGCGCTGCTGGGCGATCATATCGCACCCTATCCCTACACCGAGCAGCACCTGGCCGACATCTTGCAGCCCCCTTCGACACGCTACATCTTCGGCACAGACCAGTTTGGCCGGGATATATTCAGCCGGGTGATTGTCGGCAGTCGCAGTATTCTGATTCTTGCGTGCAGTGCAACGCTGCTGGCGCTGCTGCTGGGTGTGGTAATGGGGGTGACAGCGGGCTATGCGGGCGGGCTGTGGGATGAGTTGATCATGCGTTTGGTCGATGTGCTGCTCTCGTTCCCGGCCCTGTTGCTGGCTTTGCTTGTTGTGGGCATTATGGGGTCCGATCTGATCTATCTGGTCCTGACGATCGGTGTTGTCTTTGCGCCGGCGATCGCGCGGGTCGTGCGTAGCGTGGTCTTGGACATCAAGACCAAAACGTATGTGGAGGCGGCGCTGGCTGTCGGTGCAACTACAACGCGTATTGCCCTGCGCCACATCCTGCCCAACGCCATGGGAACCATCGGGGTGGAGGCGTCGATCTACTTTGGCTATGTCATTTTGATCGGGGCTGGGCTGGGCTTTCTGGGGTTGGGCGTGCAGCCGCCTTCACCTGACTGGGGTCTACAGGTCAATGAGGGCCGCGTTTACATTCTGACTGCGCCCTGGGTTGTCGCCTTTCCCGCCCTGGCAATTTCGTCGCTGGTCGTGGGGATGAACCTTCTGGCTGACTCGTTGACCGGGGAAAATGCAGCGTAAAAGAGCCGTTTGTACCACAATTCCACTCAGGCCCTTTCGAAAATTGGTGTTGTGTCGCTTAGGCGATTCCAAGAAAATAAGTATCCACAAGTCCCCGGCACTTCACGAACTTCGCTGCCTGAATTACAGAATACAGACTCGCTTGGACAGAAAGTGCCGGGGATTTTTGCCGTATACTTTATTATTTGAATTAGCCTTAGACATTGATTATTGATCTCTTTGCGCTTTCTAAATGTAGTTCTGTTAGAGTGCCTGATGACAGCAAGTTAATTAGTCTGCGCAAACTGCCAGAGAACCTTGCCCATGAACATTGCCCTTCTTATCGCCGCAGGAATCATCGCAGGCGTTTCAGTCAAGCAGCGCTTGGATCAGCGCCGCCGGCGCAGTGCTGCCCGTGGGTGGCTGGCGTCGTCGGGTCTCGTTCCTGTCGCAGCGGGTCCCATCGGCAGCGGGATCGATTCTATTGTGTTGGATCGTCTGGAGCAGATCGCCGGTTTTGAGCCTGTCTACGCCCGGCGACTCAATCAGAGTGGCATATTGACCTACGGCGAGATGGCCGACCTTTCTCCGGCTGCCCTGCAATCAATCGTCGCACCGAATGGGCCGTTCAATCTTTTGGTGGACGATTGGCAAGCCCAGGCTCGCCGCTTGGCAAAGGTGGCCGAGATTCTATGACACAAATCATTGCGGTTGCCAGCCATAAAGGCGGTACGGGCAAGACCTCTCTTGTCCAGAATCTGGCCTATGAATTGGGCCAGACCCGACGGGTTCTGGCGGTAGACTTGGACCCCCAATCCAATCTCACGATTGGTTCGGGTCTGGAACTGGTGGAAGATCGACTGACGGTTCTACACGCCATGCACGCACCGGAGACAACGGCAGATGCGCTGGTGCAGGCCGGCTCGTATAGCCTGCTACCGGCCAGTTTGGACCTGGCCCTGGCCGACCAGCAGTTCGCCGGTCACTATGACCGCAACGACAAATTGAAAGACGCTCTGTTGCAGGTGGCTGACAACTTTGATGTGATTTTGATCGATGGGCCACCCAATCTGGGCTTCTTCGCCTTCAATGCCCTGACCGCGGCCACACAGGTGATTGTGCCTTTGCAATGTCAGCCCTACGCCTTTCGTGCTTTGGATGGCACGCTTCAATTAATTGAACTGGTCCGTAAGGGCAACCTAAAACTGGATTTGCGCGCGATTGTGTTGACGATGTATGATCGAAGGGTCACTCTGACAACCTCAGTAGAAGCCGCAGTCCGCCAACGTTTTGGCTCTTTGGTTCCGCAATCGGTGATTCCGGTCAATGTCTCGATTGCGGAAGCTACCCTGGACGGCGTGCCTGTTGCTGTCTACGCTCCCCGTTCCGCCGGTTCCCTGGCGTATGCTGGACTGGCAAAGGAGCTTTTTGATGGCAACTAAAAAGCAGCAGTTAGACGCCAAGTTGGGTAGTTGGACGGATCAGGCCAGCCTGACCCGCAATCAACCGACTGAGCCGGTCGCTGCGGCACTATCTGAGGCTACCGATAACCCACCCGTGCGCGCTGTCTATGCAACCGAACGAGGGTTGCTGGATCGGGTTGATGCGTGTGGGACAGAAAATAGGTTGACCCAGAAGGAGGTGATTGGTCGGCTGCTGACCTGGGCGCTTGATCAGGTGGACGCTGGCGTATATGAACTGTCCAATTCCCAGTGGGATCCGTCGCGGGGTGGGGAGAAGAAGAACTGAGCGCTAGTTTTTCGCTCCTGACCCAAATTGGGTAGTGGCTGAAAATGACTGATAGACGTATGCTGTGGCAATCTCAAGCCCCAAAGGACCGAAGTCGTCTCGTGTTGAAGACTCGAATTAGCCGCTACAAGCTGTCGCGTGTGAGACCTATCAGTCAAATGTGAACTACTACCCAAAATTTATCAACTGGCATTGCGTACTTCGCTGTATCCAAAAAGGTGGTGTTTCGTGCAATCTCCCAGCACTTCTGCAACATTTTTCGGCACGTATTGTGTATACAACCAGCTAGAAAAAGGAATCAGAAATGGCAAAGCTCAATCGTCGTGATTTTATTAAAGTAATTGGGGTGGGTACGCCCCTGGTGACGCTCGGCGCGTACGGTATCTCCGTCGCCGCGGCCGAACCGCCCAGCGCTGCGCCAGCGATAGCTGCGCCCTCAGCGCCGTCAAGCGCACTAGCCGCTGCGCCCAAAGCCCTTCCCTGGGCACCGGCCCAGCTGGCCCCGGCCAATATTAAACGCGAGCCTACGCGCACCGAACCGGCCAATCTGATGGATTACCAGCCAGCGCGTATGGAGAGCGCAGACGGTGTACTGGAAGCTGAGTTAGTGGCCGCGTACAACAATCCGGTTGTGAATGGCCGCGAATTGAATGTGCGCAACTACAACGGCGGTATCCCGGCGCCCACGTTGGTGGCGCGGCCTGGTGATGTGATGCGTATCCGTCACGTCAATAACTTGCCCGCCGTTGAAGAGCAGCACTTCTCAGACGTCAACATTCCCCATGGCTTTAATGTTGTCAACCTGCACACCCACGGGTTGAATGTTTCTCCCGAAGGTAATGAGGATAATGTTCTGGTGAGTGTGAATCCGGGTGAGGTCTTCTACCACGAATTCTATATTCCTGCGGATCATCCCACCGGCCATTTCTGGTATCATCCCCACAAGCACGGTGCCGCTTCGAACCACCTGAGCAGTGGCATGGCGGGCAATCTGCTGATCGAAGGGGACGGACAACTCTCGGAAATTCCGGAAGTGGGCGCGGCCCAGGAAGTACTCCTGATGTTCCAGGAAATGTACATCGCCGAAGACAATACAGTATTTGACTTCCCCTTCGGCGGCCACATTCCCCAGTACACGGTCAATGGTCTGGCTGTGAATGAGATTGCTGTGGATGGCTCGATTATCCCGCCGGAAATCCACATGCGCCCCGGCGAAGTACAGCGCTGGCGGCTCTGCCATGCGGGGCTGGGTCGAAACTTCCATCACGCCCTGCAAGGCCATCAGGTGCATATCCTGGCCTATGACGGCATTACCCAGGAAAAGGCCGAAGCTGTTGACGACTTCGTATTCGTCTCTGGTCAACGGCTGGATGTTCTGGTCAAAGCGGGCGAACCCGGCACCTATCCTTTCCTGGTCATGCCCTACAACCAGGGGCTGCCACCCTTCCCGCGCGAACCCATGCCAATGTTCAATCTGGTGGTCGAAGGTGAGCCGATGGACATGGCCCTGCCCACCGATCTCAATCCGCCGACGGCCCGTTTGCCCTACATCGGTGACGATGAGATCGTGCGCCGCCGCAACATCACCTTTGATGTGACTGGCGAACTCACTTTCAACGATGCCCACGAGATCATCGGCAACACCCTGGAATTCAAAGTCAATGGCCGGAGGTTTGATCCCAATTATATCAACGAGACGGTGTTGCTGAATACCGCAGAAGAATGGGTGATTACTAGCACGCACCACGAAGATCACCCCTTCCATGTCCATGTGAACTGGTTTCAGGTCATGGAAATCGACGGCGTGAAGCTGGACCCGCCGCGCTGGATGGATACGGTCAATGTGCCCAAGGGTACAAGCGTCGTTGTGCGCCAGCGCTTCGAACACTTCTCCGGTCTGACAGTCTTCCATTGCCACATCCTCCTGCATGAAGACCTGGGCATGATGGCCCTGTTGGATATCGTCGATCCGGCCCCGATGACAGTTCCTCTGGCGCCATCTGGCGGTACTTTTGTTTCGAACGATGCTTTCAAGCGGGTCAGCATACTCTTCCCGCCCAACAGTGTCTCTGCTGATACGGAAGTGACCTACACTCACCAGGATCGGCCCGCAGAAAATCTGGGCAAGATGATGGGTGTGGACCGCTTCTTCGAACTTTCGGCCACTCAGGGTGGTGAATCGATCACCGACATGGACCGGGGTGCGATCATTTCGGTACAGTATGCGCTACAGACAGACCCAGAAGTTCTCGACAATCTGCGTCTGTATCGATTGGATGGTATGGAGTGGACGGCGGAAGGCATCAACACCCTTTCTCGTACGGGTACTTCGTTGACATCTACAATCACGGAGTTGGGTCAGTATGCCGTCTGTTGGGTCTGCGGCCCCGATCATAAGTCCCAGAAGATTGACGGGGAAACCGCTACAGCTGCTCCCGGCCACTGATAATCGTAATAGCTGTTATGAGTGGATTCTCGGAAGCTCTGTGGGTTCCGGGAATCCACTCGGTTTGGCAAAAGTAGTCGAATCCAGATACGACAGCACCGAAGCATTGGTACTGTGTAAGAATCGTGGACGACCGGAATGAACGGTCGTTTCAAAAGGAATGTCCGATGGCCTTCACCGATGTTGTAGCAGCCAGCAACGCGCTGTACGCTGAGTCAAAAGCCTATATAAACCGCCAACGCAAGCCAAAAGTGGCTCTGTTTCTGACTGACCCGGAAGAGGTCGGACCGACTGGACATGCCTACGGACAAAATGGTAACGGGCGAAATGGCAACGGGCAAAAGGGCAACGGGTCAGTACCCATTTTTGAACAGACAAAAACAATCTTGCACAAATTCAAACGCGAGCAGGTGAATCCACTCTTCAACGGGCAAAGCCGAGAGATTGCAGACGAAGTGGCTGCCATCGCCTCTTCGCTGGTTGGCGAAATACAGGTTGCCTACCAATTGGGGGTAACGTCTCTTGGGGAGAATGTAAAGCCACTTCTCAATGGACACAGCCAGGGGTTGGGTGAGGAGATCAGCGCGGCGGCTTCGGCTGTCTATAACGAAATGCATAATGCCTATCAGATGCTGGCACGAGAGGGATTTTCCTCGCTCCAGGGCAGTGATCTGCGCCGTCAGCATCTCAGTGAACTTGCTACTGGGGAAGTCCCGAAAATCAGCAAGGCCGAGGAGGAAGCCAATCGCAATCTGGTGGTTTCTGTCAGCGCTATGGGGGCGGCCTTGGCGGGCACGCTGCTCTTTCCGCCTCTGCTCTATCTGACTGCACCGGCTATTCTCTACACGATGGTTCCAGTCTTCAAGAAGTCGTACAAAATGCTCATAAAAGGGCAAGTTGGGGTGGATACCCTCAGTGCCATCACCATCACTGGCTGTCTTTTCCTGCAATATTTTATGGTGGGGGCCACACTGACGCTTGTCTACACTGCCTCCCGTAAACTGTTGCTAAAAGTGCAGGACGACTCTCGCAAAAGCCTGATCGATGTCTTCCGGCAACAGCCCCGCACAGTGTGGGTGCTGGTCGATGGCACAGAAGTCGAATTGCCCTTTGAGCAACTTAAACTGGGCGACATTGTTGTGGTGGACGCGGGCATGACCATCCCGGCGGATGGCCGGATTGTGGATGGCATCGCCTCGGTCGATCAGCACGTGCTAACCGGGGAAGCCCAGCCCGCGGAAAAGAGTGTGGGCGATGAGGTCTTCGCTTCGACAATCGTACTCTCCGGGCGCATCCGTTTTGAGGTAGAGCAGGCGGGTGCGACGACTACCGCAGCCAAGATTGGCGAGATGCTCAATAACACCGCCGATTTCAAAACCCATACCCAATTGCGGGCCGAAAAGATGGCCGACAAGACGGTTATGCCCACATTATTGCTCGGTGTTCTCTCCATCCCGATTGTCGGCGCGTATGGGGCGCTGGCAATTCTGAACTCCCATTTCAAATACCGGCTGGGCATTGTCGCACCGATTGGGATTCTCAACTTTTTGAACCTGGCATCCCACAATGGCATTCTGGTGAAAGATGGGCGTACGCTCGATCTCCTCAATCAGGTTGACACAATTGTCTTTGATAAGACCGGCACACTGACCAAAGAAGTACCCCATATCGGCGCTGTCTATGCCTACAACGGCTACGAGGAAGACAAGATTCTCACACTGGCCGCCGCGGCAGAAAACCGCCAGACCCATCCCATTGCCAGGGCAATAATCCAAGAGGCACGCAAACGTCGCTTGACCCTGCCTGGCATTGACGAAGCCGAATACAAATTGGGCTACGGGTTGACGGTACGCATCGAGGATCAACTTGTCCAGGTGGGCAGCGCTCGCTTTATGGTGATGGCTGACATCGAGGTTCCAGAGACACTGATTGAGATTCAGGAACGTTGCCACGAGCAGGGGCATTCGTTGGTAATGGTTGCGGTGGATAGCCAATTGATCGGTGCCATTGAACTGCGCCCAACCCTACGCCCCGAAGTCAAAGAGGTGATCGCCCAGCTACGGGGACGCCCCAATATCAAGACGATGTATATTATTTCGGGGGATCACGACACGCCCACCCGTCTGCTGGCCCACGAACTGGGCATCGACCACTATTTTGCCGAGACACTGCCGGAAAACAAGGCTGATATCATCGGGCAATTGCAAGAGGAAGGCAAGTTTGTCTGCTACATCGGCGATGGCATCAACGATTCGATTGCCCTGAAAAAGTCCCAGGTTTCTGTCTCCCTGCGCGGGGCATCAACCGCAGCCACCGACACGGCGCAAGTTGTGCTGATGGATGAGAGTTTGAAGCAGCTTCCCGTTCTGTTCGATATCGCCCATGAATTCGACGCCAACATGCGTGCTGGCTATATGTGCCTGCTTGTGCCGACAATCATCGGGATCAGCGGGGTCTTTCTCCTCCAATTTGGGCTTGTGCAGACGATGATATTGACCACCGCGGGCCTCAGCGCCGGGTTGGTCAACGCGATGCTGCCCTGGTATCGACACAAGCGGGAAATCACAGGGGAACTGATCGAGAAGCAGAATGAAAAACGTCTGGCTTCCCTGTCTGTCGAATCGGAAAACAAAACAGCAATGCCGCAGAACTGAAGTCCAAATCGTACACATTTTTACAGGTTTTTGGGAGGTAGAGAAGAGCGATGCTTATCGTCTGGCTGGATCAGAGCGCAGGACAGGAGACAGCCCTGGTGGGTGGGAAGGCTGCCAACCTGAGTCGTTTGGCCGCGGACTGGCCCGTTCCCCCAGGATTCTGCCTGACGACAACTGCTTTTGGTCAATGGGCAAATCACCGGGAGGGCGATCCTTTGCCCGCCGAGGCGCGAGAGTTGGTGGCCGCCAGCTATGCCCAGTTGGCCGAACGCCTGGGCATAGCCGTGCCACGGGTGGCCGTTCGTTCTTCGGCTGTGGGCGAGGATAGCCAAACAGCCTCGTTCGCAGGACAGTACGATACCTACCTTAATCTTGAGGGGGCCGACGCTGTTGTTGATGCGGTAGCCCGCTGTTGGGACTCGGCCCGTTCCGAGCGGGTGTTGGCCTATCACCAGCAGCACAGCCAATCCGTCAGCGAAATTCGCCTGGCCGTGCTTGTACAACTTCTGGTAGCAGCGGATGTTTCTCTGGTGGCCTTCAGCGCCAATCCGGTCAACAACAATCGTTCCGAAATCGTGATTACGGCTAGTTGGGGCCTAGGCGAGAGTGTAGTGAGTGGCACTGTGACGCCGGATACCTTCATTGTCAATAAGGAGACATGGGGCGTCAGCACTACGATTGCTGACAAAGAACGGATGACAGTGATTGCACCCAACGGCGTGCGCGAAGTAATCGTCCCCCGCCCTATGCGCAAGCTACAAACCCTCACCGATGCTCAGGTGATGGAGGTGGCACAACTGACTCAGCGGCTGGAAACCCACATGGGCTGGCCGGTAGATATCGAAGCCGCTTTTCACGGGGAGACGCTCTATTTGCTTCAATGTCGCCCCGTTTCTACCCTGGCGGACAAAAAGTGAGCCAGGAATCAAACACTGTTTTTGGCATGAACATCGAATTTCGTCGTTAGTAGTAATTCTGAGAAAGGAAACAATTGTGGCAGATCACGGTATGCACGATCACCCTCCTGTTGTTCTGGAAGTACCACCCAATTTCCCTGTGGAGTGGACAGGGCCGCATGATGCTCAAATCCCGTGGGAACAGGAAGCCGTCCATTTTCCAGAGCCAGTCACGCCGATGGATTATGACTTGACGGTGTCGAAGATTACAGAGGGCTTCAATAAAGGGACAGCTTTCTATCGCCTCCCTATGCAGCAGATGTTGCGCTATCTCAACACCTATGCCTATATTGCCAACGGGCCGGCACCTTCGCCGGAAGGGCCGGACGAAGAGAAACTTAAGGGAATGATCGGTCACCTGGGCGATCAGTGGAATAATGTATGGCTACCTGAAATCAAAAAGCAGATCGGCGCGCTGGACGCGTTTGATCTGAAAGGCGCTGATCTGCCTGCCCTGCGTGCCCATCTGGATGTGATGGAGGGCTGTATCCGCCAACTGTGGTCCATCCATTTCCAACTTGCCTTTCCAATGCTCATGGCCGTCAGTTTCTTTGAGGAGATGCACCACGATCTCTTTGCCGAGGACGGTCAGCTCGACGCCTATGCCCTGTTGAACGAAGTTGACAATACAATGGTGGAGAGCGCGCGTGCCTTGTGGCAGCTCAGTCGCGATGCCCTGGCCGACGATGTAGTGCGCCAAGTGATCGAAGACTCTGAGACCGAACAGGTGGCGTCAAAGCTCTCCACTACGCCAGCCGGTCAGGCCTTTCTTGCCAAACTGAACGATTTCCTCGGTGAATACGGCCAGCGGATTGACAAGCTCTATGTCAGCTTCCCGGCCTGGCACGAGGAACCCGGTTCTGTAATTCGCACGCTGAAGGGCTATATAGCCCAGACCGAGCGCGATCTGGACGCCGAATTGACAGCTATTACCGCCCGTCGGGAAAGCGCGATTGCTGATGCCCGTGCCCGATTGGTTGGGTATCCCCAGCCGGTGGTGGGTGAATTCGAGTTTTTGCTCGGCGCGGCCCAACAGGCCCGTTTCCTGAAGGAAGAACACACTGCCTGGCTGGATTTCCCGGCCACCTATTATGCCCGACAGGTCGTGATAGAGCTGGGTCGCCGCTTGCAGACCGCTGGTGTGCTGGATAGTGCAGACGATGTCTTCTATCTCTATATGGAGGAACTGCGTGCCACCCTGGACGCATCTCCGATGCCGAATCGTCGGGAGTTGGTGGCCGGACGTCGGGCCAACGAAGCCCACTTTGGCGCATTGACAGCACCGCCCCGTCTGGGCATTCTGCCTCCTGGCCCGCCCCCAGACAACCCAGTCATCCGCGCCGTGATGAAAGTCTTCGGCGCACCACCGCCCGTCTCCGACAACCCCAGCGTGCTGTTGGGTCTGGGTGGTTCCGCCGGTGTGGTGCGTGGGCCAGCCAAAGTGCTGCGCTCTCTGGCCGAGGCCGACAAACTGGTGGTTGGTGACATTCTGGTGACAGCCACGACTACGCCGCCCTGGACACCGCTCTTTGCCAATATCGCTGGTGTCGTCACCGATGCGGGCGGCATTCTCAGCCACCCTGCGGTGGTTGCCCGGGAGTACGGCATTCCTGCGGTGGTGGGTACGGGACGGGCTACATCTGCGATTGTGGATGGGCAGATTATCGAAGTAGACGGAAGCACGGGTTCCGTGCGGATTATCGAATAGGTACAGTCAACGAAATTGATTTAGCAAACAGAGCAGGCATTCCCTGGTGCCGCATTCCCTGATGTCACGTTTTCGAATAAGGCCGCATTCAGGACCGCCTGCTCTGTTTTTTGATGAGGAAAGATAAGATATGGGTAGAGAGATGTTTGATGCTATTGTGATCGGTGGTGGACCAGCCGGAGCCACCGCGTCCACGCTGATCGCCAGGGATGGGCATAAGGTTCTGCTGCTGGAACGGGAGCGCTTCCCCCGCTACCACGTGGGTGAATCCCTGTTGCCCTCCACCGTACACTTTATGCTGGAATTATTGGGATGTCGGGAAGAGGTGCTCAACGCCAATTTCTTCCCCAAGCCCGGGGGCGTTTATCTGTGGGGAGCCAGCGCAGAACCCTGGCACTTCGACTTCAAAGAGAAATACCACAAGGCCAATTATGCCTTCCAGGTGAAGCGCGACAAATTTGACGATATTTTGCTCAAAAACGCAGCGCGCAAAGGTGTGGATGTGCGGGAAGAGCATTCGGTCTTAGGCCCGATTCAGGACGAAAATGACCGGGTGATCGGTGTTCGTTTCAAGGATGACAAAGGGCAGGAGAAAGAGGCCTACGCCACTTATGTTCTGGATGGATCGGGACAGGCGGGGCTGCTGAGCAACAGCATTGGCGAACGGGAGTACGACAAATACTTCCAGCATATCGCCGTCTATGCCTATTTTGAGGGGGCCAAGCGCTGGCACGATCCTGAGAGACAGGGCGCAGGTGTCTTTGCCTCTTTCGATAGTGGATGGGTCTGGTATCTTCCTCTCAGCGACACGTTGACCGGTATCGGCGCGGTTGTGCATCGGGACGAAGCCGCTGTGACACTCCGGGAATTGGGTGCAGAGAAGGCATTGTACAAATATCTCGATGCCTGTCCGATCATCAACGAACTTCTGGAACCCGCACACCGGGTGACAGAGGGAGACTACGGCCAGGTACGGATCGTCAAAGATTATTCGTACCGCAGCGACAAGTTCTGGGCGCCCGGCTGCGCGCTGATTGGAGATGCGGCCTGCTTTATCGATCCGATTCTCGCCACCGGTGTCCATCTGGCTACCTTTGGCGGTTTGCAGGCGGCCCGGGCAGTCAACACCTGCTTGCGTGGCGGGGAAGGCATTAGCGAAGAAAAATCTTTCGAGGAATTTGAGCAACGCTATCGCCGAGAGTTTGCCCTCTGGTATGGCTACATGGCGAGCTTCTATGAAATGAACCGGGATGAGTCTTCCTTTTTCTGGGAAGCCCACAAGATGCTTCAGCCGGAAGGCAGCAACACCCCGGCGGCGGCCAAAGATTCGTTTATTCAGTTGGCTTCGGGTCTGGCCAATACGGGTGAACCTCTCTTCCAGGATGGCGATTCCTTCCTGAACGCCTTCAAAGACCAACTCAACGTCACCCAGCGTCGGATTGATGTGGCCCAGGGGGGCAAGGAACTGACCACGGAAGAGATGGAATTCATAGACGACAACCGGGCGCGCGTTTTCCAAGGGATGAATGACACCTATACGATTGCCAGCGCTGGACGCGATCCAGTGGCTGCGGCTGAGGCTCGTGCCAAGGTTAAGCCGGTTTTTGAAGGCGGTCTGATTCCCTCTATTGATGGTTTGGGCTGGGAAGCCTTCTCGCTGAACTGATAGGGAGTACTCTATGGCCCAGGATTTTCCCGCCGAAGGAATGGCGCTCACTCACATTCTGATCATAAGCGATATGGAGCGCTCGCGTACTTTCTATCGGGATGTACTCGGCGCAACAGTCTATCGGGAGTACGGCGGCACGTCGTGTGTATTACAGTTTCTGGATGCTTGGCTGCTGCTTGTCACAGGGGGTGGACCCACAGAGGACAAGCCCACTGTGACCTTTGCAGAACCCGGCGAACCGGATCAGGTGAGCCATGCCATGACGATTCGTGTGCCCGATTGTCAGGCAGCCTATGAGGTACTGCTGGCACGAGGGGCGGAGTTTTTGACTCCGCCCCTGGACCGGGGCTATGAAATCCGCTGTTTCTTTCGGGACCCGGATGGACATTTGTTCGAGATCAGCCAGGCTTGACACTCTCAGCAGGCAAGAGGAGGGAGCGACGTGACCATTAAAGAGACTGTACTGATTGCCGGTGCGGGTCCGGTCGGACTTTCATTGGCGATGGCCTTGATTCATAAGGGCATTCCAGTGCAGGTATTCGAGGCGCTGCCAGAGTTGAGCAGTGACTATCGCGGTGGGGCCTATCATCCGCCCACACTTGAGATGTTCGCCGAATGGGGCTTTCTGAATCAGGTTCGGGAACAGGCGGTGCATGTCACTGAAGTGCAGTATTGGGAACGCTCCACTCGCGAGTTGATTGCCAGCTTCGACTATTCGCTGATCGAGAAGGACACGGCCTATCCCTTCCGTCTGCATCTGCCCCAGCATCTGCTCACGCGCATTCTGAAACCGATGGTAGAGGCTTCTCCTCTGGGCGAAGTCTTTATGGGCCATGAAGTCGTCGATTTTGTCGACCACGGGGATTTCGTAGAAGTGAATTGTGCCACGCCGGACGGGATGCGCACTTTTCGGGGAAGCTATCTCTGCGGCACAGACGGGGCCAGTAGCACAGTGCGCAAAGGTCTGAATCTGACCTTTGAAGGCAACACCTACGAGGATCGCTTTCTGGTCTTGAACACAGACATCGATCTGGGCGCTGTCTTCCCCGGTATTGGCCCGGTCTGTTACATCTTCGATCCCAAAGAATGGGTCATCACATTACAACTTCTGAAAGACCTGCGGCGCGTCGTCTTCCGTGTGGCCGACGACGAAATCGAGGAGGAAATTGTCCAGGAGGCTCGTGTCCGTGAGCGTGTGGCCCAATTCCTGGGCGTGGACCTGGACTTCACACTGGTGCAGCACGCTGTCTATCGGGTTCACCAGCGGGTGGCGGAAAGTTTCCGTCGGGGTCGTGTACTGTTGATGGGCGACGCTGCCCACGTCAACAATCCAGCGGGCGGGATGGGGCTGAACAGCGGCATCCACGACGTACACAGTCTGGTGGATAAACTGGTAGCGGTAATGGGTGGTGCGCCGGAAGCACTGCTTGACCAGTATAGCGCAGAACGGCAGGCCTTTGCTCTGGAAACTGTGCAGAAAAATTCCCATAGAAACTACCGGGACCTGAGCGCCCAGGACGACGAATACCGGCGCAAACGGGATCAGGAACTGAAGGACAAGATGGCCGATCCGAAGCGCGGTCGCCAGCAGTTGTTGCAATTCTCAATGATGGCGGATCGTGGGGGCAAGCACTACTCGATTGGAGAGTTTGCCGAACGAGTGGGTCGGTCACCCGGCACACTGCGCCGCTGGGACAATACAGGCAAGCTCTCGGCCAAACGAACATCGCACAAACATCGCTATTATGTTGAAGCTGACATACAAAGAGCTTTTGGGCTGATTGCCCAGGCAGGATAGGGAAGGTTTATCCGCATGTTGGACAAGAAAAAGAATGGGCGCAACGGAGCCAGTTTGCGTACCCGTACACCTGTGGATGACTGGATTGTCCGGCCCGCACCCAATCCAGACGCCCGGATGCGTCTCTTCTGCTTCCATTACGCAGGCGGCAGCGCTTCGCTCTATCAGGAATGGTCCCAAGCGCTGCCCGATGACGTCGAAGTCTGTGCCGTGCAGTTGCCCGGACGGGGACATCGTTTTGTCGAACGTCCCTTCAACCGGCTCGGTCATCTGGTGACTGCTTTGACGGATGTGCTGGAGTCTCAGTTAGACCGCCCCTTTGCGCTGTTCGGTTATAGTATGGGGGCGCTGGTTGCCTTTGAATTTGCCCGGGAATTACGCCGCCGCCAACTCTCTGCGCCGCAGCATCTCTTTGTGGCCGCGCGACGTGCCCCACAGCTTGCGCCGCCGCTCAATCATCAGCTATCTGGTATGGCGGATGACGAATTGCTGGCCTTTCTTGTCGATTCCGGCAATATCAAAATGGACAGCATTGCGGGCGGTGGTACCTTTATGCGCATGATGCTGCCCACCCTGCGCGCCGACTGTGAGGTGGCAGAAACCTACACCCATCAGGTGGAGGAGCCGCTGGACTGTTCGATTTCGGCTTATGGCGGTGTTCAGGACCCGTATGTGCTGGAAAAGCATCTTCAAGAATGGCATGCCCATACTCGCCATGATTTCGATTTGCAGATGTTCGAAGGAAAGCACTTCTTTTTACACAATTCTATACCGTCCTTACCACAGAATATTGGCCTGCATTTGCAATCAGCCATAACCGTAGCAGAAAGAGAATCATTGTGAATAACCGCGAGAGAGTTTTGAATACCCTAACCGAAGTTGTGGAAGAGCATGCGATGGCTGGCATGATCGACGACATCCACGACGATACGGAACTGCGAGAACTCTCGCTCGACTCCATCGTCTTTGCCGTCCTGATCAACCGACTGGAAGAGAATATGGGCTACATCCCAGAAGCTTGGCAGTCCGGGTCGTTCTATCCGACAACGGTGGGCGATCTGGTGACGATCTATCAGGAGCCAAATGGCGAGGTCGTGTGATCTTTGTAGTCCGTAGCGATTAGCCTAAAGTCCTGAGTCACGTTTGGTGGCATTGGGGTCTGCTGAATTTGGCAGCATCTAAAACAGGTGACTGCTTTTGCTTCCAGCTATAGATATTCAGAATTATTTGTGGGGGCGCTGCTTGTTGCGCCCCTACGCTCTACAAATCTTTTTCTGAACAACTCTGCAAACGCATTTCGCGACCAGAATTTGTAAACGAATGGTGAATTATGCTTAAAGAAAGAAACGATACAATGTCTCCATTATCAATCAATCAAGACCAGATATACGATGTGGCGATCTGCGGTGGTGGATTAGCTGGCCTGACTTTGGCTCGCCAATTGAAGCGTGCCCTGCCCGAAGCCTCGGTTATAATCATCGATCGCCAGACTTTGCCCCTGCCTGTTGCTGCCTTCAAAGTCGGTGAGTCGATGACCGAGGCCGGCGGATATTACTTGGGCGAAGTACTTGGTCTGACTGACTATCTGGAAAAGAATCATGTGGTGAAATTGGGTTTCCGTTTCTTTTTCAACGACGGCAGCGAAACATTTGCCGAGCGCCCGGAATTTGGCCTGTCTCGTTTTCCCAAAGTCGATTCCTACCAGGTGGATCGCGGTACGCTGGAAACCGATCTGTGGACTATGAACTTGGAGATGGGCGTTGATATCGTAGAGGGAATGTCCGTGCGGGACATCCTGTTATCGGACGACGATAACACACCCCACACTGTTCTTTTCCAACGCCAGGGCGAAGCGGACAGCCAGGCTGTGCAGGCGCGCTGGGTGGTGGACGCAATGGGGCGGCGGCGCTTTTTGCAGAAGAAGCTCGGCCTACAGCGCGAACGTACCCGCCAACAGTTCAACGCTGCCTGGTTCCGCTATCTGGGCGAGGTGGACCTGAGCGATCTGGTGCCAAGCACGGATGTGGAGTGGCACGATCGGGTTCCCAGCGGGCGCTACGATTCCACCAACCATTTGATGGGTCCAGGCTATTGGGTCTGGCTTATCCCGCTGGCCTCTGGCTATACCAGCATAGGCATTGTGGCCCACGAGGGGCTGCATCCCTTCGAGACCTTCAATACGTATTCCCGGGCTGTGGAGTGGTTGTCCGAAAACGAGCCTGGTTTGCACAGGATGATAGCGGAGCGCGAACCGGAAGATTTCCGGGTGATGCGCCACTATAGCTACACCTCGCGCCAGGTATTCTCTGCCCAGCGCTGGGCCTGTTCAGGGGATGCCGGTGTCTTCGCCGATCCTTTCTATGCGGCTGGCACCGAAATTATCGGCTTTTGCAATACGATCACGATTGAGATGATACGTCATGACATGGCCGGTACTCTGACGCCGGAACAGGTTACTGGCTACAATCAATTTGTACTCTCCTACAACGATGCACTTACCGACAATATCCAGGTTGCCTATCCCTTCTTTGGCAATCCCGTGGTAATGACGGCCAAAGTCCTATGGGATACGACGGCTGCCTGGGCTTTTGTGGGTGTGCAGATGTTCAATTCCACCTATCTGGATGCAGAGAAGAGCGCACGGCTGCGCGCTGTAACGGCTCCCTTCTTCTTCCTCACCCGGCGTATGCAGCAGGTATTCGTGGATTGGGCCGAGCGTTCGCCTGGCCGCCTGACCTATGAATTCTTCGACTTTCTCACCCTCGACTATCTATACAAGTTGCGTGTACGCAACCTGCGCGCAGACCGCTCCATTGATCAGTTGATCGCGGACCAGGAAGAGAACATGGCCCGCATTGAGGAATTGGCCCAGGTTCTCTTCCTGCTTGCCCTGGAAGATGTGATGCCCGAACATCTGGACCAGTTCCAAGAGCCAGTCTGGCTGAATGCTTGGCGTTTGGGGTTGAACCCAGACCGTTGGGAAGCTGACACCGTCTTTCGTCCCAAGTCTGAACCACGGGATATTCGGGAGATGCGGCGACAGATTCGGGCCATGTTCAAGCGCAAAGAATCGGGAAACGAGCCTGCACAGGAACCGGCAAAGGTATCAGCAAACGGAATGTCTTTCGTCAACGAAACCCTTGAACTGGCGACAGCAGAGCGATAAGCAACTCTGTCCGTTGTGGGTGTGCGCTTCTTCTGGATAGGCGCACCCACAATCTGATCCGTCAAGGGCGTACTACCACTGGAAAGAAACTGGGTTTGGTATGAAAGCCGCAGATCTGCCCGTCTACTACAATGCAGTCGATATTCTGGAACGAAACCTGACCGAGCGGGGCGATAAAGTCGCGCTCTACAGCGCCGACCGGGAGATGACCTTTCGTGAAGTCTCGGATGAGGTCAACCGGGTGGGCAATGCGCTGATGGGTCTTGGCGTCCGCCGGGGAGAGTATGTGGGCA
>Ga0209702_10001599_pt1 | contig 42710 bp, 41 predicted proteins | sample FRY01_FD_187210 | JGI IMG/M metagenome (GOLD analysis project Ga0209702, IMG submission 187210) | Freshwater microbial communities from Lake Fryxell liftoff mats and glacier meltwater in Antarctica - FRY-01 (SPAdes) (version 2) | ecosystem: Environmental > Aquatic > Freshwater > Ice > Glacier...
TCTGGCGGCTTCCGATCAACCGACGGCGCCGACGACTTCGCCGTCATCCGATCCGTCATCTCTACCGCCAGAAAACAGGGCTGGATTCTGCTCGATACACTGATGGGACAGCCAGCTAAACTGATCGGACAACTGCGCCTCGATTGAGCGCACAGCCCCTACCTGGGCTGTTACGATCCAAGAAGGAATCACCATGGACTGGGGCCTGTTTCTGACGTTTCTTGTCGCCTGCGGGGCGGCCAGCGCGACTGGCGTGATGTTTGAACCCGGCACCTGGTACAGGTCCCTGTCAAAACCATTCTGGACGCCGCCCGGCTTTGTGTTTCCGATCACCTGGACTGTGCTTTACGTTTGCATGGCGATCTCTGCCGCCCGTGTCGCCGCGTTGCCGGACAGTGGACAGGCGATGGCATTCTGGGCTGTGCAGATCGCGTTCAACACATTGTGGACGCCAATCTTCTTTGGTCTGCACCGGGTGCGCGCGGCGTTGATCGTGATGGTCGGGTTGTGGCTGTCGGTAGCGGCTACCATGCTGGCGTTTTTCGCTTTGGACTACTGGGCGGGCGTCTTGTTCGTGCCGTATCTGGTCTGGGTCAGCATCGCCTTGACGCTGAACTTCAGCGTGATGCGGATGAACCCGCAACCTCAGCCGGCCTGATCTGCGCGCCATCCCGCCCGGCGCGGTACGCGCACCGCCAGCATCGGCATCATCAGGGGCGAGCGGAACCGCACAAGGTCCAGCGCCTCGTGAACCCCGGTCACCTTTTCACCGCCCAACACGGTTTCCACCAGACAGCGGCTGTAAAACGGCGCCTCCAGCATTTGCATGGTCTGGCGCGGGCGATGGCCGGGGTCGCAGCGGGTGTCGCGCGAAATGCCCCACAGCGTCCGAGGCAGTTTGGTCAGCGGCGGCGGGGCAATCTCGGTCACCGTGCCATCGGTTGCGATGTCCAACCCCAAGGCCAAGGTGGACCCGTCGCGCCGAATTCCGTCGTAAAAACAGGTCGCCCCGCCCGCGCCACGTGGATAGCGGCCCCAGGTCCAGCGCCGGAAATCGGCCTCAAGGGCTGCCGACCCGAAATTCGCGTCAAAGTATCCATGCCCCTGCCAGCGGTGCCCTTGAGTCAGATCGACCTCGATCCGGGCCGTGGGCGCAAAGGGCCGCCAGATGTGGCTGGCATCGGGGGTCAGCACCGCCTCGACCCCGGTAATCGCCGAAGGTGTCAGCCGGATCTGCCCGCGCACACGGCTGACCATCGGCAGCGATGACACCTCGTCCACGTCGATCACCAGCGTGCCTTGATCCCATGCCATCCGGCTGGGCCCGACTCGCAACGCATCCCGGCTTTGCCGCAACGCCTGCCGCCCTCGGTCCGTCATGGTGAACCGCCCGCCGGGGCCATAGGTGACCACGTTGATGCAGCAGTTATTCTGCGGGTCGCGCCGCCCGCTCCACCGATACCACGGCGAAAATACCGATCCGATAAAGCCAATCACCGAGACGGCGCGCGTCCCGTCGTCCGAGACCCCATCGACATACCACCAGGCATAGCCGTCGGGCGCGACTTCGACGCCGAAGTCAGGTCGGCCAGAATCGCCTCGGCCGCGTGCCGCCCGGACAAGCCCGCCATCGGCACCCCTGGCCCCGGATGCGCCCCGCCGCCCGCCAGATACAACCCCGGCAGCGTCGTCCGCGCGCAGGGCCGCTGAAATGCCGCCAGCATCCCCACCGGACTGCGCCCGTAAAGCGCGCCCTGCGACGCCGGAAACAGGGTCGAAAACCCCTGCGGTGTGGTCAGACTGCTGTCGGGCGGGTCCTGATCGAAGGTCAGACCGAAGCGGGCCAGTTGCGGGAAGGTCCGAGTGCGGCATTGCGCGATCTCTCCGGGGCTTTGGGTGGTTTTTGGCGGGGCGTTCATGATGATCTCGAACCGCTCCGGTGCGTTTGCGGCGGGCAGGCCCACAGCACGGTCCTGGGCACAGACATAAAGCGTGGCCTGATCGGGCATCCTGCCAGCTGCGATCGGGCCGAATTCCTGCGCCGGATCGGTGCAGAAAAACACGTTGTGATAGGCCAGATCGGCGCCTTGGGGCCGCGCCGCAAAGGCCCAGACCCAAGCGGACAAGCTACGCGGATGGGCAGCCACCGGTTTCAACGCGCCTTGCGGGCCGTTGCCGAGCAGTCCCGCAAGCAGCGCCGCCGGGTCGCCGTTGAACACCACATGATCGCATTTCAGCAACCGACCATCCGACAGCTCGACCCCGATCACCCGCCCGCCCTGCCGCTCGATCCGGCGGGCGGCGACGTTGTAGGTCAGGGTCGCGCCGTGCCGCGTGGCCAGCCCGGCCAAGGCTTGCGCCAACTGATGCATACCCCCCTGCACGGCCCAGACGCCCCGCGCCTCTGCGGCCCAGATCAGCGACAAGACAGCCGGCGACAGGTCAGGCGGACCTCCGACATAGGTGGCATATCGCCCGAACAATTGCTGCAAGCGCGGGTCGGTGAACTGCCCCGCCAGATGCCGGCCCAGTGTCATGCCGGGTCGCAGTGCGCCCCACAAATGGGGATAGCACAGCGCCTTCATGGTAACCGTTGCCAGACGTGGGCGCGGGGCCTGCATCATCAGGGCATCAAAGGTGGTGTAAAGCTGGCTTGACAGTCGGTCAAAGCGGCGGAATTCGTCTGCTGCCCGCCCCCCGGCCAGATCGAAAATTGCTGCCACATTCGCTTCGGGATCGGTGAACAGGTCCAGCTTGCTGCCGTCGGGCCAAAAGTGACGCGCCAGAATCTGCAGCGGGATCAGGGTCAGATGGTCTTCCAGCCGCGCGCCTGCCGCTGCAAACACATCGTCGAACACGCGGCGCATGGTCAGCACGGTCGGCCCCGCGTCCACCGGCCCCGCATCGCTGGACAAGGTGCGCATCTTGCCGCCCGGACCGGCGTGCGCCTCTACCACTGTCACGCGCTGACCGGACGCCGCCAGCCGAACGGCGGCGCACAATCCGCCGACGCCCGCTCCGATCACCACAACGCTCTTTTCATCGGGGCTTTTCATTACGACCGATTGTTGACTCGATGCAGGAAACTGTCCAGTATGATTTACAATAGTGTGTCAGTATTTGTTGACACTTACCAGAACTTCCACGGCCGGACGCAAGAGGGCACAAGATGAACGCACGCTTCGAGGCAGCAAACGCCGCTGTGATTGCCCGCGCCCAGGCTGGCGGTCCGGGGCGTCTTGCCGAAGCGCTGCACTATGCGGTCACGCCGGGGGGGGCCCACATCCGGCCCACGATCCTGTATTCGGTCGCCGCCGCTTGTCGCGAGGATCGCCCCGCGCTGACCGATGCCGCCGCCGTGGCGCTGGAGCTGATCCACTGCGCGAGTCTGGTGCATGACGACCTGCCTTGTTTTGACGATGCCAACACGCGGCGCGGCAAGGCCACGGTCCACCGCGCGTTTTCCGAACCGCTGGCCGTCCTGACCGGCGACAGTCTGATCGTGCTGGCGTTCGACGTGCTGGCGGATGCCGCTGGCGATCAGCCCCGACGTGCGCTTGATCTGGTGCGCATCCTGTCGCGTCGCACCGGCATGCCGGATGGCATTTGCGCGGGGCAAGGCTGGGAGAGTGAAACCAAAGTGAACCTGTCCGCCTATCACCGCGCAAAAACCGGGGCCCTGTTCATTGCGGCGACGCAGATGGGTGCCGTGGCGGCCGGGCAGGAACCAGAGCAGTGGGAAGAGCTGGGCGCGCGTATCGGCGAGGCGTTTCAGGTGGCCGACGATCTGCGCGATGCCCTTTATGATGCTGAAACGCTTGGGAAACCGGTTGGGCAGGATGCGACGCATGACCGGCCCAGTGCCGTGGCAGAATTTGGCGTGCAGGGCGCAATTCGACGGCTGAAGGACATTCTGGGCGGGGCCATCGCCTCGATCCCCGCCTGCCCCGGCGAAGCGATGCTGGCCGATATGGTGCGCCGTTATGCCGAAAAGATGACCCCGGTTGCCCCGGCCTATTCGCAGGCTGCGCGAGGCTGAGGTGGTCGATCTGACCGACCGTTTGGCACCCCCCCTCAGTGGCAAGTCCGGTGGCACCACCCTGCGCGGGCGGCTGATGCGGCTTGCGGGATCGCGGGCGTTTCAATCTTTTGCGGCCCGGATGCCGGTGTTGCGGCGCGTTGCGCGGGCGGAAGGAGCAGCGCTGTTTGATCTGGTCGCAGGGTTTGTCCATTCACAAACGCTGATGGCGCTGGTCGAATTGCGCGTGCTGCATATGGTGCAGGATGGGCCGATGTCAGCTGCCGATCTGGGCGCGCGTTGCGGTGTGGCGACGGACCGGATGCAGGTTTTGCTTCAGGCCGGGGCTGCGCTGGGGCTGATGAAGCGGCAGCGCGACGGGCGGTTTGCGATTGCCATGCGCGGTGCGGCGATGCTGGGCGTGCCGGGGCTTGACGCGATGGTGCGCCACCACCGCGCCCTGTATGCCGATCTGGCCGATCCGACCGCGTTCTTTCGGGGCGGCACGCAGACCGAACTGGCGCGGTTCTGGCCTTATGTCTTTGGCGCCTCGGGCGCCGTGGACCCCGATGTGATCGCCACCTATTCCGATCTGATGGCCGACAGCCAGACGTTGGTTGCCGAGGACACTTTGCGGATGGTCGATCTGACGGAAGTGCGGCGGCTGATGGACGTGGGAGGCGGAACCGGAGCGTTTCTGACAGCGGTGGGGGCGGCCTATCCGACGCTGGTGCTCGATCTGTTCGATCTGCCTGTTGTGGTGACCGGAGCCGCAGCACGGTTCGCACAGGCGGGACTGACCGCGCGTTGCCAAATTCATCCCGGAAGTTTCCGAGATGACCCGCTGCCCCAAGGCCCCGATGCGATCAGTCTGGTGCGGGTGTTGTATGACCACGCCGACGCCACGGTGGAACGCTTGCTCGGCTCTGTGTTCAAGACGCTGCCTGACGGGGGGCGGCTGATCATCTCCGAACCGATGTCGGGAGGCGACAGCCCGGACCGCGCGACGGATGTGTACTTTGCGGTTTACACTTTGGCCATGCAAACCGGGCGCACGCGGTCATTGGCGGAAATCGCTGGTTTGCTTGGCCGCGCGGGGTTCCGCGGCATTGTGCAGAAACCCGGATTTCGGCCGTTTGTGACCTCGGTGATTACCGCCCGCCGGTGAACCAGGATTTGATTGGTTCACAACTGTCTATTTTGTTTGACAGTATGAAGTGTAAGGTTAGAATGACACTTGCAGCCAAAGCAACTCTTCGAATCCCCGCACGTGGGGAGGACCAGGCAAGGCTCGGAGGAACCATGCAGACAAGTGCCGTCATCCTTTCAGGTCCCCGCGAATTGTCCCTTGGGCAACTTGTGCTGAACGACCCCGGACAGGCTGACGTCGTGGTTCGGATCGACCATTCAGGTATTTCGACCGGCACGGAAAAGCTGTTCTGGACCGGCACGATGCCTCCATTTCCCGGCATGGGTTACCCTTTGGTTCCTGGCTATGAGGCCGCAGGCGAGGTGGTCGAAGCCGGCTCCGAATCGGGCTATGCCGTCGGGGATCATGTGTTTGTGCCAGGAGCGAACTGCTTTGCTGCGACCGAAGAGGGTCCGGTGCGCGGGTTGTTCGGTGGCGCATCGCGTCATCTGGTGTCTGCCGGTTCCAGACTGACCCGGATCGACGCCGGGCTTGGTGCTGAAGGCGCGTTACTGGCCCTGGCGGCTACGGCGCGTCATGCGCTGGCCGGATTTGACCGCGCGCTTCCCGATCTGATTGTCGGGCACGGGGTTCTGGGCCGTTTGCTGGCGCGTTTGACCGTCGCCGCAGGGGCAAAGCCACCGACTGTATGGGAAACCAATACGGCGCGGCAGGCAGGGGCGATCGGCTATGAAGTCATTCATCCCGATGCCGACCCGCGCCGCGATTACAAGGCAATTTACGACGCATCCGGTGCCCCCGATCTGTTAAACAGTCTGATCGGGCGCATTGCCCGCGGTGGTGAAATCGTTCTGGCTGGTTTTTATACCGCCCCGATTTCCTTCGCCTTTCCCCCCGCTTTCATGAAGGAGGCCCGTCTGCGCATCGCTGCGGAATGGGACGCCTCTGACCTGATCGCCACCCGCCAACTGGCCGAGTCCGGCACCTTGTCGCTGGCTGGTCTTGTCACTCACACGCGTCCCGCAGTCGATGCGCCGGCGGCCTACGAACAGGCTTTCACCGACCCCGACTGCCTGAAAATGATACTTAACTGGAAGGGCCACGCATGACCTTGGACATCCCGAATATGAAGGACTTCGATCAGCGCCTTCGCGATGAAGCCAACGAAGAGCCGACGCTGGAAATCCCGCAGGGCGAACCCACCAAGAAGACGCAGATCATTGCGATTTATGGCAAGGGCGGCATCGGCAAGTCGTTCACTCTGGCCAATCTTTCCCACATGATGGCCGAGATGGGCACGCGGGTGCTGCTGATTGGCTGCGACCCGAAATCCGACACGACCAGCCTGCTGTTCGGCGGCAAGGCGTGTCCCACAATCATCGAAACCTCTGCCCGCAAGAAGCTGGCGGGCGAAGAAGTCAAGATCGGCGACGTCTGCTTCAAGCGCGGCGGCGTGTTCGCGATGGAGTTGGGCGGACCGGAGGTCGGTCGTGGGTGCGGCGGGCGCGGGATCATCCATGGCTTTGAACTGCTGGAAAAACTGGGGTTCCACGACTGGGACTTCGACTATGTTCTGCTCGACTTCCTCGGCGACGTGGTTTGCGGCGGCTTCGGTCTGCCCATCGCCCGCGACATGGCGCAAAAGGTGATATTGGTTGCGTCGAACGACCTGCAATCGCTGTATGTCGCCAACAACGTGTGCTCGGCGGTGGAGTATTTCCGCAAACTGGGCGGCAACGTCGGCATCGCAGGTCTGGTGATCAACAAGGACGACGGCTCGGGCGAGGCAGCGGAGTTTGCCAAGGTGGTTGGCATTCCGGTGCTTGCGGCCATCCCGCAGGACGACGATCTACGCAAGAAATCCGCGAATTATCAGATCGTCGGCAGTTACGAGTCGCAATGGGGACCGATGTTTGCGGCCCTTGCCGATGCGGTTGCGCTGGCCCCGCCGGTACGCCCGACCCCGGTGACACAAGACGGGCTTCTGGGCCTCTTTTCGGCCGAAGTGACAGGCAAGGACTTCGTTCTGATGCCTGCCTCGGACGCCGACATGCGCGGCAAGAATGCGGTGCTGAAGAAGTCGCTGGAGGTTGTCTACGATGATGTATGATCTTGAATCGCTGGCAAAGATCGAAGCGAAACTGGCCGGAGTGGCCAGCAAGGTGACGAAATGACGTCGGAAATCGGATATGACAACACGGCACCCCTGACAGTACTACCCGCATCTGACGAAGTGCCGGTTGTTACGGCTGCACCGGTTGCTGGGGCAGCACCGGTCGATGGGATGGGTTGCCATTCGGGCGACACGATGAAGGCCGCAGCGCGGGCTGCGGGGAAATCCGAAATCCTCGATCAATATGCCGCCGACTATCCGCAAGGGCCGCACGACAAACCGCAGTCGATGTGCCCGGCGTTCGGGTCGCTGCGGGTGGGTTTGCGGATGCGGCGGGTGGCGACGGTTCTTTCGGGGTCGGCGTGCTGCGTTTACGGGCTAACCTTTGTCAGCCATTTCTATGGGGCGCGGCGGTCCGTAGGCTATGTTCCGTTCAATTCGGAATCGCTGGTGACCGGCAAGCTGTTCGAAGACATCCGCGACGCGGTGCATGAATTGGCCGATCCGGAACGCAACGATGCGATTATCGTGACCAACCTGTGCGTGCCAACGGCATCGGGTGTGCCTCTGAAACTTTTGCCCAGCGAAATCAACGGTGTGCGGATTATCGGCATTGATGTCCCGGGATTCGGTATCCCGACCCACGCCGAGGCGAAGGACGTTCTGGCGGGCGCCATGCTTAAATATGCGCGCGCCGAGATCGCAGCCGGGCCGGTGCAGGCACCTGCTTCGGGCCGGTCGGATCGTCCGACCGTTGCCCTGCTGGGCGAGATGTTTCCCGCCGATCCGATGATGATCGGGGCAATGCTGGCCCCCTTGGGATTGGCCGCAGGACCGGTCGTGCCGTGCCGCGAATGGCGCGAGTTGTATGCAGCACTCGACTGCGACGTGGTTGCGGCGATCCACCCGTTCTACACGGCAGCGGTGCGCGAATTCCAGTCTGCGGGACGCAAGGTCGTGGGGTCGGCTCCGGTCGGGCTTGACGGCACGGCGGCGTGGCTGGCGGCGATAGGCGATGCGTATAATATTGATCCTGCACGGGTTGCTGCCGCGCAGAATGCGTTTCTGCCTGCGATCAAGGGGGCCCTTGCCGGGTCGCGGATCAATGGGACAATCACACTGTCGGGCTATGAAGGGTCCGAACTTCTGGTGGCACGCCTGCTGATCGAATCCGGGGCCGACGTGCCTTATGTGGGCACCGCTTGCCCGAAAACCCAATGGTCCGCCCCCGATCTGGAATGGCTGGAAGCCAAGGGCGTCAAGGTCAAGTTCCGTGCAAGTCTTGAAGATGATCTGTCTGCGATGGAGGCCATTCGGCCCGACCTCGCGGTGGGAACGACACCGGTGGTGCAGAAAGCCAAAGAGCGTGCAATTCCAGCGCTTTACTTTACCAACCTGATTTCTGCGCGGCCCTTGATGGGGCCTGCGGGGGCGGGGTCTTTGGCCACCGTGGTCAATGCGGCAATTGCCGGAAAAGCCCGGATGGACGATATGAAGGCCTTCTTCGAAGGTGTTGGGCACGGTGATACTGCCGGCATCTGGGAAGGCTCGCCCAACCTGCGGCCCGATTTCCGGGCGGCGCATCAGAAAAAACTCGACAAGGCCGCGCGCGCAGCCAAAGCCGAGGAGATGATCTGATGCTGGTGCAAGATCACGACCGTGCCGGCGGTTATTGGGGCGCGGTCTATGCCTTCTGCGCCGTAAAGGGCTTGCAGGTTGTCATCGACGGCCCGGTGGGCTGCGAGAATTTGCCGGTAACGTCTGTTCTGCACTACACCGATGCCCTTCCCCCACATGAGTTGCCGATTGTGGTGACGGGTCTTGGCGAAGAAGAGCTAAGCCGCGACGGGACCGAAGGTGCGATGCGGCGGGCGTGGAAAACGCTCGACCCCGCCTTGCCTGCGGTGGTGGTGACAGGGTCGATTGCCGAGATGATCGGTGGCGGCGTCGCGCCGATGGGCACCAACATCCAACGCTTCCTGCCGCGCACCATCGACGAGGATCAGTGGCAGACGGCGGACCGGGCGATGACCTGGATTTTCACCGAATTCGGGATGACAAAGGGGCGGATGCCGCCCGAGACCAAGCGCGACGAAGGCCAGAAGCCGCGCGTCAATATCCTTGGGCCGATGTATGGCGTGTTCAACATGGCGTCGGACCTTTATGAAATCCGCCGCCTGGTCGAAGGGATCGGCGCTGACGTCAACATGGTCATGCCGCTGGGTGCCCATGTCGCAGAGATGCGGCATCTGGTGAATGCGGACGTGAACATCTGCATGTACCGCGAATTTGGACGCGGGTTGTCCGAGGTTCTGGGCAAGCCCTATTTGCAGGCCCCGATCGGGATGGAGTCGACGACCAAGTTCCTGCGCATGCTTGGTGAGATGCTTGGCCTGAACCCAGAGCCATTCATCGAGCGGGAAAAGCATTCGACGCTGAAGCCGGTCTGGGACCTGTGGCGGTCGGTGACGCAGGATTTCTTTGCGACGGCCAGCTTTGGGATCGTGGCAAATGAGACGTATGCCCGTGGCATTCGCGGGTATCTGGAGGGCGATCTGGGCTTGCCTTGCGCCTTTGCCGTAGCCCGCGAGCCCGGGAAAAAGACCAACAACGAAGCGGTTCGTGCGTTGTTGAAACAGCATCGTCCGCTCGTCGTGATGGGTTCGATCAACGAAAAGATGTATCTTGCCGAAATGAAGGGCGGGTTCGGTCCCGCGCCGAGTTTCATTGCGGCGTCCTTTCCCGGAGCGGCGATCCGTCGCCACACCGGGTCACCGATGATGGGCTACGGCGGGGCCGTCTGGATCTTGCAGGAAGTCTGCAACTGCCTGTTCGACGCCCTGTTCCACATCCTGCCGCTGGGCACCGAGATGGACTCGGCGGCGGCTACTCCTACGACCCTGCGGCGCGACTTCCCTTGGGATGTCGATGCGCAGGAGGCGCTTGACCGGATTGTCAACCGCCACCCGATCCTGACCCGGATCAGTGCAGCGCGCTCCTTGCGGGATGCGGCCGAGAAGGCCGCCCTCGATTCAGGGGCAGAGCGGGTCGTGCGTGAAACAGTGGAGGCCCTGCAGGGAGCAGGGGATATCCGCACCGAGGGAGAGAAGACATGAGCGATCAGACCATCAACGGCTCTGCACACCACGCACCGCGTGTTCCCCGCGCCGAGTTCAAGATGTATTTCGCCCTGATCTTGATGATCGCTGTGCCTGTGCAGTTGATTGCCTGGACCGGGGAAGCCGTGATCAAGGGCCGCAAGCCACGCCTCGACCCGCTGACCCGGGCCTGGAAGGACGCAACGGCGATCACGCCAATGATTTTCCGTGGGTAATCCCGCGACAAAGATTCGCCCCCCGTCAGGGGTGATAGATCGGAAAGGCATTCCGCCTGGCCGTGACCCAGCCACAGGGTGTGTGGCGTCAGTCTGACGATCCGGAGGATAGTATGGCTGATAAGAGTGACCTGTCGTTCACAGGTCTTACCGACCAACAGGCTCAAGAACTTCATTCTGTCTACATGAGCGGGCTTTGGTTGTTTGTATCCATCGCCGTTGTCGCGCATCTGGCAGTCTATATCTGGCGTCCGTGGTTCTGAGGGGGATCGAAACATGAGCAAATTTTACAAAATCTGGCTGATCTTCGATCCACGTCGCGTCTTCGTGGCACAGGGCGTCTTCCTGTTCCTGCTGGCGGCGATGATCCACCTCGTTCTGCTGAGCAACCCGTCCTACAACTGGTTCGACATTGCAGCGGCAAAATACGACCGCGCCGCAGTGGTGACCGAGTAACTGGACGATCCTTGTTGCGGGCGGCCTTTGCGTCGCCCGCAACGTATTTCCAAATGAAACCGATCGGCCACCGCCGCGCGCCCTTGCGTGCGCCTTGGTCAGGCCCAACCAAAGCGCAAAGAGGAAAGCATGGCACTGCTTAGCTTCGAGAGAAAGTACCGCGTGCCGGGAGGCACGCTTGTTGGCGGGAACCTGTTCGACTTCTGGGTCGGACCGTTCTACGTCGGGTTTTTTGGTGTCACGACGTTTTTCTTCGCGGCGCTTGGAACCATCCTGATTTTTTACGGGGCGGCCGTCGGGCCGACCTGGAACCCGTGGTTGATCTCGATCGACCCACCGCCGCTCGAATACGGTCTGGCGGCGGCACCCCTGCTGGAAGGCGGGCTGTGGCAGATCATCACGTTCTGTGCGGTCGGGGCCTTTGTAAGCTGGGCCCTGCGCGAAGTGGAAATCTGCCGCAAGCTGGGGATCGGCTATCATGTCCCCGCAGCCTTCGGCGTTGCAATCTTTGCCTATGTCACGCTGGTCATCATCCGGCCGATCCTGATGGGCGCCTGGGGACACGCGTTCCCTTATGGAATTTTCAGCCATCTAGATTGGGTCAGCAACACCGGCTACCAATACGGGAACTTTCACTACAACCCCGCGCACATGATTGCTGTCACCTTCTTTTTCACCACCGCACTGGCGTTAGCATTGCATGGGTCGCTGATCCTGTCTGCGGCGAACCCCGGCAAGGGCAAGGTGATGAAGACGCCCGACCACGAGGATACGTTCTTTCGCGATCTGATCGGTTATTCAGTCGGCACCTTGGGTATTCACCGCGTGGGCCTGCTGCTGGCGCTGAATGCCGGGTTCTGGAGCGCGATATGTATCGTGATTTCCGGCACAATCTGGTTTGAACAGTGGTCCGAATGGTGGAACTTCTGGCTGGAGCTGCCGTGGTGGGCAAACATTCCTGGAGGCGTAAATGGCTGAGTATCAGAACATCTTCACCCAAGTGCAGGTCCGCGCCATGCCCGAAATGGGCATGGTGGAAGGAGTGGAACTGGACAACCGGTCCAAGGGAGCTTCGTTTTCGTCGCTTCTGGGCTGGGTTGGAAACGCGCAATTGGGTCCGATCTATCTGGGCACCTTCGGCACGATTTCTTTGGCAACCGGGGCCATCTGGTTCCTGATCATCGGCGTGTACTATTGGGGTCAGGCCGGTTACAATCCGGCCGTTTTCATGCGCGATCTGTTCTGGTTCTCGCTTGAACCGCCCGGTCCCGAATGGGGTCTGCGCATCCCGCCGATGAACGAGGGTGGGCTGTTTCTGGTTGCGGGGTTCTTCTTTCTCATCTCACTTTCGACCTGGTGGATAAGGACCTATCTGCGGGCCGAAGCCCTGGGCATGGGCAAGCATGTTGCGTATGCCTTTTTGGGGGCGCTGTGGTTGGTGTTGGTGTTGGGTCTTATCCGCCCCGTTCTGATGGGATCATGGTCTGAAGCCGTGCCATACGGCATCTTCAGCCACCTTGACTGGACCAACCTGTTCAGCCTGAGTTACGGCAACCTGTTCTACAACCCGTTCCACGCGCTTTCGATCGTGTTCCTGTATGGCTCGGCACTGCTGTTCGCCATGCACGGTGCAACCATCCTGTCCGTCACCCGTCTGGGCGGCGACCGGGAACTGGAACAGATCGTTGACCGTGGCACGGCTTCAGAACGTGCAGCCCTGTTCTGGCGCTGGACCATGGGGTTCAATGCCACGATGGAAGGCATTCACCGCTGGGCCTGGTGGTTCGCCGTTCTTGTCGGCGTGACCGGAGGGATCGGTATTCTGTTGACCGGAACTGTGGTGGACAACTGGTATGTCTGGGCACAGGACCACGGCTACGCGCCGCTGGACTGAGGGAAACATCATGTCAGATAACGACTACTTCCACGAAAAGAACCCAACGATCACCCTGCGGGTTTGGGTGCTGGGACAGATGGTCTGGGGTGCCTTCATTTCTTCGATCATCGTGACCGGGATTGTAGGGACAATGGTGGCGATCTGGGCTCTGGGGCTCTTGCTGCCAGAAGAAAGCAAGCAGATGCCTTCGCCTTACGGCAGCATCGAAATCGTTCAGACCATATCGGTGGGCTGATCTGACGTAGGCCCGGGCGGCTACTGTCGCCCGGGCCGCAACTTTCATTCGGGCCAGAATGCCGGTCTGAATCCTGGGCCTTCCACAGCCCGGTTCCCTTTCTGTTGGCGACAGGAACCTGGTGCCGTGTGGATCCCACACGGCACTTTTTTGATTTGGAGCATCTGATGACCCGTCCCCTGACCCCTACTCTTGACCGTGTCGCCTACCCTGCCGACCTGCGCGGCATGTCGGATGCCGACCTGAGACGGGTGGCGGACGAGCTGCGGGCCGAAGTGATTTCGATCGTGTCGGAAACCGGCGGTCATCTGGGCTCGTCCTTGGGGGTCGTTGAATTGTCGGTGGCAATCCATGCGGTGTTCAACACACCGGTGGACAAGCTGGTCTGGGACGTCGGACACCAGTGCTATCCACATAAGATCCTTACCGGGCGACGCGAGCGGATGCGGACGCTGCGACAGGGTGGCGGTCTGTCAGGTTTCACCAAACGCAGCGAATCGGAATATGATCCGTTCGGGGCGGCGCATAGTTCGACGTCGATCTCGGCAGCACTGGGGTTCACAATCGGGCGCGACATGGGGCAACCCACCGGCGATGCAATTGCCGTGATCGGCGATGGGGCGATAACCGCCGGGATGGCCTATGAGGCGATGAACGCGGCGGGGCATCTGAACAAGCGGCTGTTCGTGATCCTGAACGACAACGACATGAGCATCGCACAACCGGTCGGCGCACTGAACAAGTATCTGAACGGGTTGTCATCCATGGCACCCTTCACTGCGTTGAAGGGTATGGCAGAGGGATTCGAATCCGCCCTGCCCGGCCCGTTGCGCGATGGCGCACGCCGCGCGCGGCAGTTGGTGACCGGGGTGCCGGGCGGCGGCACGTTGTTCGAAGAGTTGGGTTTCTCTTACATCGGCCCGGTTGACGGTCACGACATGCCCAGCCTTCTCGCAACCCTACGCGCCGCCAAAGCGCGGGCCAGCGGGCCGGTTCTGATCCATGCAGTGACAGTCAAGGGCAAGGGCTATGCCCCGGCGGAATCCTCGGCAGACAAATATCACGGCGTGGCCAAATTCGACGTGCCGTCGGGCACTCAGGCCAAGTCGAAATCCAACGCGCCGGCTTTCACAAACGTCTTCGGGCAGGCGCTTACGGATGAGGCGACACGGGATGGGCGGATCGTAGGCGTCACGGCGGCAATGCCGTCGGGCACCGGGCTCGACATCATGGCGCAGCGGTTTCCGGGCCGGGTTTTTGACGTAGGGATTGCCGAGCAACACGGCGTGACCTTTGCCGCCGGGATGGCGGCATCGGGGCTGAAGCCGTTCGTCGCGATCTATTCCACCTTCCTGCAGCGTGGCTATGACCAGATCGTGCACGACGTGGCCCTGCAGCGTTTGCCCGTGCGGTTTGCGATCGACCGGGCAGGGCTGGTTGGCGCGGACGGCGCGACCCACGCCGGGTGTTTCGATGTGGGTTATCTGTCGTCATTGCCGGGGTTCGTGGTGATGGCCGCAGGAGACGAGGCCGAACTGGTGCACATGGTCGCGACGGCGGCTGGGTATGACGGCGGGCCCATCTCGTTCCGCTATCCGCGCGGAGAAGGCGTGGGTGTGACGATGCCGGAACGGGGCCGGATGCTGGAGATCGGCCTTGGTCGCATTGTCCGCGAAGGCACGCGTGTGGCGCTATTGTCGTTCGGCGCGCATCTGGGTGAGTGCCATCTGGCTGCCGAGACGCTGGCCGCGCAGGGTGTTTCGGTCACAATTGCCGATGCACGTTTTGCCAAGCCGCTGGACACCGACCTGATCGCGCAACTGGCGCGGCATCACGAGGCGATCGTCACGGTCGAACAAGGTGCTGTGGGTGGTTTTGGCGCGATGGTGCTGCACCACATGGCCAACGCAGGTTTGCTGGATGGCGGGGTAAAGCTGCGTACGATGACCCTGCCCGACCGGTTCATCGAACAGGCAAGCCCGGCCGCTATGTATGCCGACGCGGGGCTGGCAGCGGCAGATATTCAGGCCTGTGTTTTGCGGACGCTGGGGGTAAGTCAGATCGGGTTGCGAGCCTGAAACTCTGGAAAATCAAGCAAAAGGCCCGCCAATCGGCGGGCCTTTTTCATATCTGCAACAACAGAAGTGATCAGGGTGTCGGCTTGGCAGCCGGAACAACAATCGGATCGATCGCTGCAGGATCGGTTACGGCCGCCCCATCGACGGCGGCGGGCTCGAGTTCGGGCGACAGCGACATGATGTATGCAATCACGTTGATTGCATCTTCTTCCTTTTTCACCTTGAACTGCATTTTTCCCTTGGCACCTTTGTCGTTCAGATAGTCTTTCAGAAACGCGCTTGGGTCCTGGATGTAAACATCCAGCTCTGCTTCGTTCCAGACCAGACCGGCTGCACCGGCTGCGATCATGTCATCGCCATATTTGAAGCCTTCATAGGTGCCGGCCGGGCGGCCAACCACCGCATACAGGTTTGGGCCGGTCTTGGAGGCCTTGCCTGCAAGAACATTGCCATCGGGATCAGCGACAATGTGGCAGGTCTGGCATGTTTTGAATACTGCTTCGCCCTTTTCAACGTCGCCAACAGCAAAGGCAGGCGCGCTGGTGGCCAGCAAGGCGGTGAGGGTAAGTTTGAGTTTCATGATGGTCCTCCGAAAGTTATGATTTTCAACATAGACCAAGCTGCCGAAATGACGAGTCACTTTTGGGTCACGCGACAGCATGGGCAAGAGCACAACGCCGCCAGAGGGCAGATAGTGCCGTCACCAGATGATCAATATCTGCATCCGAGTGGAACGGAGACGGCGTGATACGCAGCCGCTCGGTGCCCTTGGGGACCGTTGGATAGTTGATCGGCTGGACATAGATGCCCCAATCCTGCATCAGAATATCGCTGATCATCCGGCACTTGATCGGGTCACCGATCATCACCGGGATAATGTGGCTTGCGTTCGCCATGTGCGGGATGCCGGCGCGGTCCAGCTTGGCACGCAGTTTCGCTACCTGCGCCTGTTGACGCGCACGTTCAAACTGGCTGCGCTTCAGGTGCTGGATCGACGCGGTTGCGGCTGCGGCGACGGCGGGTGGCAGGGCGGTAGTAAAGATGAAGCCGCTCGCAAAACTGCGAATGAAATCACAAAGCGGAGCCGAACCGGTGATGTAGCCGCCAACCACGCCGTAAGCCTTGCCCAAGGTGCCCTCGATCAGATCGATCTGATCTGCCAACCCTTCGCGTTCTGATACGCCGCCGCCGCGTGGGCCATACATCCCGACCGCGTGCACTTCGTCGATATAGGTCATCGCACCGTGGGCCTTTGCGACCTCGACGATTTCCTTGATCGGAGACACGTCGCCGTCCATCGAATAGACGCTTTCGAACGCAACGATCTTTGGCCGGTCTCCGACCGCCTTCAGCTTGCGGTCCAGATCGCGCCAGTCGTTGTGCCGCCAGATCACCTTGTCGGCGCGGCTGTGGCGCACACCTTCAATCATCGAGGCATGGTTCTCGGCGTCCGACAGGATCACCACGCCCGGAATGCGCGATCCCAGCGTCGAAAGTGCCGCCCAGTTCGATACATAACCGCTGGTGAACAGCAGCGCGGCATCCTTTCCGTGCAGATCGGCAAGCTCTGCCTCGAGCAGCAGATGGTGGTGGTTGTTGCCCGAAATGTTGCGTGTGCCACCTGCCCCGGTGCCACAGGAGTAGACGCAATCGACCATTGCCTTCACCACATCTGGGTGCTGCCCCATGCCGAGGTAATCATTCGAACACCAGACGGTGACGTCAGCCACTGCACCATCCTTGTGGTTGGCGGCGCGGGGAAACTCGCCCCGCTTGCGCTCCAGTTCGGCAAAGATGCGGTAATTGCCCTCAGACTTCAAAGTTTCAATCTGGTCGCGAAAGATCTGGTCAAAGTCCATTGGCATCCTCGTGCAGGCTCGTATGGCTATGGATAGCCTTGGGGGCTTTGGCGGTGGGAAGCATCCAGCGCCAAAGTTTCTCGTCGGGTAACGGCAGGACCATGAACCAATGTTCCAGAAGAGCCAGTGCGCAAAGGCAAGTCAGCAAGGCAAAACCGGTGGTCTCTCCCACCATGTCGGAATTCAGTGTGCGTTCCAGCAAAAGGGCGGTGGCCACCGTCAAAACCGAAACAGACAAAGGGAACAACGCGTTCAGCCGGGCGAATCGGAAATGGCTGGGCAGGTGGCGTAAGGGACGCGGCAAGAACTGGGTGTTGATCCGAGGCACGCCGAGGAACAGGTTAAACTTGGCAGAGATCCGCGCGGCGAACAGCAACGCAAAGGTGTAGAAAGCAAACGGGTTTTCTGCGCTCAGACTGACCCAGCCCAGCCCGACCAGCGTGGCGATCAGGGCCAGCTCGTGCCAGGCAATGGTGCCCACCGCGCGCCAAAACCGATCCGATTGCGCCGCAAAGGGCGGACAGGGCTCGCGGTTTGGGCCAGTGATTACCCCGGACAGGAATGCGAGTTCGATCCAGCCCCAAAGTGCAAGCGCCGCAAGAAACCCCATATAGGTGCCGTTGGCCGACGGATCGGCCAACGAAAAATGGGCAAGTGCGACGCCCCCCGCAAAAACCGGAAAGCCCAACAGCACCGACATCACATGCGCGTCGCGGTCCCCGTTGTCGGCAACGCGCACTCGCCACAAGATGATGCCGGTGAAGAACCACCATGCGAACATGGCGATTGCGGCGGCGTGCCAAGGATTTTCCGTCATGGGCGGCTGCCCCCTTCTTCAGTCTTGCAGATCAATAGGTCGGCTCCATCCGGACGCTTGCGGGTGGAACCGAGCGCTTGACCGGAATCAGATACAGCGACACGAATGCAAGACCTGCCTTGGCCATTGCCATTTTTGCCCCGATCCAGCCGCCAACACCGCCACGCTTTTTCGCCGCATCCATTGCACTGAACGCATCGCGCATCCGGCGAAGGTTTGGCAGCCAGCGCGGATGGTCGATATCGATCTCGATCGGGAACACCTGGCGAGCGATTTCGCTGGTGATCTGGTAAACCCGCTGGTCATACCATTCGACATCGATCCCAAGCGCCTCGTGGAACACCGGACGCTGGTGGTCGCGCACGAACATCGTCGCATAGACGGCCGTCAGGAAGAACCGGATATACAGCTTGTTGGACCAGCTTTGCGTAAGTTTGGGGTCGGTGCGCATCAACAAGGCAAAGGCCTCGCCGTGGCTGAACTCGTCATTGCACCACTCGCGGAACCACTTGAAGATCGGGTGGAACCGCTTGTCGGGGTTTTGTTCAAGGTGCCGGAAGATGGTGATGTAGCGAGCATACCCAATCTTTTCCGACAGATAGGTGGCGTAGTAAATGAACTTTGGCTGGAAGTAAGTGTATTTCTTGGCTTTGGTCAGGAAGCCGAGGTTCACCGCAACACCGGCCTCGCGCAGCGCGTCGTTGATGAAGCCTGCATGGCGGGCTTCGTCGCGCGACATATAGCCAAACAACTCGCAAATGTCGGGGTTTGTCCCGCGGCGCTTCATTTCCTTGTAAAGCACGCAGCCCGAAAATTCAGACGTGCAGGACGACACAAGAAAGTCGATGAACTCGCGCTTCAGCTTGGGCTCCATCCCCTCCCAGTCGGCATCCCATTCGGCGTTCTTCTTGAAATGCTTGGCGTTGGGGTCGGATTTCATCTGGGCGATCAGAAGGTCCCACTCGGCCCGCACTGGGGTCACGTCGACCTTGTCCATCTCGTCAAAGTCGGTGGTATAAAAGCGCGGGTTCAGAAGGGTGGTTTCTGTCGCCATCGCTTGCGTGTCTTGCGGCGCGGCAGCAGCCAGTTCGGCGTATTCGGCCTCGAGGGCCTTGGGCGTTGTGTTCATATTCATGCCGTCACCTCTTCTGAAAACGAAAACTCGCACAGTTCCATAAAGCCGAAGTCGCCGGTCATCCGGGTCCAAAGGCGTTCAAGCGGGGTCGCGCGCGTGATGGTGGCCATACGGTCCTCGACGATCAACTCGCCGTAGGCAGCCATGATCGGCGCACCGTGGACCAGGACTTCGTCACCAGGATGCACGACCGCGCCGTTGTTGAAGCGGACGTGGGCGTGCAGGCTTTCAAACCGGTGGCTGACCTCGACGGTGCAGGGCACCTCCTCGGCGATTTTGGTAAAGAATCCCATGATTGGTTCCCGTTTTTGTTGCAGTTATTGCGACATGAGCCGTTCGAATGCGGCCCTGTTATCGCCACCGAAGGCACCGAGTTCGGCGCTCCAGCCAGTGTAGTCATCGTGTGCCGTCAAGCGGCCATTGGCATATTCCACAATACGCAATGGCTTCAGTTTATCGACACCTTTGACGCGCCGGGCGCGTTCATTCGCGTTCTGGATCACCGTGATGAAACCCCCGTGCTCCAGATCCATCATGACCTCACCGTTTTCGTCCAGAACGGTCACGGCCTGTGCGCCGCCACCTTGCAGAATGATCGTGCGTTCAGCCACAATTGCGGCAGGTTTGGGCACACCGACATGTTCGCGGCCGGTAACGACAGCGAAGGTGACAACAGCAAGACTGACCAGAACGAGCGCAAGCATCGCCTTGAGCAGAATCGTCGGGATCATCTGCGGGTCGTCGCTGAGCATGGACGGGTTTGGACGTGCGGGCATGTCCGTTCTCCTATTCTGCGGCCACGGCCATCGCCGGGGTCTTGAGTGTGACGACGGGCTGGCTGATGCGGGTTTCCGCCGCCTCGGACAGCATCTGCGCAACGCGAGCCGCATCGGGAATGCAGCGCAATGCGGGTTGCGTGCGCGACAGGAACCATGGGCGCACATGGGGCCAGCAAACCAGATACGACAACCGGGTTTCGCCCAACGTCTCAAGTGCAATGGAGCCGGTGCCACGCCGTTTCAGGTCCAGGCTGGCGTTCGCAATCTGCGTGTATGGCAAGTTCAACGTTACCGTCAGCGCCGCCCCGATCCGCATCGCGACGCGCGCGGTCGTCAGGGTATAGATCGTCGTGCGGGCAAAGGCGTAAGCCAGAACCAGCAGGATGCCGCAGGTCACCAACCCGATGGCTGCATAGGGCAGCATCACCGCCACCACCGACCCTACCGATCCGTCGGCCACAGCCCACGCCCGCCAGACGGCGAGCGCCACGAAATAGCCCGCAACCCACGTCAGCCCAAGCGCTTCTCGCGCCAAGGCCCAGGTGTCGGGCCGTCCTTGCCACAAAACTTCTTCGCCTTTTGGTGGGGCCTCGGGCAATCCGGGCACCGGCTCCATTGCGAAATCGTCATGGTCGCTCATCGCGGCCTCCTAAAGTTGCGTTTCAAGAACCGCGCTTGCGCTTGGCGGCAGCGTACATCGTGCCCCCGGCATAATAGGCGCTGATCTTTTCTTCTTCCAGCATGGTGATTTCTGCAGGCGATTTGATCGAAGGCACACCTTCGAACAGATCGGACGTGATCGAGTTGATCCGCACCCGGTCGCCCCAGATCTTGACCATCGGCATCGGCACCAGACGTTTGGAGCCCGAGTTCAGGTCGATTTCCAGATACCGCACCAACTGTTCGGGCGCATCCACCCACATGTCGGAAATGCGGCCAACAACCTCCAGGTCGCCCGCCTGCACCGGCAGACCACGCGGGTCGCGCCCAGCACTGACACCAAAGGCGGGCGCACCAGCCATCGGCACGATCTTGTTGTGGCCGTGACCGTCCAGTTCCGGAATGTCACGACGCGGGGCCCAGGCGGCGGGGCCGATGCCATCGACCATCGGATCTCCGGTGGGCGAGTGCGGGAAACCTTCCGACGCAGCGCTGCGCGTCATCGCAAGTTCGCGGGCTTCGCGCTTGCCATCCGGCACGGTCACTTCGCCGCGGCCATGCGGCAGGATGAAAGTTTTGGGCGAAGGCAGCGGGAACAGCCCCTGATTAGGAGCGGTAGAGCCATCTTCGGTTTCCATCGGATACCCTTCGCGCATGTTCTCGCGCTGCAGGTAGTAGACCAGAAAGGCAAAGAATCCCCAGAACAGCCAGATCGACAGGCTTGCAAGATCGAAGTTTCCGAAAAGTGTGACGCCAACCATGATGTATATCCTCTTAGGTCAGGAGGGAAATGCGACGATACCCGCTCGGGCAGCGCTGGATTTGGGTTGTTGAACATAGGGAAGCACCCGCACCAGCGGGCCCAGCGCGATCAGCGTGACAAACAGTAACACGATCTCGATCTGGTAGACGAAAGCGTAACCAAAAGCCGGGGTCGCGAACACGTCGCCAAAGCCCCCTGCCATCGCGTAAGATCCAACGGAGTCGCGCAGCGCGCCCCCAATGGCAATCGACAGGCCTGCGGCGGTCGCTTGCGCCGCCCCCCAAGCCCCAAGCACCAGCCCGCGTCCGGCGGTGCCCTGTTCGGGCAGCGCCATTGCGGCAGTCAGAGTTGAAACGGCAAACAGTCCAGCCCCGACGCCAATTGCTACGGCACCGGCATAAAACAGCACCGTTGATCCAAGAGGGGCCGCGAACATCACCGCCAGAAACGCCCCGACACCGACCAGCAAACCGCGCGCCGCCATGCGGTACATATCTTGCCCCTGCATCAGCCAGCGCCCGGCCATCACGAACCCGGCCAGCGCGCCCAGCGCGTTGCAAGCGGTCAGCCATGTCGTGTTGCCTACCGACATGCCCAGAATCTCGGCCCCGTAAGGTTCAAGCAAAACGTCCTGCATCTGAAACGCCATGGTGCCCAGCACGACAACCAGCAACAGCCGTCCCGCCGCGCCGCCAGCCATCAGGTCGCGCCAGCCTTCCAGAAAGATCGGGCGCACTTCGGACATTTCGGCGGCGGTCATCGGTTTGACCTTTTCCTGCTTCCACAGCGCCACAAGGTTCAGAACCATCGTCGCCACACCGCAGCCCTGCACCACGCGAATCAGCAAGATCGGATCGTACTCGCGCAACAGCCATCCGAGCACGATCGCCGAAACCGCCATGCCCGCAAGAAACATCACATACAGCAGCGCCACAACGCGCGGCCGCGTCTCATCCGTTGCGCGGTCCGAAGCCAGGGCGAGCCCGGCTGTCTGCACCATGTGCATCCCCACCCCGGTCATCAGGAACGCAAGCCCCGCCAGCGCCTCACCCGCCCACGGCGGGCCAAGATACTGATCGCCGGACAGCACGATCAATGCAAACGGCATGATCGCAAGACCACCCATTTGCCACAGGCTGCCGAACCACAGGTAGGGAACACGCTTCCACCCGATCCAGCTTTTGTGATTGTCGGACTTGTGACCAAGAATCGCCCGAAACGGTGCTGACAGAACCGGCAGCGCGATCATCAGCGCCACCACCGATGCAGGCACCGACAACTCGACGATCATCACACGGTTCAGGGTCCCAAGCAGCAGAACCGCCGCCATGCCGACCGAAACCTGAAACAGACCCAGCCGCAGCAACTGCCCCAAGGGCAGGCCTTCGGACGCAGCATCTGCAAAGGGCAACCACGCCCCGGTCAGTTTCTGAATCTGGGACTTTCCAAGGATCACGCGCGATACTCCAGACATTCAGAAATGTAGAACCCGCGCGTTACGCGACCGACCTTGGACACCCGGCCATCGGTCACATTGCTTAGCGTTTTGTGCGCGTGGGGCACCATTATCGGCGAGCGGTCAGATTGCGGGAATAGCTTGCCCATGCCCCAGAACGTCATCAGGAACGGGGTACGCGGGGCAACGGTAAAGACCACCGTGCCGCTGCGCTCCCCAAGGCGGCCGAGGGCTGCGGTGATATCGGTGGTGTCGTAATAGATCAGGCTGTCCATCGCGATGACGAAGTCATGTGTCCCGTGGTCTGCCGTCATGTCGCCGCTGGCAAAGGTCACGCGGTCGGCATATTCGGGCGGCAGGCGCAGACGGGCGATATCGACCAGTTGCGGCGAGATGTCGACAGCGGTGACAATGGCACCCCGCGCCGCGAGTTCGACGGTCGTAGGCCCCGCCCCGCAGCCTGCGTCCAGCACGCGCACGCCGGTCAGGTCATCGGGCAGGCGCGACAACATCATGGCCCGCATCTTGTCGCGCCCTTCGCGCACCGTCTGACGAATGCGGCTGACCGGGGCGTCTGACGTCAGACGCTCCCACACCTTGGTGGCAGTGCGGTCGAAGTAGGTCTCGACCCGGTCGCGTGTGTTGGCGTAGTTCGACATGGTTCAATCAAATCCCAGCAGTTCGAAAATCTCGCGGTCGGGCAGCGGGGCGGGTGTGGAGCCTTCGCCCAGAACCGACCGCCACAGCACATCGGCCAGCCGCATGTATTCGGCGCGAGCCATGACGATATCCTCAGAGTCGTCCATCTCGAACAACGTCTTTTTCTTGAGGCGCGACCGGCGGATCGCGTCGATGTCGGGCATGTGGGCGATGCGGTTGAAGCCGACGCGCGCGCAGTAGCGGTCAACCTCGTTGGTTTCCCGCGAACGGTTGGCGACGCAGCCGGCCAGCCGCACCTTGTAATTGCCCGATTTGGCCTGCACGGCGGCGATGATGCGGTTCATCGCATAGATGCTGTCGAAATCGTTGGCCGTCACGATCACCGCGCGATCAGCGTGTTGAAGGGGGGCCGCAAAGCCACCGCAAACCACGTCGCCCAGCACATCGAAGATCACCACGTCGGTGTCTTCCAGCAGGTGGTGCTGTTTCAGCAGCTTCACCGTCTGACCGACCACATAACCACCACAGCCCGTGCCGGCAGGCGGACCACCCGCCTCGACGCACTTCACCCCGTTGAAGCCGACGGCGACGTAATCCTCGGGGCGCAGTTCTTCGGCGTGAAAATCGACGTCCTTCAGGATGTCGATCACCGTTGCCTGCAACCGACCCGTCAATGTGAACGTCGAGTCGTGTTTGGGATCGCAGCCGATCTGCAACACGCGCTTGCCCATCATCGAGAACGCCGCCGACAAGTTCGACGAGGTCGTCGATTTGCCGATGCCGCCTTTGCCGTAAACCGAAAACACTTTCGCGCCTTCGATTTTGGTATCGGCGTCCTGATGCACCTGCACCGATCCTTCGCCGTCCTGCCCGCGCAGGCGGGGAATTGTGTCAAGCGGGCTCATAGTGGGCCTCTTTCGGTTGAGGGAAGATACCCGGTCATTCGGCCGCGATCCCTTCCAGACGGTCTTCCAGTTCGTCGGCAGCGCCTTGAAGCGCGGCCAGAGTTGCGGCGTCAGGGGTCCAGTAGGACCGCTCGGACGCTTCGATCAGGCGGTTGGCCATGCGGGCCGAAGCTTGCGGGTTCAGCGTCGCCATGCGGCGGCGCATCTCGTCGTCAAGCACGAAGGTTTCCGTCAGGCGTTGATAAACCCAAGGATCGACCTGCGCCGTGGTTGCCGACCAACCCAAGGTGTTGGTGACATAGGATTCGATCTGCCGCACGCCTTCGGCGCCGTGTTTCAACAGACCCTCGTAGAACTTGGGGTTCAGCTGGCGCGACCGGCTTTCCAGCGCGATCTGGTCACGCAAGGACCGGATCTTGCCGGTGCCCCGTGTCTGATCGCTGATGTAAACCGGCGTCTCGACGCCGCGTTGACGCTTCACTGCGCGGGCAATCCCGCCCAGCGTGTCGAAGTAGTGATCGACCGAGGTGACGCCCAACTCGACCGATTCAAGGTTCTGATAAGCCAGATCCACGTCCTTCAGCGCCTTTTGCAGCACTTCGGCGTTCTTCACCGCCTTGCCGTTGCGACCATAGGCAAAGCTTTTGCGCGCCTCGTAGGCGTCGGCAAGCTCGTCTTCCTCACCGAAAGCCGACTGATCGACCAGCACGTTGACGTTGGACCCGTAAGCCCCCTCGGCGTTGGAAAACACCCGAAGCGCGGCGGTTTCCAGATCGCAACCCATCTGTTCGGCATAGGCAAGACTATGGGCGCGCACGAAATTCTGGCTCAGCGGTTCGTCCGCCGTGGCGCATTTATACGCGGCCTCGGCCAGCATCTTGGTTTGCAACGGCAGCAGGTCGCGGAAGATGCCCGACAGTGTCATCAGAACGTCAATCCGCGGGCGCGACAGTTCCGACAGCGGGATCAGATCGGCCCCGCACAACCGGCCATAGCTGTCGAACCGGGGCCGGGTGCCCATCAGCGCCATTGCCTGCGCGATCGGACCGCCATCGGATTTGATGTTGTCGGACCCCCACAGCACCACCGCTACGGTACGCGGCAGGGTCGGATGCGCCTCGATCAGTTTCGTGGCCTGTGCCGCGCCGTCGCGAAGGGCAAATTCGGTGGGCATCCGGAACGGATCGAACGCATGGATGTTGCGGCCTGTCGGCAAGATCTGCGGGCTGCGGATCAGATCACCCCCCGGTACCGGCTGAATGAACCGCCCCGAAAGGGCGCGCATCAGCGCAACGGTTTCGGTATCGGTTTGCAGCAACTTGTCGATCCGGGCGCGTTCCTTGGCGTCCATCGGCGGCAGCAGGTTCAGGTAATCCATCCGCTGCTCTGCTGACATCGGGCGACCCACAACATGCAGGCCATCCGGGATCAACGCATCTTCGGCCTCCAGCAGTTTCAGCCAAAGGGCGGCCGGATCGCGGCCATTCATGTCAACCGCCGCTGCCTGTTCCACGATCAGCACTTCCAGATCAGGCTTTTCGGGCGCATCGGGTGGCGTGTTGCGCCAACGGGTCAGGGTGTCTTTCAACTCGACCAGACCCTTGTAAAGACCGGCCTGCGCCAAGGGCGGCGTCAGGTGGGTGATCGTGATCGCGTTCGACCGGCGTTTGGCAAGGCTCGCCTCGGACGGGTTGTTGGCGGCGTAAAGATAGATGTTAGGCACCTCGCCGATCAGGCGGTCCGGCCAATCGCGCGCGCCAAGACCCGCCTGCTTGCCGGGCATGAATTCCAACGCGCCATGCATGCCAAAATGCAGCAACACATCGGCGTTGAAGGTGTTGCGCAGCCACATGTAGAACTGCACGAAGGCGTGGGTCGGCGCAAAGCCACGCTCGAACAGCAGCCGCATCGGGTCGCCTTCATAGCCGAACACCGGTTGCAGGCCGACGAACACGTTGCCGAAATGCTGGCCCAGAACGAACACGCTGCGGCCGTCGGACTGAATCTTGCCGGGGGCAGGGCCCCAAGTCGCTTCGATCACCTTCAGCGGCGGAGTGTTGGCGACGATGTGATCGGCGCTGATGAATTCAGCGACGTTGGCAGGCTGGCCATAGCGGCTGGCGTTGCCATGCAGGACAGCCTCGCGCAGGTCCTGAACCGTTTCCGGCACTTCGACAACATAGCCATCGGCGCGCATCGCCTTCAGGGTGTTGTGCAGCGATTCAAACACGCTGAGATAGGCGGCCGTCCCGGCAGCCCCGGCATTGGGCGGGAAGCCGAACAGAACGATCCCAACCTTTTTGTCGGCATTGCCCTTCTGGCGCAGACTTGCCAGACGATGGGTCTTTTCGGCCAGCGAGGTGATGCGTTCGTGGCAAGGCGACATTGCCTTGGAGTCGATCGACCCTTTGCACATGTGCGAGCAGCCCGTGCAGCCGTCCAGCCCATGACGGCCTGCGAAAACGGTCGGGTTCGTTGCCCCGTCGATCTCGGGCAGAGCGATCAGCATGGTCGTCTCGATCGGGCCAAGGCCAGACGGTGCATTGGCCCATTGGCCCAGCGTCTGAAACTCCAGCGGATGCGCCGCGATGTAGGGCACGTCAAGAAGGGTCAGCGCCTCGACCGCCGCTTCGCTGTCGTTGTAGGCGGGTCCACCTACCAGACTGAAACCGGTCAGCGACACCATCGCGTCAATCTTGACAGCTTTGCCGTCCTGAAAATAGGTGGTGATCGCGGGGCGGCCGTCCAGCCCTCCGGCAAAGGCCGGCAGGCAGGCGATGCCTTTCGCCTCGAACGCGCGGATGACTGCATCATAATGCGATGTGTCCGAAGCCAGGACATAACTGCGCAGCATCAGCAAACCGACGGTCAGGGTAGACCCTGCGGGACGCGGCAGATCGGCTGCGTAGGTGGTGATGCGGGTGGCCAGGTCGGGGTGATACAGCGCGACTTCAGGGTAGTTGATCGGGGCCTTCGATACGCCTCCGCGCCAGTTCTGGTGCGTCGAATATTTCGAGATCAGAAAGCGGATCATCTGTTCGATATTGTCGTCCGACCCGCCCAGCCAATATTGCATCGACAGGAACCACGCGCGCAGATCCTGGGCCTTGCCGGGGATGAAGCGCAGGATCTTCGGGATACGCCGCAGCATCGACATCTGGCTTGCACCAGACGTGGCAGAATTGCCCTTTTTGGGCTTCAGCTTCTTCAGCATCGCCATCATGCCCGACGCGGGCTTGGACATATCCAGATCGCCCATCTTGGTGAGTTTGGTCACCTGACTATCTGCAATCACGCCGATGAAGGCATCGACACGCTCGCGGGCGGCGATCAGGTCGGGCAGGATGGCGGTGATGTGTTCTTCGATGAACAAAAGGTTCGCCACGACCATGTCAGCGGTGGCAAGCGCCTCTTTCGTGCGCGCCAGTGCTGCGGGATTTTCGGCCCATTCGGCGCTGGCGTGGACAGAAACGTTCAGGCCGGGAAAGTCTTCGGCAAGACGCGGAGATATTCGCGCCGCAGGGCCGGCGGCATGGCTGTCCAGCGTCACGATGACGATGTTGTAGCCGATGCGGGTGCCAGTAATGGTGGGTTCAACGTGCATAGTGGGACTTTGCCTCATACAAGGTGTCGACGCTGATCCTGGTCAGTCCTTTTTCAGAGGCAAACTTCTCGGTATTGCGCCTGGCTTTGCCTCGCACGAAGAAGGGGATCTTTTTGAGTTCTTTGTCGGCGTCCGCCAGCCAGACGATCTCTGCGCTGACGGGATCGGTGTGGGCGTTTGCAACGTCAGAAACAAACGCGGTCTCAAGGGGCATCGAGCCCCCCTCGTCCGCTGCCGCAGGAGCGGCTGCACCGCCTTGTTCCCGCGGTTTGTGCGCAGCCCCATGGTGGCTGGCCCCGGCTTCGTCATGAAACTCAAAATCATCGCGGAACATGTGCAGCAGGTGTTCTTCCAGCCCCATGACCAGCGGATGAATCCAGGTGTCGAAGATCACATTGGCACCTTCCCAGCCCATCTGGGGGGAATAGCGGGCGGGGAAGTCCTGCACATGCACCGGGGCCGAGATCACGGCGCAAGGGATGCCAAGCCGCTTGCCGATGTGACGTTCCATCTGCGTGCCGAGGATCATCTCGGGCTGCAGGGCAGCGATTGCAGCTTCAACTTCAAGGTAGTCGTCGGTGATCAGCGCCTCGACGCCGAAATCCTTGGCAAGCTGACGGACAGGCCGTGCCATTTCGCGGTTGAAGCAGCCAAGACCTGCAACGTCGAACCCCATCTCGTCGCGGGCAACGCGGGCGGCGGCGGCGACATGGGTGCCGTCGCCGAATATGAAGACGCGTTTGCCGGTCAGATAAGTGCTGTCCACCGACTGCGTCCACCACGGCAGGCGCAGACGCGACGTGTCGGATTTGACAGGCAGACCTGTGATCGTGCTGACCTCTGCCAGGAAATCGCGGATAGCGCCGACGCCGATCGGAACAATCTTTGTGTATGGTTGCTTGTATTCACGCTCCAGCCAACGGGCGGCGGACTCGGCATGTTCGGGATACATCAGCACGTTGAAATGTGCGGCCCCCAGACGGGCGATGTCGGACGGGCGGGCGGTCATCGGGGCCACGACGTTCACGCCAATTCCCATATCGGCCAGCAGCCGGGTGACTTCGGTGATGTCGTCGCGGTGGCGGAAACCAAGCGCGGTGGGGCCGATCAGGTTTGCGGTGATATGATCGGTCCGCGCGACGGGTTTGGCCAGATGGCGCGTGATCTGCAGGAACGTCTCGTCGGTGCCGAACCCTTCCTTGCGCTGATAGCTGGGCAGGTCCAGCGGGATCACCGGGATGCCGAGGTTCATCGATCCTGCAAGACCTCCGGGGTCGTCCTGAATCAACTCGGCGGTGCAAGACGCCCCCACGATCAACGCCTCTGGCTTGAAGCGGGCAACGGCCTCGGCGCAGGCGGTCTTGAACAACGTCGCCGTGTCGCCGCCGAGGTCACGGGCCTGAAAGGTGGTGTAGGTGACCGGCGGGCGATGGTCGCGGCGTTCGATCATCGTGAACAACAGGTCGGCATAGGTGTCGCCCTGCGGCGCATGCAAGACATAGTGCAGACCACGCATCCCCGTCGCCACGCGCATGGCGCCGACATGGGGGGGGCCTTCATAGGTCCACAGCGTCAGCTTCATGCAACCCTCCCGACGGAGGTTGCCGCTGCCGGGGGCGCTTCGCCCCCCGAACCCCCAGAGGATATTTGTGCCAGCAGGAAAGCGGCAGTCATTCGGCGGCCTCCAGCGGTGCGAGGTTTTGCAGGAGCGCGCGGCGCCGCAGCGGGCGGGCGAACAAAGCTGCCAGGTCGCCCGCCTGTTCGTAGAAATGAACCGGCGTGAAGACCAGCTCGATGGCCCATTTGGTAGCCAGGCCTTCCGCCTCGAGCGGGTTGGCGAGGCCCAGACCGCACACTGTCAGATCGGGGCGTGCAGCCCGAGCACGGGCGAGTTGCAGGTCAACGTCCTGACCTTCGGACAGGGTCGGGCCTTCTGCCAGCAGGGCGAGGTCGGGGGCCATCAGGTCGCGGTGCAGGAACGGGGTTCCGACTTCGATCGCAATCATGCCGCATTCGCGAGTCAGAAAGCGTGCGAGCGGGATTTCAAGTTGGCTGTCGGGGAAGAAAAAGATCGACTTGCCGCCCAAGGTTTGCGCGGCCGCCGCAATGGCCTTTTCGGCGCGGGCGCGCGGGGCGGCGATCACGGCATCAAAGAGCGCGGGCGCAACACCGAATTCGGTCGCGATCACCCGCAGCCACTCGGTGCTGCCTTCCGCCCCGAATGGAAACGGCGAGGCAAGATGACGGGCACCCCGGCGAATCAACGCGGCATGCGTGTCGCCAAGGAAGGGTTGGGTCAGGGCGAAAACGGTGTTCGGGCCGACCGCCGGCAGGTCGGCGTCGCGGCGGGCGGGCAGGCTGCGGACCGGACCGATGCCCAGCGCCTTCAAAAGCGCCAGCGCCTGATCTTCCACCACATCGGGCAGCGCGCCGACCAGCAGCAACTCGCGCGCTTGAGTTTCGGGCAGAACCGGGACCATGGAGGCGAGACACGCATCTTCGCCTTGGGTGAACGTCGTTTCGATCCCCGAGCCAGAGTAGTTCAGCACCCTGACATGCGGGGCATGCTTGACGCTCATCCGTTCAGCCGCGAGGTGCAAGTCCAACTTGATGACTTCGGACGGGCACGACCCGACCAGAAACAGTTGCCGGATGTCAGGGCGGCGGGCCAGCAGACGGTCCACTTCGCGGTCCAGTTCGGTCTGGGCGTCCACAAGGCCCGCCAGATCTTTTTCTTCCAGAATTGCGGTGCCGAACCGTGGCTCGGCAAAGATCATCACTCCGGCCGCCGATTGCAGCAGATGGGCGCAGGTCCGGCTGCCGACAACAAGGAAGAACGCATCCTGCATCTTGCGGTGAAGCCAGATGATTCCCGTCAGGCCACAGAACACCTCGCGCTGGCCGCGTTCTTTCAGAACGGGCGTATCGACGCATCCACGGGCGGGAGGGGCTGCGATCATGCCGCAAGCCCCTGCTGCGCGGCTTCGCTTGCAGCCCGGTCGCGCGCGGCCATGTCAAGCCTGGCCAACCGCAGCTTCCAGATGAACTGCCCGGCGTTGACAACATATGTCGCGTATGCTGCGAGCGCCAAAAGCATCAACGCCGCCGGAGAAAGCGAGTGGGTGAACAAGGCGACCAGATACGCCGTGTGCAAAGCGATGACCGCAAAGCTGAACACATCCTCCCAGAAAAAGGCCGGGGCCAACAAATACTGACCGAAAACGACCTTCTCCCAGATCGCTCCGGTTACCATGATGATGTACAGAAAGCCGGTCTTGACGATCACCGAAACCGTTGCGGCCTCGTAACCCGACCCGGTTGCCAGATACCGCAGTACCAGAACCAGCGACACAGCGAAGGCCAGAAACTGTAAAGGTGCCAGAACGCCTTGAACTGGGGTCCAGATCGTCTGATCGCGCAGCACGCGCTGTTCGGGTGTGTAGAGCGGGGGACGCTGAGTACGAATCTTGGTCATGTGCCTGCCTGCGGAACCTTAATCTCTTATAAATTCTAGTGTTCTGAAACGCGAAGTGTCAATCTAAACTTACATAATTCCGGTTGACAGTTTGACGCTGAACCTCACATGCGGTTAAAGCCGGTGGAGGGCTGATTTCCTGTGTTTTATGTGGATATTCGCGCGTTCGGGCCAAAATCGGTCGGAACTTTCGCACGATGGTGTCAATTTGCTTTGACAATTTATTCGCTGTCAGGAACAGTCGTGTGCAAAGAAGACCCCGATCGCGCTGAAAAACTCAGACGATGGTCTTGCGGGTCACCTGGAGTGGAGCCAGACGAATGTCAGACTTGCAAGCAGCAGAGACGGGCCGCACGGGATCGAGCGATGCCGTCGGGGTTGCCTTTTTTGCATCGCAGGTCGTGTCATTGTTGGTTGAGCGCAACGCCCGGTCCACGACAGAGCCACGCGAATCCTTGATTGACGGTCTGATAAATGCGTCGATTTCGGGAACCAAAGACTGCTTTGCCGACTTGTTGGGTGAAATAAAGCGTAATCGCGTCAGCGTCGCCGCCTTGGCTGACATTTACATACCGGTTGCGGCGCGGCGGATGGGTGAAGCTTGGGAAGATGACCGGATGAGCTGGATGGACGTCTCGATGGGGGTGGCACGGCTGCAAAGCCTGCTGCGCGAAATCGGGGTTGCATGGGCGGCCGATCAAGCGGGCGATACCGGCAACGGAACTGTGCTTCTGATCATTCCCGACCGGGAACAACACACCCTTGGTCCAATGGTTGCGATGGGCCAGATGCGACGTTTTGGCGTTTCGGTTTGCCTGCGGATTGCGCCATCCTTTGATGAACTGCGCAACCTGACTTCAACACGCAATTTTGACGGTGTGATGATTTCTGTCGCTTTGGCTGAGAAGCTGGAATCCGTCGCCAAAATGGTCAAGTTCCTGAAATCAACGATTAAAACTCCTTTGCCCGTTGTCGTGGGTGGTGCAGTCATGACAACGCGAGACGACGTGGCAGCGTGCACTGGTGCAGACCTGGCCTCGAATGACATGGGCGCGGCGTTGCAGGCCATCGGTTTGCAGTTCGACGCTTTGTGTGTGTTAAAGCGCGCGTAACAAACCGTTGTCCCAGTTTGGTTGGGTGGGCGGAAAACAAGCAGATTGCCAGTGAATACTGATTCAAAGCATACTCTGGCGGGCGTATCTGTGCCGCTGACAGATCCGGCACTTTTGTCCGAAATCATAACCACTGCTACAGACATTTCACTGCTTCTAATGGCGGACTGTACAATATCGTCGGTAAGCGTCAACCCTCATCATCGGTCCTTTGGGCATCTGGATCACTGGATCGGGCGGTCCCTGCGCGATTTTCTATCCGCCGAAAGCTTTGTGAAGCTCGAAAGTCGTATGGCCAGCATGGCGAGGCCGGGCGCGCGTGCGCTGGCAATCGAGTTGAACCACATCGACGAGGGTGCTTGGGAATTTCCGGTGCGCTATTCGATGCACCGCGTTGCGCCCGACAATTCGATCCTGATGATGGGACGCGACCTGCGGCAACTTGCCGAAATGCAGCAGCAGCTGGTGATGGCGCAGATCGCGCTCGAACGCGACTACGAAACCCAGCGCGAGATGGACACCCGCTATCGGGTTCTGATGGAAGCGACGCGGGATGCCATCGTGCTTGTCTCGATGACCAATGGACGGATTTCGGACCTGAACGCGGCAGCAGCGCTGTTGCTGGGCGGATCGCGGCAAGATCTGATCGGCGCCGCCATCGCGCAGGAATTCGAAGGGCGCAGGCGCGGCGAATTTCTGGAGAGCCTGACCAACATTGCGGCGGCAGATGCCACGAGCCCGGTCGAGTTGCAGGCGCGACGGTCGCAGCGTCGATTGCGGGTGCTGCCTGTATTGTTCAGGGCAGCGGGCGAACGTTTGCTGATGTGCCGGCTTGAGGCCAGCGACGAAACCGCCCCTGCGATCGACGAAACGACCGAAAATTTGCAACGGCTGTATCACGAAGGCGTGGACAGTATCGTGTTTCTTGACGGCGATGGTGTGATCACCGGCGTCAACGACGCGTTTCTGAAGTTGACCGACAGTTCCAACCTGAACGCCGTGCGCGGCCGGTCGCTTTTGGAGTTTCTGTCGCGCGGTTCGGTGGATTTGCGCGTGATTCTTGACAACGCGCGACGAAGCCGCCAGTTGCGTCTGTATGCAACGCGGGTGACCACCGCCTTTGGCGGACAGGTCGCCGTTGAAATCTCCGCCACTTTTCTGGACGACAAACCGAAGTCAGGCTTCGCTTTGATGATCAGGGACGCCAGCCGTGCAGAATTGCTGCGCCGTTCCGGACCGAACACATCCGAGGATGGGATGCGGTCGGTGATGGAGTTGGTGGGGTCGTCCACTCTCAAGGACATTGTCGGCGAGACAACGGATGTGGTCGAAAAGATGTGCATCCAGACGGCGGTGGAATTGACCCGGAACAACCGTGTGGCGGCCGCTGAAATGCTGGGGCTGTCGCGTCAGTCGCTTTATGTCAAGCTGCGCAAGTTCGGGTTGCTCAGCAAGGACGAAGACTGATCGCAACGGCGGCTTTTCGGTCCGACAAGACGCCCTTCGGCACGGTTTTTCTTTCTTGAAGCAGACGTTGCAGCGTTGGATTTGATAGATTTTTAGATCTACCCGGCACTCGCCATGTGTCAGCCCGGCCCAGCTTGACCGAAAGTTCACCATTCAGCTTGTGTTTTTTCACCCCGAATTTGATGCTGGCAGCACCGAAGTTGCAAGGTTGTAGCCCCACGACCTGCTCGCCCCTGCGGCCGGGTCGCCGCTTGCGACAAGTTTGGCATCCTTGTCTGATCCGATGTTCAAATCACCCGGCCCGCGTGACGGGACTGCGGCGATTCGGCCTGCAAGTTCATTGTTCGTTCTGAAAATCCGCTGTTGATCGACTCCAACATGTAATGTTAAGTTGACACATGCAAGTCAGCCGACCCTTACACTCCGCCCTCCCCCAACCCCGCGCCATGCTGGAGTTGGTCAAGCCGATCACCTGGTTTCCACCGATGTGGGCCTATCTGTGCGGCATCGTTTCGATCGGGGTCAACCCGCTGGACACCTGGCCTCTGGTCCTGTTGGGCGTCGTGCTGGCCGGGCCGGTGGTTTGCGGGATGAGCCAAGCCGCGAACGACTGGTGCGACCGCCATGTCGACGCGGTGAACGAACCCGGCCGGCCCATTCCGTCGGGGCGAATTCCGGGCCGGTGGGGGCTGTGGATTGCGCTTGCCATGTCGGCTCTGGCGCTGGTCATGGGATCGTTTCTGGGGACGTGGGGGTTTGCCGCCACGGTGGTCGGTGTGCTGGCTGCCTGGGCCTATTCGGCAGAGCCGGTCCGGCTGAAACGGTCGGGCTGGTGGGGGCCGGGGCTTGTTGGTCTGTGCTATGAAGGTCTGCCGTGGTTTACCGGGGCGGCGGTGCTGTCGCAGGGATTGCCCGGCTTTCAGTTGGTCACCATGGCGCTGCTGTATTCGATGGGCGCGCACGGGATCATGACATTAAATGATTTCAAAGCCTTGGAAGGCGACCGCCAGCACGGCGTCCGCTCTCTCCCGGTCACGATGGGTCCGGAAAATGCGGCGCGGTTGGCTTGCACGGTGATGGCATTGGCGCAGTTTGTCGTGATCGCGCTTTTGGTGGTCTGGGGTAGCCCGGTGCATGCCATCCTGATTTCTCTACTGTTGCTGCACCAGATTCGTGCGATGGGCCACTTGATGACCGACCCCAAGGGGTTGGCCCCCTGGTATAACGGCGCAGGGGTGACGCTTTATGTGTTGGGCATGATGATCACTGCCCATGCGCTGCGCACGATGGAGGTCGCCCTGTGACACTGTCGTGGTTCTCGATCGTCCGCCTGGGGTTGGTGCAACTGTGCCTCGGCGCGATCGTGGTCCTGACGACATCGACGCTGAACCGGTTGATGGTGGTGGAGCTTGGCCTGCCTGCCGTTTTGCCGGGGCTGCTGGTGGGGTTGCACTATGGCATCCAGATCACCCGGCCGAACTGGGGCTATCGCAGCGATACCGGCGGCAACCGGACGGTGTTCATCATCGGTGGAATGGCCACGTTGGGGCTTGGTGCGTTTCTTGCGTCTTTTGCGGTCACGCTGTTTGGCGATAGTTTTACCGCAGGCATGGCTTTGTCGGTTCTTGCCTATGCCTTGATTGGTGTGGGCGTCGGGGCATCCGGCACGTCGCTGCTGGCTTTGCTTGCGACGGCGACGCATCCCCGGCGCAGGGCAGCGGCGGCGACGATCACCTGGCTCATGATGATTTTCGGCATTGCCGTGACGGCGACGATCGTGGGCAAGATGCTGGACCCCTATTCGCCCGCGCGCCTGCTGGAGGTGGTGGGCGCAGTCTGTATCGGGGCTGTGGTGCTGACGTCCCTCGCGATTGCCGGGATCGAGTCGCGGCATATCAGAGCGAGCGAGGGGTGCCGCATGCCGTTCCGCCAAGGTCTGGCAGAGGTTTGGGCCGAACGTCGGGCGCGCGCATTTACCATCTTTATCTTTTTGTCGATGACGGCATATTTCATGCAGGAACTGATCCTTGAACCCTATGCGGGCTTGGTGTTCAGCATGACACCGGGGCAGACAACGTCATTATCCGGCGCGCAGAATGGAGGCGTGTTTGTTGGCATGTTGCTGGTCGGCATCGCGGCGACAGGCCTGCGGATCGGATCGCTTCGGTTCTGGGTGGTGGCGGGTTGCACCGGATCGGCGGCGGCACTGATCGCGGTGACGGCGGCTGGCAGTCTTGATCTGTTGGCCCTGTTGCAACCAGCGGTGATCGCGCTTGGCCTGTTCAACGGAATGTTCGCGGTGGCAGCGATCGGGTCGATGATGGCGCTGGCTGGCGAAGGTCGCGGCGCGCGCGAAGGCACCCGGATGGGCCTGTGGGGGGCCAGTCAGGCGATTGCGGCAGGTGTGGGCGGGCTGACCGGTGCTGTGTTGGTCGATGTGATGCGCGCCCTGACGGACGATGCGGCAGCCTTCGGCACGGTTTTCGTGCTGGAAGCGGCGCTATTCATCGCTGCGGCCGCAATGGCGGCACAGATCATCGACGGGGCACAGACACGCCCGCAAACGCAACTGGTACCGGGGGAATGACACATGTTTGACGTAGTGGTAGTTGGCGGCGGACCTTCGGGGGCAACGGCGGCTCAGATCCTCGCACTTGCCGGGCGCAAGGTGGCGATGCTGGACCGTGACGGTCGCATCAAGCCCTGCGGCGGCGCGATCCCGCCCCGGCTGGTTTCCGATTTCAATATTCCCGACAGCCAGATCGTGGCAAAAGTGAACATCGCACGCATGATTTCACCCACGCAGCGGGCTGTCGATATTCACATCGAAGGCGGCTATGTCGGCATGGTGGACCGTGAACACTTCGACGATTTTCTGCGCGCGCGCGCGGTCGCGGCAGGGGCTGTGCGGCTGACCGGCACCTATCTGCGGATCGAGCGTGACAGCGACGGCACCCATGTTCTTTATCGCGACAAGTTGAGCGGTGAAGAAACCAAGATCAGCGTCAAGCTGGTAATCGGGGCCGATGGCGCGCGGTCGAACGTGGCCAAGACTGAAGTGCCGGGTGGCGAAAAGATCCCCTACGTCATCGCCTATCACGAGATTATCAAGGCCCCGCCCGCCAACGCCGATTATGACCCGACCCGCTGCGACGTGATCTATGACGGCAAGATCAGCCCAGACTTTTACGGCTGGGTGTTCCCACATGGCAAAACCGTCTCGGTCGGCATGGGCACTGGAATTGAAGGGGTGGATCTGAAACAGGCCACGGCCAACCTGCGCGCGTCGTCAGGCCTTGCGGACTGTGAGACCATCCGCCGCGAAGGCGCTCCGATCCCCCTGCACCCGATGGACCGCTGGGACAATGGCCACGATGTGTTGCTGGCAGGCGATGCCGCAGGGGTGGTGGCGCCATCGTCGGGCGAGGGGATTTTTTATGCGATGATCGGGGGTCGGGTTGCGGCGACGGCGGCGCTTGCCTTCCTTGCCAGCCACAAAGCCGCCGATCTGAAACTGGCGCGCAAGTTGTTCATGAAAGACCACGGCACGGTGTTCAAGGTGCTGCGGTCGATGCAGGACGCCTATTATAAATCCGACATGCGTCGCGAGCGGTTCGTCAGCCTGTGCCACGACATCGACGTGCAAAAGCTGACATTCGAGGCTTATATGAACAAGAAGCTGGTCGCGGCCCGCCCGATGGCGCATATCAAGATCGGCTTCAAGAACGTGGCGCATCTGTTGGGGTTGGTAAAACCGTCGCATGTCTGAAATGGTCCCGGCTTGGGTCGATGGCGTCTTGCAGCCTGTGGAAAAGCTGGCGGTGCACCGGCGCGGGCTTCGGCATCTGGCGGTGTCGGTCTTTGTGCTGGCCGGGGACAGCGTTTTGATCCAGCGACGCGCGCTGTCGAAATACCACACACCCGGCCTTTGGGCGAACACCTGCTGCACCCATCCGCGCTGGGGCGAAGCGACCGCGGCCTGCGCTGTGCGGCGTTTGCGCGAAGAACTTGGGATAACCGGGCTGAACCTGCGGCCGGCGGGCCATGTCTGTTACCGCGCCGAGGTGGGTGGAGGGCTGATCGAGCATGAAGACGTCGATATCTTTGTGGCCGAGGCTGCAACGACCCTGCCGCTGGCCCTGAACCCAGACGAGGTTTGCGAAACGCGCTGGGTTTCCCTGACCGACCTGACGGCAGAAACCCGCGACACACCAGCCCGGTTCACACCTTGGCTGCGAATATATTTGCAGGACCATCACGACACCATCTTTGGCGCAGTCGGCGCCTGACGCAGCCGGGGCTTGACGGCGCAGCTGGTTCGACGTCCGGTTTGCGGCAACGGTGTGCGTCCCGTTGACTCAGGGGCAGTTTTCCGGAGGCATTTCGGGCCGGTCAATTGGCCACGTGATCAGATCGACAGGCCCTGCCGCAACTGCTCGCGCGTCAGAGTGTCCTTGCGGCCCTGCATCGTCACTTTGCCGCGCTCAAAGACATAAAAGCTGTCGGCAAGGTCATAGGCGAAGTCGAAATACTGCTCGACCAGCACAATGGCCATATCGCCCTTTGACCGAAGCAGTCTGATCACCCGGCCGATCTGCTGGATGATATTCGGCTGGATGCCTTCGGTCGGTTCGTCCAGCAGCAACACGCGGGGTTTCATCATCATCGCCCGCGCGATGGCCAGTTGCTGTTGCTGACCACCCGACAGATCGCCCCCCCGGCGATGGTCCATGTCCTTCAGCACCGGGAACAGATCGTAAATCTCGGCGGGCACCTTGTGTTCGGATTTCGGCAGCGTGGCATAAGCGGTTTGCAGATTTTCCCCAACCGTCAGCAACGGAAAGATCATCCGGCCCTGCGGCACATAGCCCAGACCGCGCGTGGCCATGCCCTGCGGCGGAACGCGGGGCACCTCTTTGCCGTCGAGCAGGATGGAGCCGCCCGACCGCAGATGCGTGCCCGACACCGCCTTGAAAAAGCTGGTTTTACCGACGCCATTAATGCCCATGATGCAGGTCACCTCGCCAGCGCGTGCAACCAGATCGATCCCGTACAGGATCTGCGACGCACCATAATGCAAGGTCAGGCCTTTGGTTTCCAGCATCTTACCTTCCCAGATAGACGTCGATGACGATTTGGTTTTTCGTTACATGGTCAAGCGTGCCTTCGGCCAGAACCGACCCTTCGTGCAGGACCGTGACCTTGCAGTTCAGGCGGCGAACAAACTCCATGTCATGTTCCACCACCACAACAGCGCGGGTTTTCGCAAGGTTGACCAGCAGCGCGGTCGTCTGTTCCCGTTCGGCCAAAGTCATGCCCGCTGCGGGTTCATCGACCAGCAGCAGGCGCGGCTCCTGCGCGAGCAGCATGCCGATTTCCAGCCATTGCTTCTGCCCGTGGCTCAGCTCGCCCGATTTGCGCGGCAGGGCGTCGGCCAGACCGACCTCGGCTGCCAGTTCGGCAACGCGCGCCATATGGTCGGGTTTGCGGGTGTAAAACAGGACCGACCATGGGCTGCGGGTAGCTTTCAGCGCAAGCAGCAGATTGTCCTCAACCGATTGATCCTCAAACACCGTGGGGCGCTGAAACTTGCGGCCAACTCCGGCACGGGCGATTTGCGCCTCGGTCATCTTCAGCAGCGACGCCGAGTTTTCGCCGAACAGGACTGTCCCCTTGTCAGGCTTGGTCTTGCCCGTGACGATGTCCATGAAGGTGGTTTTCCCCGCACCATTCGGCCCGATCACCGCTCGCAATTCAGCGGTGCCGATCTGAAACGACAGGTTGTTGATGGCGCGAAACCCGTCGAAGGTGACCGACACGCCTGACACTTCCAGCAGGCTGGTCATTTGTCGGCCTCTTGTTCCTGAAGCGACCCGTCACCCGGACCAAGCGGGGCCCCACGGCGGCGGGGTGGCATCATGTGGGTTAAGCGGTCGAAGGCCCCGGCAATGCCGCGCGGCGTATAAAGGGTAACCAGCACAAAGGCGGTGCCCAACAAGACCAGCCACCAGTCCACCCATTTCACTGTGTAGACCCAAAGGTTCAGGTCGGGCGCACGACCCCCCGTGAACCAGCTTGAAACAAGGCTGACAAAGGCCGCGCCGATCACGGCGCCATAAAGCCTGCCCCGCCCACCAATTGCGACCCAGACGGCAAGGTAGATCGAAGCGATCGGCGCAATTTCGGCGGAGTTGATGATACCGGCCTGCGGGTAATACAGAACCCCGGCAATAGCGGCGATCATCGCGGTCAGGGTGAAGATGAACAGCTTGTAGCTTTCGACCGAATAGCCCAAGAACCGCACCCGCTGTTCGTCGTCGCGGATGCCCTTGATCACCGATCCGAACTTGCCCGACACGGTGAAGGCAGCGGCGATATAGCCAAGTGCCAGCGTTGCCGCCGAGGCCCACAGGAACCAGATCGACACCGTCGCCTGCGAGACAGCCTCAAGGCCCGGAATGTTCTGCAACCCGGACAGCCCGTTGTTGCCCCGCAGACCGCTGTCGTTCTGGAACAGGTGCAGAGACAGGGCGAGCGTGAAGGCCTGGGTCAGGATGCTGAGGTAAACACCGGTAACCCGACTGCGAAAAGCAAGCCAGCCGAAGATCAGCGCAAGCAGGCCGGGGACCAGAGCGGCGAGGGCAAGCTGGATTGGCAGCGACCCCGCAAAGCTCCAGATCAGCGGCAAGTCCGATCCGCCGACCACGCCGAAGATCTGCGTGCCGATGCCGTCCGACACCTCTTGGGGGGTGGCGGGCAGTTGGCCGGTGGACAATGAGTCAAGCACGATGCCTTCGGTACGGGCATACATCAGCCACATGCCGATCATGTAGCCGCCAAGGCCGAAGAACGCAAAATGGCCAAGCGACAGGATGCCGGCATAGCCCCAGACGAGGTCCATCGCCACCGCTATCAGGCAAAGGCACAGGGTCTTGCCAAGGGTTTTGACGAAAGAGGTAGAAAGAAAGCCGATCCCATAAGCCTCGGATAGCAGGGTGGTCCCAAGCGTGAACAGCGCAAGAACCGCGAGGAAGATCAGGACAGACGGATTTTTTGCGAGAAGCCCTTGGGTCATTTTGTGCCCTCAAGGCTGGAGCAAGACCCGGCCCCCCAATCCATTGGTCTTTCGGACCGATGGCAATACCAACGGACACTCCCGGGATATCTATGAATAAGCGAATGGGGCATAGTCAGTCTCCTGCGGCGCGGCCCTTGAGGGCGATGATCCCGCGCGGGCGGAACTGGATGAAAAGGATGATGAACAGGATCATGTAGGTTTGCGCCGCAAGAGTGTTGCCGGGGTTGAACCACTCGATCCCCTTTTGCAAAAAGCCGATCAGGGCAGCACCTGCAAGCGTGCCCCAGATGTTGCCGACACCGCCCACAACCACCGTCATGAAGGACTGCACGATGTAGTCCGAGCCAAGCTCGGAAGTAACCTTGGCAAACAGGCCGATGGCCACCCCGGCAATGCCCGCGATGCCTGAGCCGAGGCCGAAGGTCAGCATGTTGATGCGGTCGGGATTGATGCCCATGGAGGCGGCCATAACGGGGTTTTGCGTCACGGCACGGACGTGCAGGCCAAGCTGGGTGCGCTTCATGATCCACAGGACCAGACCAAGGAACACCAGCGCCAGCACAAAGATCGCAATCCGGATGTAGCTGATCGCCACCACATCGTTGAACACCAACGCGCCATCGAGCCATGCGGGCGAGGTCAGCGGGCGGGCTTGGGTGCCGAAGACGTTCTTGGCTAACTGTTGCAGCGCAATCGATATACCGAAAGTGGCGAGCAGGGTTTCCAGCGGGCGTTTCACCAGATGGCGGATCACCAGCCGCTCCATCGCCACCCCGACAGCAAAGGTCACGGCAAAGGCGAGCGGCAGGGCGACGAGGATTGAAGCGGTGTAGTTGGGGATCACGGATTGCACGACATACCCGGTATAAGCACCCAGCATGATGAACTCGCCATGCGCCATGTTGATCACCCGCATCACGCCAAAGGTAATGGCAAGGCCGATCGCGGCGAGGAAATAGATCGAGGCGAGTGACAGCGCGTCAAGCGTCAGGTCTGCGGCTTCCATCACGCCCAGTTTCAGGCTGATCGCCTCAAGGGCGGCGCGGGCGGCAGTGGTGATGGCTGGGTCGGGCTCCAGATAAACCTCGGCAATCGTGTGGGATTGCAGCGCTGCGGCCACCTCCTGATCAGTGGCGGCGGGGGGCAGGGTTCCGGCGACTTCCAGCGCTGTGTATGCAAGATCGCGGTTGGCCTGAGAATTGAGGTCGGCCACGGGGATGCCACCCACCGTGCCGTCCACGATATTGGCCTGTAGTGCCGCGCGGGCATCGGCCACGGTCAGGCGGGCCGGGACAAGATTGGCGGCTACAAGAACGTCATAAGCCTCGGCGGCGGGCAGATCGGTGCCGGGGGTCACGCGCCGGGCGATGTTGGTTTCGGGCGGGAAGTTGCCCGCGACGGCGCGGCGCTGGGTGGCAAGGATCGGGTTCAGCGCGGCACGCAGGTCAAGGCCAAGGTCGGCCCCGAAACTGCCAATTGCGGTCACGCGGTCGGCGGTTTCAGGGTCGAACTGCATGGCCAGCAGTCGTTCGAGGCGCAGCTTGTCTTATCCTGAACGCGGCTCTTGGGGTATTAGGGAGCCACTGCCCGCCACTCCATTTATGGCGGGCAGTGGCGGCGGTTGGATCGCAAGCAGCTGGGTCGTGATGGACCGTTCGG
>Ga0209702_10001600_pt1 | contig 42693 bp, 38 predicted proteins | sample FRY01_FD_187210 | JGI IMG/M metagenome (GOLD analysis project Ga0209702, IMG submission 187210) | Freshwater microbial communities from Lake Fryxell liftoff mats and glacier meltwater in Antarctica - FRY-01 (SPAdes) (version 2) | ecosystem: Environmental > Aquatic > Freshwater > Ice > Glacier...
TCCAGAGTTTTCCGGGAAAGTAGGAGTTCAATCTCAGTGCGTTCTTCTTTCGAAACTATCAAAGCTGGAGCGATTCTGGCCATGCCGGAGACTAATCCGATTCAAACGAAATGCACACTTAATTCACGAACGATGCACTAGTTTTTCGAAAATATTCGAAAGCGGCGTTCGGATCATCCGGACGCCGCTTTTTCATGTCTCCCGGAGACGACACAATCAGACATCAGGATTTCCCGAATTTTCGGTCTAATTCCTGGAAGGAAATCTGCACCAGGGTTGGGCGGCCCGCCGGATCACAATAGGGCAGATCGCATTTGAAAAGTTCATCTAAGAGACCGTTGATTGACGAGAGGTTCCAATCGGTTTTTCTGGCCCCGACTTGTGCGACCTTGGCGGCGAAGCCTTCATAAGCAAGCCGTCGGACCCGCCCGCCCCCTTCCCGATCTAAGACCGAATCGACAAGATCGATCAAAAGTTTCCGAATTTCATCCGACGGTAGAAAGGACGGAACCGCAGAGATCTGAATCGTCCGGCCCCCAAAATTCTCGATCGTGAAGCCCGCATCTTCAAAGTGCTCCTGATGCCGCATCAGCAAATCAACATCGCGGGCATCCAACTCTAACAGCACAGGAACCAACAGCCCCTGGGAGTCGATACTGTCATCGCGCTTTAAAAGCTCCTCGTAAAAAATCCGTTCACGGGCAGCTAAAGGTTCGAGGAGAACGAGACCTTCTTCTCCTTCGAGCAAGGCGTATCGCTTTGAAATTGCGCCAATGATCCGAAAATCCGGAGCCCCCCTCTTTTTCTCCTCCTCGGTGACCAGTTCGGGTTGTTCCTCATGTCGCCACTCAGGGAGAGGCTGAACTGGGTCATTTGAAGTCAATGTCCCGGCTTCGCGGATCGCTTTTTGACCGCCTTCGACCAGATCCAACTTCACTGGAGAACGAGAAGGATTCGAGATCACGGGTTGGGTCACTTCTTTCGGTCTCAGCGCTTGCTCAACCGCTTCCAAGATTACCAGTCGCACCTGCGCCGCGTCTCGGAAACGAACCTCGCGCTTAGACGGGTGCACGTTCACATCCACGAGAGTGGGATCTATCGAAAGCCAAAGCCAGGCAGCGGGCTGAAGACCTTCTTGCACCGATCCCTTGAAAGCCTCGCGAAGAGCCCGCGAAATAATCCCGTCTTCGACCGGACGACCATTTAGAAAAACGTATTGATGTTTCCTTCCGCTCCTCGCGAATGAAGCGGGCAAGACGGCCCCTTCCACTGAAATACCCCGTGAGTCATACTTCGGCACGGCCACGAGTGATTTTCCAGACTCGCTTCCGGTCATCGCCTCGATCCGAACCCGTCGATCCGAGGTGGCCGGAAGATCTAAAACGACCCTGCCATCTTTCCGGAGAACCCAGCCAATCCCCGGCGTGCAAAGAGCATGCAAGCGAATCTGATGATCAATATGGGCGGACTCTGTCGTCTCTGCTTTCAGAAATTTTTTACGAGCAGGAACATTAAAAAAGAGATCGCGAATTTCGACCGAAGTCCCCACCGGACAGCCCACCGCTTTCGGTTCGTGGGCACTTCCTCCGTCGACACGAACTTCGGTTCCCTCGACCGAATCGGCCTCACGGGTCTGCATCGTAAATCGCGAGACACTTGCAATACTGGGCAGAGCTTCGCCACGAAATCCCAGAGTGAGAATGCCGTTGAGGTCTTCGGCGCTTCGCAGTTTGCTGGTGGCGTGACGCTCCAATGAGCGCACGGCATCCTCCGGGCTCATCCCGCAGCCATCATCCCGCACCCGCAGCATCGCGACGCCTCCGCGTTGGATCTCCACTTCAATCTTCCGCGCCCCCGCGTCGATACTGTTCTCGATCAACTCTTTGATGACACTTGATGGGCGCTCGATCACCTCTCCCGCCGCCACTTGGCTGGCGAGAGTTTCGGACATCACTTGCACCACGGGCACGGTCGGAGTCTAGGCTTTCTCAGCCCATGAGGTCAGTCACAAAGTGCCCTCTTCGGTCAATTCAACACGACGTCCATGACGCCTTTACCTTTCCCGGGGCACTGCCTAGAGTTTTCCCGTGACATCGCGCACCGGTATTCTCCTTCTCGTCTCCGGACCTTCGGGTTCCGGGAAAACCACCCTCTGTCGTCGTCTCGCTGATGAAGGCGAAGCTCATTATTCGATTTCCTGCACCACCCGGCAGCCACGCGAAGGAGAAATTCACGGCGTTGACTACCATTTTTTGGAACGCGAAGAGTTCACGCGACGCATCGCCGACGACGAACTCCTCGAACATGCCGAGGTTCACGACAATCATTACGGCACCCTCAAAAGCGAAGTCATCGGACATCTCTTGCAGGGCGTCGATGTCGTGATGGATATCGATGTGCAAGGGGCCGCTCAGGTCAGGCAATGTGTGGATCAAGTCATTCAAACAGCGCTCATCGACCTTTTCGTAATGCCGCCCAGCGAGAAGGAGCTGCGAGCTCGCCTTACCGGACGAGGAACCGATGCTGAGGACGTCATCGCGCTTCGGATGAAGAATGCACTCGATGAAATGAAGCACTGGCCTGAATATTCTTACCGCCTCATTTCGGCAACCCGCGAAGAGGATTACTTAAACTTCAAATCACTTGTGCTGGCCCAACGGCTCAAGATCTCCCGCCTCAAATGAACATCGTCCTCGGAATTACTGGATCGATCGCAGCTTACAAGGCTGCCGATATCGCAAGTCAACTTACCAAGCTTGGTCACGAGGTGCACGTTGTCATGACAAAGGCCGCGACGGAATTCATCACCCCTCTCACCCTGCAGGTAATCTCGAGACAACCAGTCTTGGTCTCTTTGGAAGACGAGAAGAATTCCTGGAAGCCCGGTCATATCGAGCTGGCCGACAATGCCGACCTCTTTCTGGTCGCTCCGGCCTGTGCTGACACCCTCGGTCAGTTTGCGAATGGCCTGGCCCCCGATCCTCTTTCGGCCATCTATCTCGCCTTGCCGTCCGGGACCCCCAAACTCATCGCTCCGGCGATGAACGGAAAGATGTGGAATCACCCCGCGACCCAACGGAATCTTGACCAGCTTAAAACGGATGGGGTTCAGTTCATCGACCCGGAAGACGGCGATCTAGCCTGCGGTTACCAAGGAACCGGGCGGCTCGCTGAAGTGGCGACGATTGTGAAGGCCTGCAAACTTGTGTTGGAATGAAAATCCCGGGACTGGCACCTAAAGTTTCTCAGGTGACTGCAGAAGCTGGTCAATTCTCTGGAGAAGAAGCCCGGCTCCTCCGCCATCGACAACCCGGTGATCAAAGGTCAGGCAAATTTCTGTCTCGGTCACGGGGATGAATGCTTCAACCTCGTCACTCCACTTAGGCTTCTTAATCCCGGCCGCAAGCCCCAGAATCAAGGTCTCGTTGGGGAGTGGAATCGGCGTTCCCCATTTGAGTCCGAAGGTTCCGAAGTTGGTCACGGTGGCGATCCCACCCTGGGTATGGGCGGGTGTCAGGCGTCGTTCACGGGCTGCTGCCACAAGGTGACGATATTCAGCCGCCAGTTCGGGGACCTTATGTTGGTCAACATTTCGCAAAACCGGAACGACCACACCATCTTCGACTTGAACCGCAACGCCAATATCGAAAGCGCGCGGGTGCACAACCTTCTCACCGATCAGGAATCCGGCCGTGGCAGGCTCTTCGGAGAGCGCAATCGCAAAGGCCCTCAAGACATACAAAGTCAGCCCCGGCTTGGGATCCTGATTGGCCCGATGCTCGAGCACCCGGTCGAGAACAACAGGCAGTCCGACAGATGCCAGTGGGCGTGACCAGCTTCGCCTCATCGCATCAGCCACGGCAAGACGCATTGGTGAAGCCGCGCTATGCGGCCACCCGGAAATGTAATCAAGGAACGACTCGAGGTCATTCACGGTCACCCTCCCCCCTGCCCCGCTTCCTGCGATCGCAGAGATATCAGCCTCGCGAAGTCCCAGCTCATCCATGCGAGCTCTCATTCGAGGGGAAATATAATGGGCCCCTTTCATTCCAGCTGGCACCGGCAACCCGCGGACGCTGGGTTCAATGAGGACGGGCTCCTCATAACTTTGTTCCGTTTGACGGAAATGAAGATTCTTCTGATCAGCCCCTCCACCTGAACCGCTTTCTGCGGCTGCCCCCATCACCGGAGCGCCGGTCCGGGCAATTTCTTCAGCGGTCGCCTCAAGAATCCCAAGGAGACTTCCCACGGCATAATTTTCACCCTCTTCGCCGCGGATCTCGGTCACGGTGCCTCCGCACAGGGTCGTTACCGACATGATCGCTTTGTTGGTTTCCACTTCGATGATTTCCTGATCGGCGACGACCGTGTCTCCGGGAGCAATGAAGAGTCTAACAATGCGGGCTTCGGCGATTGATTCACCGAGTTGAGGCATGATGATGGGGACCTGGGGCATAGCTGTTAGAGGTTCAGAAGTTCTCGGAGTTTTTCAACGATAGATTCAGGGGTGGGGCGATGAGCCGCCCATAGATCCGGATGATAAGGAATGGGCGTATCCCTAGCATTCAATCGTAAGGGAGCGGCATCCAGAAGATGGAAACCCTCCGCCACCACTCGTGAAACAATCTCGGCGGTGACCCCGCCCCACGGAAAAGCTTCACCCAGTGCCAGCAATCTTCCCGTGCGGGCGACCGATGCTAACACGGTGTCCATATCGAGGGGTTTGATCGTGCGCAGATCGACAACTTCGATTTCCCAACCTTCCTCGGCCAGGCGGTTGGCGGCCCGCACCGCTTCGTGAACCATTGCGCTATAGGTGACAACCGTCGCGTGTTTGCCTGGCCGGGAAATTCGGGCCCGCCCAAGCGGCAGCGTTTCTTCGGAAATTCGTGCTGCTTTCAACCAACGGTAAAGAAACTTGTGCTCGCAGAAAACGACAGGGTCATTGAGTTCGACAGAAGCCTTCAAGAGATGATAGGCATCGGAAACCGTTGCCGGGGTCACCACCACGATTCCAGGATAGTGCCCGTAGAGGGCCTCAACCATTTGACTGTGAAACGGGCCGGAACCAGGAGTGCCTCCGCACGGAAGTCGCACCGTGATCGGGACCGGCACGCCTGTCCGATAAAAATGAGTGCCTGCATGGTTCACGATCTGGTTGAAGGCGATGGAAGAAAAATCAGCAAACTGCATTTCAACGATGGGCCGCATTCCACTGATAGCAGCCCCAATCGCCATTCCAACCATGGCATCCTCACTAATAGGAGAATCCAAAACACGCTCCGGGAACTCTTCCTGCAAGCCTTTAGTTGCCTTGAAAGCCCCTCCGAACGCGCCGATATCCTGGCCGTAAAGGAACACGTCTTCACGTGAACGCAGTAAGTCTAGCTGCGCCTGATGAATTGCCTCGATGTAAGTGACACTCATTTCTTACTCCATTCCCTCCTCTGAAAATGCTCGCCAGTCTTCCTTGAAGGGATCCGGCTTAGGTTCTGTTTGCGCCTGTGCGACAGCTTCCTGCACGCGCTCCGCAGCCTCGTCTTGCCAACCTGAAATTTCGGTTTGGGTCGCGTAACCAAGATCGATCACTTTCTGAATCCCCAGGTCCAGACAATCGCGCCCCAGCTCAGACTGTCTCAGTTCCGAGGGGACATAATTTCCATCATCGTGTTCTCCGTGACCACAAAGCCGTAGAAGTTTCCCAACGACAACTTGTGGCCCGTGGCCCGAGCGGGCGAGTTCGACGGCGGTCTGGATCCCCTGCAAACAGGCTCCTAAATCCGTGCCATCAATTTCGACGGCTCCAACGCCATAGCCCAGCGCCCGGTCTAACAGGCTCTCGCAGGCAAATTGACGCGACCTAGGAGTTGAGTAGGCAAACTGATTGTCGGCGATCAAGATGACCATCGGCAATTTTTCAACCGCAGCCAAGTTTAATCCTTCGTGAAAAGAGCCCGTGGAAGTGGCACCATCACCCACACAGGTTGCGCCCACAACTCCGTCGAGCTCCTTCTTCATACGGCGGGCCATCAACATCCCCGCAACGATGGAAACCGAAGTTCCAAGATGGCTGATCATGGCGGGACGTCTTTCTGCAGGACGTCCACGATGGATATTGCCATCGCGCCCTTTCATCGGTCCCAAGGCTGACCCCAGGTAAGTCCGAGTGGCATCAATCAACTCCTCGCCAAAAGCAGTTCGCCCAGCCTGATCTCGAATGAGGGGGGCGAAAATGTCTTGATCCTGATCAAGACAACAGCCGAGCGAGGCCGAAAAGGCTTCCTGCCCTTTTCCGAGATAAACACCGCCTACAATTTTACCGGCTTTGTAGAGACTCGATAGCTTGTTCTCCAGTGTCCGCGACGTGATCATCGCCTGCAATGTCCTACGCATCAGATCAGCATCGATCCCAGATCCGGAAGTCGGAGAAAGTGCGGAGTTCGGCGCGGAAGACATTGAGGGATTGTAGGGCAATTAGATTTCCTGTTCAATCGCTTTGAGCTCCAGAAAGAGATCGTTCCAGCGCTTAAGTCTAGGTTTGAGGAGCAGCTTTTGATCAGCAATACGACGTCTCACAATTTCAAACAACCCGCCATATTCGACGTAGAATTCCCTGACGCCCTCTTTATAGTCATCAGTGAGGGAGTCGGAAAATGGCTGACGTAAATCCTCGATACGTTCCACGAAATCCCGGCAAAGGGATTCCCGTGTCTTGACGGCGTAGACGCCGGCGATGAAAACAAGGAAGCCAGATGCCCCGATCGCGATCCAAGGCCACGGATCAAGTCCAAGCCCCCCAAGGATGCCAGCGATACTCAAGAGACAGAGAATTCCCACCATGTAACGACGCAGAACTGCTCTCCTTCCTTCCATTTGAAATTCCAAGGTTCCTCTGATTTTCAAATGAGCAACTCCTTGTTTTGCAGAGCGGCCAAGGCGACGGACGAAGCGCTCCCGGGTTCCTCTGAGGGCCTCCGTCTCCTGATCAAAGTCAGGGGCACTCACGGCCAGATTTTCTTGAATGCGCGGAACGACAGTTTCCCAGTGCCCCCGGCAACTCGTCACAAGTTCCACGCCATCCTGACCGGCCTGTTCTTCGACGGCTTCCTTAACTGCTTCGGTCAGCCCACGCTCGATCTGGGTAGGGATCAACTCCTGCTGGAAGAGGGAAATAAAGCTCTGGGAAATCGACATTCTCGCGGCAAGAGTCTCCTTGGCCGCGATTCCCTGTTGATAAAAAACCTCGCCCAGACCTGCTAGTCGCCCTGAGAGTTGGTGGGCCTGACCTTCCCGCCGGACATCCACTTCACTTTCCAACTCCTGGAGAAACCGTTGATCGTGATCCAAAGTCGAGGTGCGCGTTTCGATCTGTTCCTCAATTCTTTGCAGAACCAACTGCGTGGAATTACGAACCTCTTGAAGCACCTTTCTTCGATCGGGATTTCCGGCAACTCGGCGGGAGATGAATGCTTCCAGCGCTGGATACCCGCTCTTCCGCCAGAGGTGGGACGAAAAGGGATGCGTTTGCTTGGCCTCGATTGCCAGCTTTCCCGACACCGGATAGACAACCGGGCGAAAGCCGGTCTTCTGCTCCGCAAGCGTCCGCATGTGATCAAGAATCACCTCGATATCTTCGGGCTCTCTGAGATCGGCTTGTTGGAGAATGAAGGCGGTATTCTGAAGCTGCTCTTCGGGAAGTCGCGCAATGAATTGCCAAGTCGCCGCGCCCCATGGATTACTCACCGGGAAGACAAAAAGCAAAAGGTCTGCCACCGGAAGAAACCGTTCGGTAATTGACTGGTGCCCCTTGGCAACTGAGTTGGTTCCCGGAGTATCGACGATATTAAAATCCTGAAGGAAATCGATGGGAAGGTAGCGCTCTTCCAAGGAGGGGGTCGCTTCAATGGTTTTCGGCTCCTTGCCGTAGCGATACCAATGCACTTTGCCCGTCTCGGGTAGGACATTCGTTTTGCAAATATCCTTACCGAAAAGACCGTTCAATAAGGTCGACTTCCCAGCGTTCACCTCCCCGCAAACTACGAAAAGGAATGGGCTCTTCAGGCCCTTCAAAAAGTCGCCTTCATCGGCCAGAGCGCTGACATCCGTTTCGCACTCTTCACCAAGCTCTCGAACGCCCACAACAACGTCGGTCAAACGTTGACGCGTTGCGAAGTAGCGTTCGCCAAACATTGTCAGGGTTTCAGGTTAATCCTCGAGTCGCCGGGATTATGCCTGTCCCTTTTGGGCGAGCAGTTGGGAGACCGTGATGAACTTGAAGCCACGGGAAAGCAATCCGTCAAAGACACCTGGCATGGCGTCAACTGTGGGAGCGTGTAGGTCGTGCGCAAGAATGATGGCACCATTGTTTGCGCCGGAAAGAATCCGGCTCTTCACGATGGCAGGCCCGGGGCGTTTCCAATCCAGTGGGTCGACCGACCACATGATGGTCGGGTAACGAAACTCCGAAAAAATCATCTCACGCTGACGTTGTAAAAGGGCACCGTAGGGTGGCCGCATGGTGCGAGGCCTGACCCCGGCGGCCCTCACGATGGCATCTTGGGTCCGGCTCATCTCGCGACGAACCTCGGAGTCGCTGAGAGAAGTCAGCTTGCGGTGGGTATAAGTGTGATTCCCAATCTCGTGTCCTTCAGCGACGATGCGACGAACGATTTGAGGATGGCGATCAACGTTGCCTCCAATGACGTAAAAGGTCGCCTTAATGTTCCGGGCCCGAAGCATATCGAGAAGGCGCGGAGTGTTCTGCGGGTGCGGACCATCATCAAAGGTCATGGCCACATAAGGATTCGTGGAAAGTCCGCGGGAATGCGTCACCGTCGCGCCGCTGAAATCGGAGGGAAGGTTCATGTTCGGGTTCCGCAACCCCGGTTGCACGTAGGCAGGCGGGCGGTATTGGGTATTGGCACCCAGCTTCACAGGTTGTGAAGCAGCCTTGGATTGAGCAGCCGCAGCCGCTTTATCCTCCCGCGAGGAACAGGCCGGCAACGCGATCAAGGCTCCGGAACTGAGTTGTAAAATTTTGCGACGCTTCATGAATGAACTTAAGAAAACTTAAGGAGTGTGAGATGATCCCCTGCACTTGTCACGTCTTAACCGTGCCTCTCTTTAAATGATTCCAACAAGCGATCACCAAAAATAATGGCATTCCTCGCGTAAGATGTTTTCAGCGATATGCGTAATTTGAATCAATGAGAACAAGACGCGACTTCCTCCGCCGCCTAGGTGTGTCATCCGCAAGCCTTCCTTTCCTAGCCGGTCTTCCCAGTTTTGCGGCCTCTGGTCCCTCTGGGCAGAAAAAGAGGCTCATCGTCATGTTCTCTCCCAACGGCACTGTCCCTGATCAGTTCTGGCCCAAGGAGGCCGGCAAGCTTTCCAGCTCTCCAATTCTCTCCCCACTCGTCCCCTTTGAAAACCAGACGCTGGTTCTCAAAGGAATCTCCAACCAGGTCGGCGGCGATGGTGATCGCCACATGAGGGGGATGTCCTGTCTCCTGACCGGAGCCCGCCTCCACCCGGGCAATATCCAGGGAGGATCGGACTCTCCGGCGGGTTGGGCCTCCGCGATCTCGATTGATCAGGAAATCAGAAACTTTTTACAAAAAAACGAAAGCACTCGCACTCGATTCGGTTCGCTAGAAGTCGGAGTTGCTGTCCCGGATCGCGCCGATCCCTGGACGCGGATGAGCTACGCCGGATCCAATCAACCCTTGGCGCCACTCGACGATCCCTACGAGATGCTCGATAAGCTTTATGGGCAGTCTAAAGACCGTGAAACCTACGCCTCAATTTTAGACTCCCTAGGCTCGGATCTCAGCAAGGCCTCCAAGAGCCTCGGCGCGGAAGATCGGCAGTTGCTCGAACAGCACATGAATTTGGTCCGCGAAATGGAGCGTGAAATGGAAACTTCCTCCAAGACGAGCAAATTGGTCCATCCAGAGCCCGAGCTCGATCCCAACATCGAACTCGTCAACGACAACACTCCCCAGCTTGCCCGCATGCAGATGGATCTCTTGGTGAACGCGATGGCCAACGACATGACTCGGGTCGGGTCACTGCAATTTATGCGCTCGGTGGGCCAAGCCCGCATGCGCTGGCTCGGAGTCGACGAAGGCCATCACAGCTTGTCACATGAGCCTGATAAAAACCAAGATGCTCAAAACAAGCTTCAGAAGATTAACATCTGGTTTGCCGAGCAACTGGCCTACCTCGCAGGTAAACTTCGCGAAACCCCCGAGCATAATGGCGAAGGGAATATGCTCGATCACACCACCATCGTTTGGGTCAACGAACTCGGCAAAGGAAACACCCACACCCTCGACGATCTCCCAATTGTAATCGTAGGCGGCGGAGCGGGATTCAAAACCGGCTTCCACGACCTCGGCCAAAAGGTTCCACACAACCGCCTCCTCTTGAGTCTTGCCCAGTCAATGGGTCACAATCTTCAAAGCTTCGGTGAGAAGAAGTGGTGTGAAGGCGGCGCGCTCTCCCTCGTCTAAAACAACTGAAGGAAGGTGGGCAATACTCTCAAAAAGAGAGAGTTTTTGCCACCTCTCGATAGCTGACTGGCGACCAGTCCGGCAGGATCTTCAGCATCGGCAGGACCACTGAAATCAAGGCAGTGGCCATCGGTGCAGAGAACGTGGCAAAGATGAGCTGAACCCACTTTGCGAAGCACTTTCACTTCACAATTCAGCGCCTTAAGAGACAGCTCTCCAATCGGAGCCCCGTCGTCATCCCAATTCAATTCCGCCTGGATGGTCCGACCATTCTTTGATGAAAATTGGAACGAATCGCCATCCGAAGAGGCGAGCTTCCAACCCGATTGTGAAACAACCCAGGCAAGTAAGAGCAGCGCTGAAGTCCGTTGACCCGACTGAGCGGTAATGCTGACAGACTCAAGATACGGAAGACTGTTTTGTGCGATGGGATCATCGAAGAGTCCGGCAATCGCCAGGCGATAATGGAAGCTGCGGGTCCAGGCGAGATCCTGAATAACAAGCCGTCCCTTGGTAGCATCACGAGCTTCGACAATTCGTGCAAACCCTTCCTGGGCCTGACTCCATGTCGAGCTATCGAAAATTAAGCGATTAAGGAGGCGGTAGAGCCGGTCCTCGAAAAGATCGGAGAGCTCATTCTGCCACCAAAAGATCAAGGGCAGATCGCTGTTGAGATTTGCAAAAACGGTATTGCGAAGTCGCCCCATCGATTTCCCGCGCAGGAGGAAAGAGATCTGCTCGGAGCAGATCGATTTTTTCCCATGGGCCAGATGGCAATGTGCCGTGATCCAAGCATCAACCGAAGGCTCGGGCGCCTTACGATCCATGGCAATCAACACCGCGCGACAGGCGTGTTCCCGGGTCAGATTCTGAATCGTCTTCGAGTTCTCCGCCAGCTGGTTCGGATCTTCGGTATACACGAGGAAGTTCATCAACGACGCATTGGTGCTGGCTTCGTCAGCCTCCCAAAGCTTCTTCAACTCCAGCGGAATCGCTCCCACAGACACCTTTCGGCCCAATCCTTCGGTGGAAATTGTTGCGCTCATTAAAGTCTCCTCCAGGTTCGACCTTCGCCAGCGAGCATTTCATCAGCTTCCCGCGGACCCCATGATCCCGCTGGAAATTCGGCCATTGGAGGCGGGTTGTCGCTCTCGTGCCAAGCGTTCTCGATGTGATCGACAAACTTCCAAGCCTCCTCCACTTCGTCCCTGCGGGCGAAAAGGGTCGCGTCCCCCGCCATGGCATCGAGCAGCAGGCGCTCATAAGCCTCGGGGCTGCTCTTTCCAAAACTGCTGGCGTAGTGAAAGTCCATCTTCACAGGCTCCATCCGGAGGGTCGTTCCCGGAAGCTTCGAGTTGATGCGCAACGAAATCCCTTCGTCCGGCTGAATCCGGATCACCAACACGTTTCCGTCGGGAACTCCGCCGGGCATGGCATTGAAGAGGACGCTCGGCGTCGCCTTGAAGTGAATGGAGATCTCAGTCGCCTTCTTCGGAAGACGTTTGCCGACCCGCACATAGAAGGGCACACCACTCCATCTCCACGTGTCGATCATGCAGCGAACCGCGACAAAGGCCTCCGTCTTGGACTCCGGATTCACCCGGTCTTCCTCACGATATCCAAGCACTTCTTTTCCGTTAATATTGCCCGAAAGATACTGTCCCCTCACAACATTCTCGTTCACGAGCTCGGGCGTGTTCCACTGGCGAAGCGAGCGAATGACCTTCACCTTTTCATCGCGAACGCCATCGGCCGAAAGATCAGTCGGAGGCTCCATCGCCACCAGGCTCAAAAGTTGAAGCAAGTGGTTCTGCACCATGTCCCGCAGCGCACCTGCTCCGTCGTAGTATCCTCCACGACCACCTTCCATTCCGAGATGCTCGGCGCAGGTGATTTGCACATGGTCAATATGCTCCTTGTTCCACATGGGCTCAAAAATTGCGTTCGCGAATCGGAGCACCATGATGTTCTGGGCCGTCTCCTTACCAAGATAGTGATCGATGCGGTAGGTGTCCTTCTCTTCGAAGGTGCCATTGGCGACCTCGTTCAAATGCTGGGCCGTTGCCAAAGTGGTCCCAAAGGGTTTCTCGACGATCACCCGCGACCAGCAGGTCTCGCAATCTTTGCTGGCCTGGCTCAATCCCGCCTCTTTCAGATGGAGAAGAATATCGTCAAAATACTCGGGCGCGCTCGCGATGTAAAAAAGCCGGTTCCCCTTCCCGCCACGCTCGACATCGATCGCATCCAATTTCTTGGCGAGACTGGTGTAACCCTCCTGGTCCTGAAACTCGCTCTGGTGGTAAGAAATGTTCGGAACAAGGCTCGACCAAATCTCGTCATCGTGATCAGTCCGTGAAACTTCGCGGTTCAATTTTTCGAGCCCTTCACGAAATGATTCGTCGGTCCAATCACGACGAGCGAAGCCGATAATCTTTACGCCCGTGGGCAACTCGCCATCGACAGCGAGATTATAGAGAGCTGGAATCAATTTCCGGTGGGTTAGGTCACCGGTTGCTCCAAAAATTACAACAGTACACGACTCCGGGCGATTGCGTGAAACGAGGTCTTCGCGGAAAGGATTACTCACGGCTCCTTCTCACACATTGCAGCCCAAATCACAACCCTCGACCGATGAATTCCTCTCATCGTGATTAACATAAAAAATCTGCGCCCCACCGGGAAACGCAGATTCTGTTCGTTGAGGATCAGGAGGTTCTACTTTGCAGAGAAGGTGTGAACCATCTTGTGATGATAGGTCTCGCCAGGGCGTAGAACGGCTGATGGGAAGTCCGACTTATTCGGGGCATCAGGATAGTTCTCGGTCTCGAGACAAAGCGCGGTCCGGTATTGGTAATCCACCCCGCCCTTACCTTTCGAAGTCCCGTCGAGAAAGTTCCCTCCATAAAACTGCACCGCTGGTTGATTGGTCGAAAGCTCCATCGTTCTTCCTGACTTGGGATCGTGAACCATTGCCGCCTTTACCAATTCTCCATCCTTTTCGCCACTGAGGACCCAGGCGTGGTCGTAGCCCCCCCCTAACTTGAGCGCTTTAAAATCAGCTTCGACTCTTTCACCGATAGCATGAGCCTTGCTGAAATCCATCGGAGTCCCTTCAACCGGAGCTAGCTTTCCGGTCGGAATGAGCCCGGCATCGGTCTCAAGATAGTGATCCGCAAAGAGGGTTAACTCGTGATCGTTAATCTTAGCTGAGGGATCTCCGCTCAGATTCCAATAGGAATGATGAACGATGTTAAGAATCGTGGGAGCATCGCTTGTCGCCTTGGCTTCCCAAATCAGCTGATCGTCGTCATTCAGAGTGTAGCTCACTTCCACCGAGAGATTTCCCGGATACCCTTCCTCGCCATCTTGACTCAGGTAGCTAAAGGTGACTCCGCTTGAACCCTCTTTTTCAAAAGACTTCCCGCTCCACAGAACTTTGTCGAACCCCTTCAAGCCGCCGTGAAGGTGACAGAGGATTCCACCTGGGTCGTTATTCGTCGCAAGCGAATATTCTTTTCCATCCAAGGTGAATTTCCCGCCTGCAATTCGATTGCCGAATCGTCCCACGGAAGAGCCAAAATAGGAGGTGTTGGTCAACCAGCCCTCCAAAGTGTCATAGCCGTGAGTGATATCCGCAACCTTGCCATCGCGATCAGGCGTTTCGAGCGAAACCAGGATCGCACCATACTCGGTCACTTTTGCGACCATTCCGGCCTTATTTTTCAGGGTGAAGATTCGGGCGATCCGGCCATCTGCAATTTCCCCATATTCAGCCTCGGTGAGACGATCGAGTGTCGTTAGGTCTGAACTGGTTTCGTTTTTGCAAGCGGTCATAAGTAGAGAAAGGCCCAAGGCACAGGAAAGAGACAATGGTTTCATAGATTCGATATCGGTTTGAACGTTTCAAACGAAGTCATGCTCCCCTTGAATTGAGCCAGTTTCGGCACTCGTTCATTCCGGGTCAACGAAAGAAGCGGGCACTTTTGCGCACGGGTTTGAAGGGGAGACTATTCACAACGAACGAAAGGTGAAACACGTCGTAGCGACGGGTCTTTTTTGGAAACCCGCGAGTGCTGGAGAGCGTGATTACCCCCTGCTGCCCTCTCGGAAAATCATGCAGACTCCGGGCAAATACGGACTCTCGTCGCGCTTCAACAATCCGTGTGAGCACTTTGAAGTCGCAGAGATCTTTGGTAAAAGGTCAGACCAGCCACAGGGCGCCCGGCGTGGCGGCCATCTCGCTTTTCTGGAAGCCAATGTGGCACGCGCAAGAGGACTATCCCGTCCCGAGCCAAGACTTAATGCAGAATCCCGGGAACGAAGGAATCGCGCTCCCGATTCATTCAAGCTAATATCTCCCACATGCCCGCCGGAGGAAAACGTAAAAACATCACCAGCATCACCGTTCAGGAATTCCTGGAGCGTCATGGCACGGATCTTAAACTCGTCACCGAGCACCCCGTTGTCGGACTCGATCGTAAGATCGAGGAGCCCTCGGTCAACCGCCCCGGCCTCGCCCTTTCAGGCTTCTTTACCTACTTCGCCAAGAAGCGGATTCAAGTGCTCGGGAACTCGGAGATCTCTTACCTGAAGCGCCTCGACCCCGCCACCCGGCTCCGGCGTTTTACCAAGCTCTGCGAGCAAGACATCCCCTGCATCGTCATCGCCCGGCAGCATAAGATCGAAGAAGAGCTCATGTCCGTGGCCCGCGAGCGCAAGATCACCATCATCAGCTCCCCCCGCCCCACGATGTCATTCTTGAACGAGGCCACGATCCGCCTCGAGCGCGACTTCGCCCCGCGCACTACTCTTCACGGGTGCATGGTGGACTACCGGGGCATCGGCGTCCTCATCATGGGTAAAAGTGGCGCCGGGAAAAGTGAAACCGCCCTCGGCCTTCTCGAGAAAGGGGCGGCCCTCGTTGCCGATGACTCCGTCCTCATCAGCCAAGTCGGCGGAGAGCTCACAACCCGCTCCAAGGACTTCGCCCGCGGTTATCTCGAAATGCGGGGAATTGGCATCATCAATGTCGCCAACCTCTACGGCCTTTCCGCCATCCGCCCCGAAAAACGCCTTGACCTCGTCGTCGACCTCCGCCCCGCCACCGACCTCAACAAAGTGGACCGCATCGGCATCAAACAGAAAAAATACCGCATCCTCGACATCGAGATCCCACTCGTTGAAATCCCAGTGGGTCCCGGGCGGGACACCGCCCGCCTCATTGGAGTAGCGGCCCTCGACCTCCAGCTCCGGCGAATCGGCTACGATATGGCCGACGAATTCAACCGCCGCCTTCTCGAAAAAATGGCAGATGGAGGTCACTAAATGACCGCAATTGATCCGTTTTGAAAACTTAGGGAGCATTGCGCGATGAATCCGCCACATCCCCGGACCGTAAAACATTTGTCTTTTCGACCCTCTCCTGAGAGATCACAATCCGCTCGCACAAGCCCCTTTCCATGCCTCAACAAGACTTCACTATCACCAACCCCCTCGGAATCCACGCCCGCCCTGCCGCGCAGTTCGTGAAAATCGCAAACACCTTTCCTTGCGAAATCACGGTAGAGAAGGATGACGATGAGGTTGATGGCAAAAGCATTCTAGGCCTGATGATGCTGGCCGCCGGGCATGGCTCGGTCATCCGCGTCACCACCGAGGGAGATCAAGCCGAGGAAGCGATGAAAGCACTCGGCGAACTGATCGCCCGCAACTTTGAAGAAGTCGCAGCCGCCAAATAAGATCCAGGGAAAGACCCGTTATTGAACGCGGGAGTTTATCCCGTCACGCTCAGTCTGGTTTAATGGTAGTATCCCAACATCCCGAACAAGTCCTCCACGGCACACCTGTGTCCCGTGGAATCGCCTTCGGCCCGGCTCACGTTTCCGCCAGAGGATTCTCCGCCCCCGATGTCTACCCTATCGAGCCAGAGGCCGTTCCATTCGAGAAATCCCGGTTCGAAGCCGCCGTCACCCGCACCAAGGCTCAGCTCGCCGATCTTCGTGACCGGATTGAAGCCGTCTCAAGTGGCGATGAAGGGCTCGTCTTTGAGGCGCACAGCATGATTCTCGAGGATCCCTCCCTCCTCAGAAAGGTCAACAACGCGATCGAGTCTCGCCTGCAAAATGCCGAGTTCTCCTTCTACGCGGTCATGCAGACCTTCCTAGAGGCCATGCGCCGAGTATCCGATCCGTATCTTCGCGAACGAACCATCGATATCGAGGACGTTTGCGAACGTCTCCTGAGGAATTTCCAAACTGACGACGACCACGCCGGGCCTGACCACCAACACCTTCTCGTCACCTTCGACCTCTCGCCCTCCGATACCGCGTCAATGGATCGGAGCAAGCTCCTTGGATTTGTCACCGAGGCGGGCAGCACCAATTCCCACACCGCCATTCTTGCGAGAGCGCTGGGCATTCCGGCCATTGTCGGTCTGGGTGGGGCCATTCTGGGGACCACCACTCTGGCCCCGGCCATTATCGATGGCTACTCCGGGAAATTCATCGTCTATCCCTCTCCGGAAACCACCGCTCACTACGAGGCCCTCGCCGCGAAGCACAAGGTCACACGAGACGCCCTGGAAGCACTTCGCGACCAGGAAAGCACCACTCTCGACGGACGCCACATCACCCTTTCCGCCAACATCGAATTTACTCACGAACTCGAATTGGTCAGAGAAAGTCGCGCCGAAGGAGTGGGACTGTTCCGCACGGAATTCTTCCTCCTCGAAGGGGACAAAATTCCCGGCGAGGAAAGCCAGTTCGAGGTCTACCGCGAGCTCGCGATCGGGACCCGCCCGCACCTCGGCATCATTCGGACGCTCGACTCAGGCGGAGACAAACTCCCTGCCGAGCTCCTGACCGAACCCGAGCCCAACCCCTTCCTGGGATGGCGCGGAATCCGGGTCTCACTCGACCGGCCCGAACTTTTCAAACAACAGCTTCGGGCTATTTTAAGAGCCAGTGCCGACGGAAAGCTCGGCATGATGTTTCCCTTTATCTCCGGTCTCACCGAAGTTCGCAAATGCCGCGAGCTCGTCCGCGAATGCATGGATGAACTTTCGGCCAGCAACATCCCCTTCGATCCCAAAATCCAAATCGGAGCGATGATCGAAATCCCTTCTGCGGCCCTCGTGGCCCGGGAAATCGCCCGGGAAGTCGACTTTCTCTCGATCGGGACCAACGATCTCATTCAATACACCGTTGCTGTCGACCGCATCAACCATCGTGTCGCCGGCCTTTACCGATCTTCCCACCCTTCTGTCATTCGCCTCATCAAAATGACCACCGCCGCCGCCCATGAATCCAAGATCTGGACGGGTATTTGTGGAGAAATGGCCACCGACTTGAGTCTTACCCCGCTCCTTGTGGGATTGGGAGTGGACGAACTCTCTGTCGGTCCCCGCGAACTGGCCGCCGTCCGAAAAGCCCTACGCTCGCTTGATTTCAAAGAATGCCAAGAATTGGCAGAACGGGCCCTCACCTTGTCTACCAGCCAGGAAATCTACGACCTGAGCCAAGCCAAGGCCATGGCAGCCTACGGAGATCTTTTGGAGGACCTCAACAACAAATAGGTCAGCCTTGGAGAGCTCAAGGGCACCCTTCAGCAAGCTCATTCCGGGAAAATAACCCCAGGATTTCTTTTCGTAAGCAGGTTGCCGGAAGTGCCCTAAATATAGAACATTGGCTCGGCTGCCGCTGCCATCGACTCCAAGGTCCGCCCAGACAGGCTCTCGCGCGTCACTTCTTGAATGGCGACCCACGCTTTCGTGACGGCAATCCCGGACTCGCCGGAACTCTCGCCCGGCATCCCGAGCGTCTCGGGCTCCAAAGCCTCCACGACCTTCAGCAAGGTCACTTCTGCCGGAGCTTGGGTCAGCCTCCAGCCTCCGGTTTTTCCACGCCGGCTGGTCACGAGACCACTCCGTTTTAACTCATGAAGAATCTGGGCCAAAAAACTGGGTGGTATTGCCTCGCTCTCTGCAATATCATCAGCACGCACCACCGACCGGGCATCGTACTTTCTCGCCAAATGAACCATGGCGCGACTTGCGTAATCCAGTTTCTGCGAAATCCTCACTGATGAAAGGAGATCATAACACCACCGCGAATGCGAGCACTGAGAGCGATCTCTTGTGTGCCGAAGGAAAACCGGACCTACAAAAGGTTTGGATTGAAATCCAAAAAGAGGCGGCCCGCGTCATTCGTGACGAGCCCCGGCTCTCCCGCCTCATGGAGGACATCTTTATTTCCCGCGACTCACTCGCTCACTCGGTGGCCGCCCGCCTCTCCCGCAAGCTCGCTCGCGAAGACATGAGCCGGCAAGAAATCTACCCTCTTCTCGAGGAACTCCTCACCGGGCATCCGCAACTGGTGACCAGCATGGCAACCGATCTCATCGCCATCAACGAACGCGATCCCGCCTGCACGGCCCTCATTCAGCCCCTGCTCTTTTACAAAGGGTTTATGGCAATCTCCACCTACCGACTCAGCCACCAGCTCTGGTGCGACGAACGCCATGATCTCGCTCTCTACTTTCAAAGCCTTTCCGCGGAAGTCTTCGGCGTCGATATTCACCCCGCCGCCCGTATTGGCTGCGGAATTCTTCTCGATCACGCCACTAGCGTGGTCATTGGTGAAACTTCGATTGTCGAAGACGGCGTTTCCATCCTTCATGAGGTCACCCTCGGAGGAACCGGCAAAAGTTCGGGCGACCGTCACCCCATCGTTCGCTCCGGTGTCCTGATCGGAGCGGGAGCTAAGATTCTTGGTCGTGTCGAAATCGGCCAGGGCGCTAAAATTGGAGCCGGAAGTGTCGTCCTAGAAGATGTTCCCCCTCACAAAACCGTCGCCGGAGTCCCGGCTGTCATCGTGGGCGAAAGCTCTGCTGAAAATCCCGCATTAGCGATGGATCAGAGCCTTCGATGCTCCGGATTATAGCACTCCGATCTTGGATGCTTGCCAAGCCCCTCTGAAGTCGCTTGATTAACTCCAATCTACTGAGATTCCACACAACACAAATCATGTCAGAAGTGAACGAAATCACCGAAATCACCGAAGCCGAGCTTCCGGAGGCTCTCCGCGAGCACTGGAAGAACGCCAAAGCCAGCGTCGAACGTAACAATCCTGGTTACGCCATTAAATTCTTGCAGGCCATTCTTAAGGAATGCCCCGGCTTCCTCAATGCCCGCAAACTCCTGCGCCAGGCTGAAATCACCTCAACCGGAGCCTCCCCAGGCTCCGGTAAAAAAGGCCTCTTCGGCTCCAGCGGAGGCGGAGGCTCCTTTGTCCGCCAAGCTAAGAAAGACCCCGTCGGTGCAATCATCGCGATCGAGAAAGAACTCGAAAAGGACCCTTTCAGTGTCGGCGTAAACGACGCCCTCCACGAATCAGCCCTCCTCATGGGGCTCCTCGGAACGGCCGCCTTTGCCCTCGAAACCGTGCGCACCGGCAATCCTGACAACACAAAAATGGCTCACAAGCTCGCCCGATTCTACGTCGCCCGCGACATGCAGTTCGAGGCCTCCAACGTCTACCGCGACATCGTCAAGCGCGACCCCTCCGATGGTGTCGCCATCAAAGGTGAAAAAGACACCTCTGCGAAAGCTTCCATGAAGCAAAACCGGATGTCGGAAGGACAAAGCTTCAAGGACCTCGTCAAGGGCGACGAAGCTGCCGAGCTCGAAAAAGAATCTCGCACCGCTCTCACCAAAGAGCAGCTCGAAGAACGAGCCATTGATCTCAGTGCCAAGTATGAGGCCGACCCCAACAACCTTGTCGTCGTTAAAAAACTGGCCAATACCTACGAGCAGCTTGAGGACTTCGTCACCTCCCAATCATTTTACGATTGGGCTTTCCAACTCTCCAGCGGAGACGTCGCGCTGAAGAACAAGTCTGACCAAATGAAAGACCGCGCCGCTGAGAAATACATCAAGGATGTTCAAATCGCCGCCGCCGCCGATCCTGACAATGCCGAGCTTCAGAGCCAGCTTTCCGGGATTCAGAAAGACCGGGTCGCGGAACGCCTCATTGAGAGCAAGGAGCGTGTCGACAAGAACCCCACCGATGCCAAGATGCGCTATGACCTCGGTCACGCTCTCTACGACAACGGTGACTACAGCGATGCCATTCCTCACCTCCAACAGGCCACGCGGAACCCGCACATCCGCACCAAGGTTCTCCTGCTCCTCGGTCGTACCTTTGATGCCAAGGGGATGACCGATCTTGCCATCAAGCAGCTCAAGGACGCCAACGACGAACTCATCGCCATGGACAACACCAAAAAGGAAATCCTTTACGAACTCGGTGTCATCTACACCAAGGCCGAGAAGAAAGACGAAGCCCTCGCCTGCTTCAAGCAGATCTACGAGATCGACTACGGCTACCGCGACGTCGCGGCTCGTGTCGAAGGCTCCTACTCGGACTAGTTCCGGTTACCGACCAAACTCTCAAAAGGCAACGGCTCTCCGCCGTTGCCTTTTTTTATTTGCCAAAAAGAACCACTGGAGAGATCTCGAAGGCTTCCTGCCATCAAGCATACCTCAATCTCTCGAAATCTTGGAGAGAGGTGGTGCGCGCGAGAGGAATCGAACCTCCACAGGGTTGCCCCCACATGAACCTGAATCATGCGCGTCTACCAATTCCGCCACGCACGCGAACGACGGGAAGAAATCACCCTCCCGCCTTCTTGGCAAACAAATTTCGATTTCTTATCAACCTTCTTTGTGGCTCAGTGCCCCCACATGAAAGTCCTGATCACCGCCGGCCCCACTCGCGAGCCCATCGATCCCGCCCGATATCTCACCAACCGATCCTCGGGAAGAATGGGCTACGCCCTCGCTGCCGCCGCCGCAAAACGCGGTCACTCCGTCCTTCTCATCTCCGGACCGACCTCCCTGGAACTTCCAGACGGAGTGGATTACCTCCCCATCGAAACCGCTGCCGACATGTATCAAGCAGTCGAATCCCAAATCGGTCGGATGGACATTGCCATTTTTGCCGCCGCCGTCGCTGACTACACCCCCGCCACAATCTCGGAGCAGAAAATTAAAAAATTTGGCGAAGAGCTTAATCTCAAACTCGTGAAAACCAAAGACATTCTCGGCTCAGCCCGCAGTGTCATGAACTTCAAGGGAACTCTCGTCGGCTTCGCTGCCGAAACTGAAAACATCGAAGCGAACGCCCGCGACAAGTGCCTCCGTAAACAGTGTGACCTCGTCATCGCCAACGATATTTCCCGCCGGGATATCGGCTTCGATTCCTCCGAGAACGAAGTCACCCTTGTCTACCCAGACCACTCGGAGGCACTGCCACAAGACAGTAAAGAACACCTCGCCTATCATTTGATCGAGATCATCGAAGAACTCCGAACGTAATGAGTGAAAACCCCTACGCTTCAACCTCCTCGGAATCTTCATTCATACCGTGTTGTCAGATTAGATCCTCGCATCCTGTTTGAAATTCTTCATCCTCAACCCGTGACTGAACTCGAAACCGCTGTCCACGCTGCCAAGGAAGCCGGCAAGCTTCTCCGCACGAATTTCAACCTCCCCAAGGAGGTTGATGAAGCCTTGCATCACGATCTGAAGCTCGCTCTCGACAAGGAATCGCAGGATCTCATTACCGGGATTATCCTCAAAGGATTTCCGAGCCACGCAATCTACGGAGAAGAAGGCCTCGCCGGTGATCAATCCTCACCCCACCAATGGATCGTCGATCCTATCGATGGCACTGTGAATTTCTTCTACGGCATTCCCCACTTCTGTATTTCGATCGCCAAACGTGTCGACGGCGAGCTCGTCCTCGGCGTCATTTACGATCCCATGGTGGACGAACTCTGGACCATTGAAAAAGGCGGACAACCCCACCTCAACGGAAAGTCGGTCACCGTCAGTAATCGCGAAAAACTAGAGGAAGCCATCCTCTTCGTGGGCTGCGGAAAAGACGAAGAAGCGCTCAAAGCCGGACTCGAGCGATTCAAGAAAGGATCTCTCCGAGCCCGGAAAATGCGTATGATGGGCTCAGCCGCCTTGGGCATGGCCTACATCGCCTGTGGCCGGCTCGATGCCTACATCGAGTCCCGCATCTCCCTCTGGGATATCGCGGCGGGACAGCTCATGGTGGAAGCCACCGGCGGGCGGGTTGACCTCATTCCTCACGAGAATAATCCCGACGTCTATTCCATCGTCGCGACCAACGGAAAAATCCCTATCGAAGAAATCCTATGATCCGCTCCGGAATTGGCTACGACGTCCATCAATTTGTGGAAGGTCGCCCCCTCATCCTCGGCGGTGTCGAGATCCCGCACACCCACGGCCTCGACGGACACTCCGATGCCGACGTCCTCAGCCACGCCATTGCCGATGCCATTCTCGGTGCTCTCGGACTTCCTGATATTGGTTACTACTTCCCTCCGGGCGATGCCAACTGCAAGGACATCTGCTCCCTGCGCATTCTCGAAAAGTGCCGCGAACTCTGCGAGGAAAAAGGCTACCAACTCATGAATGTCGACTCCTCTCTCGTCGCCGAAGCCCCCCGCGTCCTCCCGCACGCTCCCGCGATGAAGGAAAACATCGCCCGCTCCCTCGGCCTCACTCCCGACGCCATCGGCATCAAGGCCACCACCAACGAAACGATGGGCTTCGTGGGCCGAAAAGAAGGGATGGCCGCCTTCGCCACGGCCCTTGTCGTCAAAAAAAACTGGTTGAATCAACGTTCATCGTAAAGCTCCAATAAAGCACTGGCTTCCCGCCCCCGCCCTAGCTCATGCTATCTTTGATGGCAGGGAAACACGAATTGGCGACACCGCAAATTGAAGGTTCTTCGCGGTCGCACTCTCGAAGAGGCCGCTCGGCAATTTCAGCCCGACCACTCGAATCTCCCCCGGCCCCTCCCGATCACGGCCAAAACAACCCCTGAGAGAGTTCAATCACTCTGGGATCGAATTAAAGCTCCCAGAGGAATCCAGGAAACCCTGCTCGGCTCAACTTCCCGTGAGGAACTCGCCGCCTACGGAGGACACATGGATTATCTCGATGTTTAAAGAACCATATTCAATTTAAAAGATATTGGAACTTCAGCCATACTCCGCACATGCGTTGGTGGATTTATCAAAAAGAGCGTTTTCCGCTCCTCGCAAACGGGCTCCTCGTGGCAGCCTTCAGTTCCTGCGCCCTGCTCTACTCCTCTTATCTCAGCGAGGGGCCCCTTCCGGGATCGCCCATGTTTTTAGTGGCCTTCATCACTTGCCTCCCCCTCTTCCAAACTCCGCGCCGTCCGCGATTTCCCCGCTCTTCAGAAAAAACTCCTCTTCAACTGGGTTCTCAAACAAACCCGCGCCCGCGTCCGGGATCGTGAAAACCTCCGCTTCGAACGCACCCGCGTCTTCGGCCGCGTCCGCCAAATCCTCCGTGAACTCGGCGGCCGCCTCGCCACCGACGGCCAACTCAACTCGCCCGAAGACGTCTTTCACCTCCGCCTCGATGATCTCGAATGCGAACTTCGCCGAATCTTTCATCTCAGCTTGAAAGCCTTCACCGAAAACTTCCTCTATACCCCGATCAGTGAGCAGGAATTCCTCGCAAGGTCTCTTCAGATCGCCCCTCTCCTCACGCCCCAATGCGTCTTCCTCGCTGAATGTCATGGCGAGTTAGTCGGCTTCGTCTTCGGATTCCCCCAAGAGAACACCATGATCGTCAAGACCCTCGCGGTCCTTCCCGAACGACGCTTCGCCGGACTTGGAACGGTCCTCGTCAATCGCCTGCAAACCGCCGCCCGCGAAGCAGGCTGCACCGAAGCAATCCACGCCCTCCAACGAGAAGACAACCAATCTCTTCGTATCAGCCAACGATTCTCCGCCGAAATCTTCCGCCGCTACGCCCTCTTTTCAAAACCACTATGAATCTCGTCGAAACGCTGAGAACCCGCGCTGAAGCCACCCCGGAGCGACCGGCAATCATCGAGAAGAAGCGCCAAATCACCTACGGCGAACTTTGGCAGCGGGTGCAAGGGGGAGCCCAACAGTTCAAGGAAACCGGACTCCGGAAAGGCGAGGCCATTCTCATTATTCACCCCGTCTCGATCAAACTTTATGAAGTCCTGCTCAGCGCCTTCCACGCCGGACTCGTGGCCGTCCTGTTAGATCCCGCCAAGGGAACCCGCTTCCTCGATGACCGCCTGGCTTGGTTTCCAGTGAGAGCCTTCTTCGGCAGCCCCAAAGCCCATCTCCTGCGCTTAAAATCCCGCCAATTACGGAAGCTTGAAAGACATCTTCACAGTGGCCCCTGGCTCCCCTTCAGCCAAGCCTGGAACCCCACTTCCACCTCCGCTGAAATCGAACCCACGAATGCTGATGACCCAGCCCTCGTCACCTTCACCAGCGGCAGCACCGGGAGACCCAAGGGTGTTGTCAGGTCCCACCGTTTCCTCCTGGCCCAGGATCACACCCTTGGCCAAAGTCTGGCGCTCAAGGAAGGCCAGATCGACCTTATCACTCTTCCGGTCTTTCTCCTCGCCAACCTTTCGCACGGCCTCACCAGCGTCATTGCTGATACCGATCTCTCCAAACCAGGCCGTCCCAACATTCCAAAAATTTCCGCGCAAATCCGGCAACACGCCATCACCCGGGCCACGGCTTCCCCAGCCTTTTTTGAAAAACTCCCGGACTCTCTCCTGACCAGCCTCTCAGAAATCTACACCGGCGGCGCCCCCGTCTTCACCGACCTCCTCACCCGTCTAAAAAACTGCGGAGTGCGGGCCCATGCCATCTACGGCTCGACCGAAGCCGAGCCCATTTCCCACTTCAATGCGGACGATCTCAATGACGATCTCCTCAACACGATCTCGAACGGAGGGGGCCTCCCCGCCGGGCATCCTGTGCCTGAGATCGAAGTGAAAATCATCAAGGATCACTGGGGGAAACCACTCCCTCAGATGACCACGTCGGAATTGCAAGCACTCGAGTCCCAAGTCGGCGAGATCCTAGTCAGCGGCGATCATGTTCTCAAAGGATACCTGGCGGGACGAGGCGATGAGGAAAGCAAAATCACCGTCGACGAAAAAATCTGGCACCGGACCGGTGACGCCGGACGGTTCGATCACTCGGGACAGCTCTGGCTCCTCGGTCGTTGCGGCGCCCGCTGGAAGGACTACTACCCCCTGCAAATTGAAGCGGCCGTGCACGTCCTCAAGCCCGGCTGGAAGTGTGCCTTCTTCAAGGGACTGCTCATTGTCGAGGAGAACCCCGAACGCCTGGGAGAGGCCCTCAACTGGATTCCTGGCCTCAATTTTGTCCAAGTCGAAAAAATCCCCATGGACCAACGTCACAACGCCAAAATCGACTACCCCATGCTCGAAGCCCATCTCGCTGGTGCCAAGCTCCCGAGGTAGGGCTCTGAAAACGGCTAGAGCGGAAGATCGTAACTCCGCCCAGCCTTTCCCTCGCGCCAGTGCATGAAGGCTTGATTCACGACTGAATAGCCTCCTACCGTCGGGTAGTTTCCAGTAAAATACCAATCGCCTGACGTCTTGGCCGTGATCGCTTTGTGGAGATTCTCCACCGTAAGATAAATCACCTCAACCTCCCCATGCCAATCGATATCCTCGGGGTAAACGATTCGAGCGACTTCCGCGGAAATCTCTTCATTGCTAAATCCAGCGTAAACTTTTTTGACGGCATTTTTGCGCTCCTCGCGAGGCTTCTCCATTTCATCGAGGCAATCCTGATAGACTTCATCGATGACACTGCTGTTGCCGCCTCTCTGAAGCAAATTCACGGCTGCCTGGAAGGCAATAAATTTGCCCAATTCGGACATATCGATGCCATAACAATCCGGATAGCGAATCTGTGGAGCCGTCGAACAAATGATAATCTTACCCGGCTTGGTGCGGGCTAGAATCTTAAGGATCGACTGCTTCAGCGTCGTGCCACGAACGATGGAATCGTCGAGAACTACCAACGAACCTCCCTCCGGAACAACTCCGTATGAGATGTCGTAGACGTGCGAAACCAGTTGGTTCCGGCCGCTCTCCTGGGAGATGAAAGTGCGGAGCTTAATGTCCTTGTGCGCAATCTTCTCACCGACCGGCCAGTTCCGCATGATCAGCTCATCGAGCTTGTCATCACTCAATTTCCCTTCACTAATCGCTTTCTTGATATCGTCGCGCACCTGCTTACGACGATGAAGTCGCAGCCCTTCCATGAGTCCGTAGTAGGCCGTTTCGGCGGTATTTGGGACGAATGAAAAGACGGAATTTTCAAAGTCATTCCCAATCGACTCAACGACCTGCTCCACCAAAGCGGCCCCCATTGCCTTGCGCTCGCGATAGATCTCGGGATCGTTCCCACGGGAGAAATAGATGCGCTCAAAGGAACAGGGTTGTGGTTCCACCTTCTCGGCAAAGCGCTCCAAATTGTGCTCACCAGTGCTCTTAATCGTCATCACCGTTCCCGGCTCCAGCTCTGTCACTTCTTCCTGTTCGGCTTCAAAAACCGTCATGAGAGGGACGCGCTCACTGGCAAAGGCGATGACCTCGTCAGTCTCATACTTGTAGCATGGCCGGATCCCGTGAGGATCACGCATCACAAAAAGGTCGCCATTACCGACGACTCCAGCAATGCAGTATCCCCCGTCCCAGCCCTGGGCTGATTCAGCAACGATATGCGCCAAATTCAAACGCTTGGAAATTTGCCCAGCCGTTTCATCTCCGTCGATTCCCTCATCCCTCAGGCTATGATAAATCGCGGTGTGGGCTTCATCAAGATGGAAGCCAATCTCCTCTAGAACCGTTTGGGTATCAGTCCCAAAAACAGGATGTTGCCCGCGATCCATCATCCGCTGGTTCAACTCGCCGGTATTGGTCATGTTGAAGTTTCCCATCACCATGAGAGTCCGCGTCGGCCAGTTACTGCGGCGCAAGTAGGGATGGCAGGAACCGTTGTTGAACTGGCCGGAAGTGCCATAACGCAGGTGCCCCATGTAAACTTCCGCGGCAAAATCGAACCCATTACGAAGTTGTTCCGGATCTTCCGGATTGATGAGTCCCTTTCGGGTCATTTTTTCGAGGTCCTTGATTTCGGAACGGAAGAGCTTCGCCAAAGAATCCTTTTTTGCATCACGACGACGGAAAATATACGGCCGTCCCGCAGGCATTCCAATCTTCGCACAGCCAATTCCGACTCCGTCCTGACCACGGTTGTGCTGCTTCTCCATGAGGAGAAACAACTTATTAAAGCCCCAGAGGGCCGATCCGTATCGGTCCTGATAATAGGCCAAAGGTTTCTTCAAACGGACGACAGCGATGCCGCATTCGTGGGTCAATCGATCGCTCATAAGTCAGTCAGGAGAAACTTAGGATTTCACTTTCGCGGTGATGCCATCACCTTCGCGGATCTCGCCGAGAACCACTCCGCCAGGTCCAGCGGCACAGGCGGCATCAGCATCCGAAGGATCGACGACGGCCACCCAACCGATTCCCATATTAAAGGTATGGAAGCGATCTTCCGAATCAGTGTGTTTCAAAAGTTTCTGAACGGGCTCGTTCTCCCAGTAGGGAACTTCCAAATCGGCACCCATCCCACGGAAAAGGCGCTCAAGATTCTCAGGAAGTCCTCCGCCCGTGATATGCGCATAGGCTTTGGGTCGAATGCCACCGGCCTTCAGGGCATTGGTGACATCATGATAAAGACGGGTCGGGGCGAGCATCGCGCGGACCTCTTCTTCGCTAAACTCACTCCCATGTTCCGCCAGCAGACGGCGGCAAAGACTCCAGCCATTGGCGTGGAAGCCATCGGACTGATATCCGACCAGAACATCGCCAATCTTCACCGTCTCGGGCTGGATCAACTCACTCTTTTCAACCGCTCCGATACAAAAACCAGCGAGCTCCACGACATCCTTCGGCACCAGTCCGGGCATTTCGGCAGTCTCTCCGCCTGCAAGAATACACCCGCAGTCTTCGAGATAGTCACACATCCCTTTAATCAATCCCTTGATCCTCTGAGGGTTCAGCTTCGCGATACCAATGTAGTCGAGGAACATCAACGGATCCCCTCCTGTCGTGATGATGTCATTGACACTCATCGCAACGAGATCCTTGCCGGCTTCAGCCTCCATTCCGTGCTCCAAAAGAAGCTCCAGCTTGGTTCCCACGCCATCGCAGCCTGTCACGATCACAGGTTCCCGGTAGTTGCTGAGATCAAACGCCGCAGCGAAAAGACCAAAGGAGTTGTGTAACTGCCGCTGCTTCTGAGTCCGAGAGACGTCTGCCTTAATCTCGTTGACCAAAGCCGCGGCGGCTCGGGTATCCACTCCTGCTTCTTGGTAGGTAACCTTATTGCCCATGCGCTCTGAAGGGGTTTTAATCCCCACGCCCTTCTCGTCACGCCTTTTCACTCATCAAATGGCTGAATCGGGTCGAATGTGAATAAATCACCCCAAAATCACGTCCTTTAACCCAAGATGAAATCACTTTTAATCTCCCTCGCCCTTGCCGTGCCTCTTTGCGCAGCTCCCGCTTGGCTCAAAGACGTCAACATTCCCAAAAAGGACGCCCTCAAGTCCATTAGACCCACCAAACTCACCTACACCATGACTTGGAACGGGAGAGTCGAGGCCGGAAATTTTAAGATTCTCTTTGGTGAAAAAGACCCCCGCTATCCCAAGCACTTCATTGTCCGCTCCCACGGTGGCAGCACGGGATGGGCCCACGCCCTCTTCCCTTACCACTTCAACTACACCAGCTTTCTCAATCCCAAAACCCTCCGGCCCATTCTCTTCATCGGCACCGAGAAGGAACGCGCGGAGGTCGACGAACTCCGCTACCACTTCACCTCCAAAGGCGTCACCGGAACCCAAAAAGATACCGAAAACAGTAAAACAACGGTTGATGAATCAACCTTCAACTTCCCCTACTCTCTCGATCTCTTTAGCGGGCTTCTCCAGATCCGCAGCATGCCGCTCAAGGATAGCGACACTGTCGTCATGCCCTTCCACCCCGTCGCCACGCCCTACCTGGCCAATGTCAAAGTCCTGGGACGTGAAACCCACCTCGGCCGCAAATGTATCAAACTCGATATCAAACTTCGGAAAATCGGCGATGACATGGAGCTCAAACACTATAAAAAGCTCAAAAAGGCCACCGTCTGGCTCTCGGATGACGCTTGGCGAGTTCCGGTTGAAATTCGCGCCGCCGTCTTCGTGGGCGACGTTCGCGTCCTCCTGAGCGGGCACGAAAACTTGTAGTTCGTGACTCGCTCGGTCATTGGACTCAATCTCCCGCCATGGAACTTGCAGCAGCGCTCAAGAAGCACTTTGGGCATGATCACTTTCGCGATGGCCAGGAAGCCGTAATCGATTCCCTCCTCGCGGATCGCTCGGCCCTTGCGATCTTTCCCACCGGCGGCGGAAAATCGCTCTGCTACCAACTTCCCGCCCTCCTGCTAGATGGCCTCACCCTGGTCATCTCTCCCCTCATCGCCTTGATGAAGGATCAGGTCGACACCCTCGTTTCTAAAAATATTTCCGCCGCCCGTCTCGACTCCACACTCAGTGCCGATGAATCCTTGGAGATCTATCGTAAGTTGGCACGAGGCCAGATCAAACTCCTCTACGTCGCCCCCGAACGACTCGCGAACGAGAAATTCCGCGCGCGACTTGAAAAGACCAAAATTTCGCTCCTCGCGATCGACGAAGCCCACTGCATTTCCGAGTGGGGTCACAACTTTCGTCCAGACTACCTCAAGCTCACCCGCTTTGCAAAAGAGCTCAACATCAACCGCGTCCTTTGCCTCACCGCCACGGCGACCCCCAAAGTCGCGAGCAATATTTGCGAACACTTTGGGATTCGCGAAAAGGATCACCACCAGCTCACCTTCTACCGACCAAACCTCAACCTCGTCGTCACCCCTCTCGCCGGACGCGAACGCCACCATCATCTCCTCAAACAACTTAAGAGCGCGCCCCTTCAACCCACCATCATCTACACCACCCTCCAGCACGGTGCCGAATCCCTCGCCTCCTTCCTAAAGCAGAACAACCTCCCCGCCCGTCCCTACCACGCCGGACTACGCCCAGAAGCTCGCACCGAAATTCAGGACGACTTCATGTCCGGGAAAATCCCCATCATTTGCGCCACCATCGCCTTCGGAATGGGGATCGATAAGGCCAACATCCGCGCCATCTACCATTTCAACCTCCCGAAATCCCTCGAGAACTACACCCAGGAAATTGGCCGGGCCGGACGTGACGGCAAACCCGCACATTGCGAACTTCTCGCCTGCCGCGATGACCTCCGCACTCTCGCCAATTTCACCTACGGTGACACCCCACAACCTGATGCCCTGCGCGCCATCCTGCGTATTCTTCTCGATCAACCCGGTGAGTTCGACATCTCGACCTACGAACTTTCCCGGTCACACGACCTTCGTCCGCTCGTCATCAATACCCTTCTCACTTACCTCGAACTCGAAGGCTACCTCATGGCGACGAGCCCATTCTACGCCACCTACAAAATCAGTTTTGCGAGGGATCTCGAACACCTTCTCAACGGCTTCAGTCCAGCCCGGCAAACCTTCCTCCGCAAACTCTTCGCGACCGGAAAATCAGGCTACAAGTGGTCCGAAATCAAGCCCGAGGAAAGCGCCACCGAAATCGGAGAGAGCAAAGAAAAAATCATCAAAGCCATCGGCCATCTCGAAGACCTGGGCGACATCGCGGTGAAACCAGCCGGAGTGCGTCAAGGGTATCGCTTGATCAAGAAGCCTGCCGATATGAAGGCTTTGACGCAGAGGCTCATCGATCTTTTCGAACGGCGAGAAGCCTCTGATCTCGCCCGATTACAAGAAGTGGTCGATCACGCGCTCTCTCCGAGTTGCCTCTACCGCTCACTTCTGAGTCACTTCGGAGAATCAATGGAACGCTGTGGCCACTGCTCACGCTGCCTTGGAGAGGGGCCTCCCGCCGAACTTCCTTCGACCTCTGATCCAGAAATCATGGCGCACGATCTCCAAATCATCCACAAACTTACGCGCGAAAAACACCCTGGTCTCCGGACGCCGCGCCAACTTGCCCGCTTCCTCTGTGGCATGACGTCTCCAGCAACCACCTATACCTGGTATCTCCCCAAGGGAGCTCGACGCAAACAACGCCTCACCTCCCACGATGGCTATTCCCTGTTAGAGAATCACGACTTTCAAGACGTGCACAAACTTTGCGGCACGATGATCCTCGAATGAGGAGCCCGGCAAGCTAGCTCCCGGTGACTTCCTCCCACTCCCCAAACTTACGAAATTTTTGGTAACGCTGGGAACGAAGTTTCTCGACTGAGAGCGCTTGCAGAACCCGAATCTGCCCCGCCACCTCCTCTTTAAAGGCTTGGGCAGCAGCATCTGCGTCATGGTGGGCACCACCCGGAACTTCCTTAATCACGCCATCGATCAGACCCAACTTGGCCAGATCAGGAGCTGAAATCTTCATCGCCTCAGCCGCCTCCGGAGCATGTTTCCGGTGCTTCCAAAGAATGGCCGCACAGCCTTCCGGACTAATCACCGAGTAATAAGCATTCTCCATCATGAGAACGCGGTCGGCGACTCCGATTCCAAGGGCTCCTCCGGATCCTCCTTCCCCCAGAACCACCGCCACCACAGGAACGGTCAAAAGCATCATCTCACGAAGATTGCGGGCAATGGCCTCGGCAATATTTCGCTCTTCCGCCCCAATTCCAGGGAAAGCGCCGGGAGTGTCGATCAAGGTCACGATGGGAAGAGAAAATTTCTCAGCCAACTGCATCAGACGGAGAGCCTTGCGATAGCCCTCGGGATGGGCACTCCCGAAGTTGCGCTTGATGTTCTCCTTGAGGTCGCGGCCTTTTTGATGACCGATGACGACGCAACGGATTCCGTCGATCGTCGCAAATCCAGCCGGCATGGCGTGATCATCTCCCACGATTCGATCACCGTGCAATTCGGTGAAGTCTTCAAAGGCTTTGGCGACGTAATCCAACATAAACGGTCTTTTGGTGTGCCGAGCAATTTGCACCCGCTGCCAAGGCGATAAATTCTGATAAATCTGGCAGCGTGTCTCCACTAGTTTTGCCTCAATGGCAGAAATCTCCGCACTGAGGTCAATATCCTGGGAACGGGACTTGTTGAGAAGCTGATCCAGCTCCTTTTCCAGTTCCGCGATCGGCTTTTCAAATTCAAGCAACTCCATATTTTAAGGGGACGTGGGGATTGTATCACTGAGCGGGTTTCACTTCCACTTCATTTCCAATCCGAATGAGCATTGAGAGTTCCTCCATGTCAGAGGCTAATAAAAATATTCCGCGACCCGGATCCTCGGCACCAACGTCCGGAACCGGACGGAGCTGAAGAAAGGTATTCCCCACGTTAAATCCAAGCACCTTGATCGCATGGCGATAGGAAGGATGGGTTGGCTGAAACGAACGCCCATTGAGCTCACCTTGCTTTCTGGACACCTTAGTCTGAATGGCACGACTTGGAAGCCTCCCAAGATCGAGCTTCCGAATCGGATAATCTTTCACGAACACGTGCTCCTTCTTCTCCTGGTCTCGATGAAATAACTCGATCCGCTCCCGCTTGAGATCCACGACGAGCTTGAAATCCAAGGGCATGACAATCAACTCGTCGCCCGTATGGAGGGCCCGCATATCGAGCAAGCCATTGAGGAACATCATGCTATCGAGTGTCGTTTCGTTGATCGTCGCAATCCTAAGATAACCTTCACCTGGAGTGACGATGTGAACCTGCTTATTGGACATGTTCTCGACCGAAAGAATCTCATCGAGATTGATCTCTCCTAAAATTCGCCGGGCCTCGGGACCTTGGCTGGAATCGGGATACAAGTTTTGAATGAACAGCAGTTTTTCGCGAGCCTCATCAAGCTTCTCCAAGGCAATGAGCTGCAAGGCCCGGTTAAACTCCCGTTGCCCCGGTTCGAATCCAATGACCTCATTATCTTGAACGATCTGTTCCAGCGGACGGTCCAACGGAGCCGGACCCGTCCTTTCTTTAAGCCAAGCATCCAGAAGAAAGTAGCCAACGCCCAGACCAGCGAAGACCACGAACGTCGCGAAAACCTTTAAAATAGTGAGGCAACCCTTCATTGATTGATTCAGTTAGAGAAGGCCCCTTCTCTTGAAATCAAACCGATTGATGGCCGCCGACTTTGAAATCATTTCGAGAGTAAACTTCATCACGCCAACTTCCCAAGCATCGTCGACGCTTTCGATAATCGCCAGTGAGGGATTCCCCGTGCGCCGGACTTCTTCGAGAACCCGGTCACGGACGATTTCAATTCGATCATGCACGATTTCTTCCGCAATATCACTGCGTCGAAATTGAAACCCATATTGCATGAAGCTCAAATCATTGCCCAGCTCTTTCATGTGCTCAATCACCCTCAGGACCTTGGGGTCGAATCCCTCCAGCTCGACCTCGCTGAGCCCGGACGGTTTGATGAGTTGGGGCTTCTGGGCTTCCACCTCTCCCCGCCGGATTCTGACCTTGCCGACCGAATCCATCTGCTCACTGAGGATTTCAAATTCAAATCGGGTCGAGCCAAAGGTATCGATCCGCCGGTCCGGCTCATGGAGGACTCGGGTCGTCTCCATGGCGTATTGAAAGTCGTCTGAATTCAGCATCTTGCTGTTGCTACTATTTCCCAGATTGGCGACAGTGGCCAATAAAAAGGGCAGGTTCCCTCGGGAAACCTGCCTTTTGAACGCTGATACCAGCGGCGAAGAATTTAGCCCTGGGCTTTTTCGACGTGGGCAATGATGTCACCGACGCAAATCAGCTTCTCAGCTTCTTCGTCGGGAATTTCGATGCCAAACTCTTCCTCGACAGCCATCACCAGCTCGACAGCGTCGAGGGAATCGGCACCGAGATCTTCGATCATCTTGGACTCGGGCTTCACTTGGTCAGCGCTGACGCCGAGTTGTTCCACGATGATTTCTGTAACTTTTTCTGTGATGTTTTCTGCCATGACTTAATGGATGTGGATTTGGAATTATCGGGGATGAGTGCGCTTGGCAACTCCTAAAATTTAGGGCGGATCCCCTTCCTCCTTGGTCTCCTGCTCTTCCTCGTCGTCCTCTTCTTCGACGAGTTCGATGAGTTCTCCTTGGAATTTGGAGAGAACCTTCTGGAAGAGAGCCTCGGCTGGGGCACCGTCCTCCTCCTTAAACTGCCCGTAGACCATTCCGTCAATCTTAGCCTTCTTCTCCTCTTCCCCCTCGAGATAAGTCAGGGTGGCGAGGCCTTTGGTCTCCCATTTCCTTTTATCGAGGCGAATCATCTTCTCAAAGGGAATGACGTCTCCACCTGGAGGATAATAACCGCTGGCGTTGACCTTCATGACCCTACCCTTGGTTCGGAGCAGGAAGAAAAGTGTCATCGTGGTCAGGAGCAAACAAACTGATGCCGCGATCAGCTGTTCTCGAATTTTGTAGATGGGCATCCGGTCCTCATCGAGGTTGATCTGCTGGTCCCAGCCCTTTTCAGCACTATACTGCTTCCACAACTCCTCGTCATTTCCGCGTTCCATCGTAGCCAGAATCAGAGGCCATTTTTCTTTAAAATCAGTGTCTGCTGGGTAAATCGCAGGATCATCTTCAAAGGGAATCGTCTGCTTGGAAACAAATTCAGCCCAATTGCCACGATTGTTGGCCCATGCGGAGCCTGCGTTGTTGAACGCTTGATAATTCGCAATGACGTAGTTCTTTTTCGGATAGCCCACTTTCCAGTCATAAAGAAAATAGCACCCAAACCCACCAAACATGACAATCATCAGGAGCGCCCGCCAAAGAAACCACTTTGTAGGGCGGCAGATCACCTCAAAATCATCGGAAGATTGCGACATAAGTTTTTAGAGAGAACCAATTGAACACGGGGATAGCAAGAACAGGAATCGAAGAAGTCCATCTTCTCTAGCTGCTCCCGATTCCATCTATCCGCGCTACGACTGCCAAACGGAAGGCCTCATGGTCTCCGTAGCGGCGAATGGAGAACTTCACGCAGCGACGACGCCCCGGTTCAGGCGACCAGGTCGCCTGCCAAAATTCGTAAGTGGCTCCGTTGGTCACCACGGTCACCTTGGAAACGCCCACGACACCGGAACTATTCCGGGCGGAACGGGTGCAAATCCGTGCGAGTTCCAGCGCTCCGATCTTTCTGACCAAGTCATTCCGCCAAATTCTGGCAGCCTGAAGAGCTCTTTCGGAAGAGCCGAAAATGCGGTCACCAAAATATTTGGCATACTTAACACCCCTCCGCTGGAGTCGGACCTGCCAGCCATGAGTGCTCGCCCCGGGAAGGTCGATCCTTGCCAGCGCGTAGTTGTCGTCGAAATCACCCATGCCTCATAAAAAGGTGGGAAGATCCCGATAGGCTGTCAAACACCCACGGTGATTTTTTGATCATTAGCGGCCAGAATCACCACGGTCGCCACCTTTTTCAGCACGCTCGATAATACGATTTCTAGCATCATCGCTAATCGCTTCGGTCGACTGAATGTAAGTGGTGGCAGCGTCCTTGTCCTGTCCCATCCAACGAACGGCGGCAACACCGACAGACCATCCCCTCGTACGCTCGTCGGTGATGGACTCGGCAATCGCAATTTGGTCGGCGCCATTGCCAGAGTGATCACTCATCACGTAAGAAGACGCGGCAGCATCGCGAACCGCACCCACGGGTTGCTCGGCAACCCAAGCACGGGCAGCGGCAGGATCTTTGCTCGTCCAGTTGCCCATAACGTCCCGCATTGACTCACGCTGAGCCTCTTCAGTTCCATTCTCCATCACCCAACTGACGGCGGCGGCGGGATTATCCCGCCCCATCGCTTCTGCCACGCTTTCGACCGCCTCGTTGCGGGCATTTCCTTCAGGAAGCTGGAGAGCCTTGGTCCCGGCCAGCCGGGGATCCTCGGAAGCCAGCGAGCGCACAGCCGCGCCCATCGCGTCACCTCGTTGATCTTGCGGAAGCCCGTTCACCCACGCTTCGGTGGCAGCCCAATCCTTGCCGGCCCACTCGCGGGCGATGGAACTGTTCGCTTCTTCGAGAGCACGGCCTTCAAGCCCCGCAGTCATTTGAGATGCTTTCAAGGGATCGGTCGTCGCAATCTGCGACAAGGCCTTGGACATCGCATCCCCGCTATCACGACCCTCGAGAGTCTTGGCCCATGCCAGCGCACCCTCTGGATCCTGCTTGGCCCATTCTCCCGCGATCGTCGCCGCGCCCGAGCTCATGCCACCGCCACCTCTGCCGCCAAACATGCTCATCGTTGCAAACTGCGATTTATTGGCGGCATAGTAATCGGCAGCACCCTTGGGATCAGTGGCAGCCCAGCTCTGGAGAATCGTGGGACGCACAAACATCCCCGCCTGGCCCATCTGGGTATTGGCGTGCTCCATGGCATCAAATGGAGAAACCTCCGCCCACGCCCCAAAAAGAATAGACCCAACAATAATCCGCTCACCAAACGGTAAATTGTCCAATTTTGCAGCCTCGGCAGCGAACTCGTCGTTGCCGAGCCCCGAATAAAACTCAAGAAGTGCCTGCAATCGGGCAGTCTGTCCCGGAAGCGCGGAGATTTCCTCATAGGATGAGGGTTTATTAGCATCGGGAATTACCAAACTGCCACCCGAACTGCGGGACCTGCTGGAAAGTGATAAGCCCCCAGAAGGGTCTGGCAAAATTGTCATTGCAGGCTCAGAAGCTCCTTGATTACCAAAGAGATAGCCAATTCCGCCTCCGACCAGGAGGCATGACGCAGCAATAGGAAGAATGTTTTTCATGCGGTTTGCAATTTGTGTGAAGATCTTAATCAGGGATGAAACCAACGCCGATCAAGAAAGTTTCACTAAAATTACTCGGAAATGAGATCTGGCGACTAATTATAGCCAAAATCACGACCTAAGTGGTCGCGAAGAGAGTCATCCTTCTCCTTGGCTGCCTGACATTCAACCGTCAAACGGGCGAAAGGCATCGCTTCCAAACGTGGCTGTGGGATTTTCTGTCCGGATTGCTCACAGACCCCGTAAATCCCCAACTCAAGACGCTGCAGCGCTTGCTCAATCTCACCCAAAGCATTGGCTTCCTTTGAAAGCATGGTGAGCGCAAAATCACGATCATAAGCGTCCGAACCCGCATCCCCCTGATGCATTCCGGAACCACGGGAATCAGCCCCCTCGTTCCCGTTCTTAATGGTATCATTCTTGATCCCATACATCAAATCGGTGATTTGATCTTTAAGATCCAGAAGACGTTTACGCTGACTTTTCTCGAAGAGACTGAGCTTGGCAACCTTCTCAGGTTTCACGTAAGGACGCTTGACGACAACGGGCTCTAAATCCTCGAGCTTTACCGCCCTCTTGACGGCCCGTTTGGTTTCTTTCATGGCCACAACCTTAACGGGAGCTTCGACCACAAGCTTTTTGGACGCTTTTTTCACCTGCGCTTTCTTGACGGGTGCTTTTTTTGTAACCTTTTTAGCCACTTTTTTGGCAGCACTCTTTTTAGCGGCTGGCTTGGCAGCCTTTTTCTTCGTAACCTTTTTAGCCATGAGATCAGATATTGGGGATGAAATGCGGCCCACCATGCGGCAGCAATGAGGATCTTCCGATCCAGAAGGCGAGCACAATTAGAGAGTTTATTCACCGTGCGCAAGCTGTTTTTCCGCTGACGATTTTTGCCGAACCGCACCATGGCCTTGAATTCCGTCACAAGCCATCTACTCTGCACGCCGCACTATGGATCTTCCCTCGATCATCGAATCCCTTCTCATCGCCTCGGAGGCGCCTCTGCCGACTCCTGAATTGGCCCGCCTAGTGCGTGCCCGCGCAGCCGAATTCTCCGAGGATTCGATCACGGAAAACCCGGAGAACGCCCCCTCGGCCGACAGCCCCGAGCGGGCGTTGGATCTGGAAACCCTGGCCCAAGCCGGGGACAAAGAAATCATCGAGGCTCTGGAAGCCTTGAATCAATCGTATCAATCAACGGGCCGATCATTCGTCGCTGCCGAACGGGCAAAAGGTTGGAAAATCTACACCCGCCCCGACTACGCAGGTTTTGTGAAACTCCTTTTCCCGGGTCGCAAGCCCGAACGATTAAGCCCACCCGCGATGGAAACCCTCGCCATCATCGCCTATCGCCAACCCGTCACCAAATCGGCCCTGGAAGCCGTTCGCGGAGTTTCCTGTGACGGCATGCTTCAGAAGCTTCTCGACCGCGAACTCGTCAGAATCAGCGGACGGGCGGACCTCCCAGGACGCCCCCTCCTCTACGCCACCACCGATCTTTTCTTGGAACACTTCGGCATCACCGACATCGAGGAACTCCCCAACATTGGAGAACTCAGACAGGTCAAGTTGCCCGATGGAACCGAAGAGACCGGGGAGGCTTCTGAAAACACGCCCCCAGCTCCCAAAGAAGACGTCGAAACTCAACTGGCTCTCAGCGCCATCCCTGCCAAAGAAAGGCAAGAGCCCCCGCCAGAAGAAAAAGCCGCAGAAGAAGAGTCTTCCGACGATGAGGAATCGTCCCAATAATCATTTTTTTCACCTTTCACAAACCCGCCCTTCATGCCCCTCGACGACATCCGCAAAACGATCGACGCCATTGACACCCAACTCCTCGATCTCCTCTCCCAACGAGCCGAGGCCGTTCACGAAGTGGGCGAGATCAAGAAGAGGGAAGGCCTGCAAATCTACGCCCCCGAGCGCGAAGACGCGCTCCTCAAGTCACTGGTCGATAAGAATCAGGGCCGCCTGCCCGAGAAATCGATTCGCGCAATCTACCGCGAAATCATGTCGGCAGCCCTCGCTCTGGAAGATAATCTCAAAATTGCCTACCTCGGACCGGAAGGGACATGGACCCACCAGGCCGCCATCAGCAAATTCGGGCACAGCGTCGAATACTCGGCCCAGGCCAACTTCGCCGAAGTCTTCGACCAGGTGGCACGCCGTCACGCCAACTATGGAGTGGTCCCGATCGAAAACTCCACCGAAGGAGCCGTCTCTTCCACCCTTGATTTGTTCGTGGACTCCCCTCTCCGCATCTGCTCGCAGATCCTCCTCCGCATCGAAAACGGCCTCATGGCCGCGATTCCCCGCGAAGACATTAAGACTCTCTACTCCCACCCCCAGGTCTTTGGGCAATGTCGCAACTGGATCCTCCGAAATTTCCCGAAAGCCGACCTCGTCGAGTGCTCCTCCACCACCAAGGCCGCCCACCTTGCCAGGCAATATGCCGCCGATGGTGCCGCCGCCATGGGGGGGCCCCTCGCTGCTGAAATGAGCGGACTCACGATGCTCGAGACCGCCGTGCAAGATCGTGCCACCAACACCACCCGCTTCCTCGTCATCGGCGAAGAAACCTGCCCCTCGACCGGCAAGGATCGCACCAGCATTCTCTTCTCAGTCCACGATCGCCCGGGCTCATTGGTAAAAGCCCTCCAGGCCTTTGATTCCTTCGAAATCAACCTGTCCAAGATCGAATCCCGCCCCTCCAAGCAGAAAGACTGGGAATATATCTTCTACGTCGATCTCGCTGGCCACTGCGAAGATGCCGAAGTTCGTAAGGCTCTCGATACGCTCGAAACCCATTGTTCACTCGTCAAGATTCTCGGCTCTTACCCGGACCTTTCTCTTTAAAATCCATTCAAATCGGTGCGGGAAACTGAATGATGGTTATCCTGGGGAGCCTCCGTTTCACTGCGGGAACCCGGGGCTTATTAACGGCGGAACGCCGTTGGCGTTGAAAACTGAAGTGCGCCACAAGAGGCCATCGACAGGGAGGGTTGCCAATTGCACTGCTTCGAGTTACCAGCGTGCTGCCTTTGACCACTTTAGCTTCCACCAATACGGTTCCCGCCGCCGCCGCCCGCGAAATTTCACGTCGCCGAACCTTTGCGATCATCTCCCACCCGGATGCGGGGAAAACGACTCTCACCGAAAAGCTCCTTCTTTACGGGGGCGCGATCGGCTTGGCCGGGAGCGTCACTTCAAAAAAAGAACAGCAGTCCACCTCCAGTGACTGGATGGCGATGGAGAAAGAACGGGGAATTTCGGTTTCTTCGACAGTGCTTCAATTTGAATACAAAGATTGCTGCCTCAATCTTCTCGATACTCCGGGACACCATGATTTTTCCGAGGATACCTACCGGGTTCTTTCGGCTGTCGATGCCGCCGTGATGGTCATCGATGCCGGTAAGGGGATCGAGGCGCAGACCTTGAAATTGTTCGAGGTTTGTCGTCGACGCGGCGTTCCAATTTTCGTGTTTATCAATAAAATGGACCGGCCTTCGCGTCCGCCTCTGGAGTTGATCGACGAACTCGAAAAAGTGCTGAAATTAGCTCCGGCTCCAGTGAACTGGCCGCTCGGAGACGGACCGCGCTTTCGTGGCGTTTATGATCGAAAAAGGGGCGAGGTGCATCTTTTTGAGAGAACCTCGCACGGAGCGTTCAAAGCTCCTCTCGAAGTCGCCGGTATCGAGGATGAAAAAGTCCGCGAGATTTTAAGTGATGACCTCTACGAGACCGTGACCCAAGAAGTAGAACTACTCGATGGCCTCACCGAACCTTTAGAGATCGAGCGGGTTCTGGCCGGCGAACAAATGCCCATTTATTTCGGGAGTGCGATGAACAACTTTGGCGTTCAGAATCTCCTGGAGAGTTTTCTGGAAATGGCTCCGACTCCGACCGGGCGCGTGAGCAATCGCGAAATGGTCGATCCCAATACGGATAATTTCTCGGGATTTGTCTTCAAAATTCAAGCAAACATGAATCCCCGACACCGCGACCGGGCGGTATTTGTGCGGATCGTTTCCGGGGTTTTCGAGCGCGATATGCAGGTTATCGATCAGCGCTCCGGAAAAAAAGTGAGACTCGCAAATGCTCAGAAATTGTTTGGTCAGGACCGCGAAACTCTCGATACCGCTTATGCCGGAGACATTCTCGCCCTCGTTGGGAACTACAATTTCCTCATCGGAGACACCCTGACGAGCGATCCCAAAGTGGTCTATCAAGAGATGCCTCGCTTCACCCCTGAGTGTTTCACTTACATCCTCAACAACGATACCGCCAATATCAAACGCTACCGTTCGGGGATGGCGCAGTTGATGAAAGAAGGGGTGGCTCAGGCTTATCGTGTTCACGGAAGTGCTCAGCCCGTTCCTTTGTTGGGGGCGGTTGGACCTCTCCAATTCGAGGTCTTGCAAGCGCGGCTTGTCTCGGAATATCAGGTCGAAACCCGGCTTGAAAATCCGCCCTGGACGGTCGTTCAGTGGTTTCAGGAGAAAGAGCCTGACAAATCGAGGACTGGCCTTGATCCCCCCAAGGTGCAACTCCCATCGGGAAGTTCCATCGCCCAGGATCAGGATGGGCAGTGGCTCGTTTTATTGCCGGCAAAATATCTGGTCGGAATCCTGCACGACCGGAATCAGCACCTGACATTCCGGGATCACGCAAACGATTAGACTAGAAACAGCTCTCAAAAATTGAGCCTCCAAGTTCGCCAAGGAAGCCTTTGGAAATCTCGGAGACGAGATCAACTCACCTCGGAGCGCGGGCGAGGGGGTCATTGAGCAACTGCGGGCTGATGTGGAGATCCGATCGGCGTAGAAAAGTCCTAACATTTTGAGCCCCAAATCACCGCCAACCGGGCCACCGCTTCACGCCAGGGGACCTCGCGGTAAAGTGCCACACGGAGCCACCGGATAAATCGATGCGCCCTCTCGATTTTTCAGATGGGGTTTACGCTTCGTTTTCTTTTCGATCTCCACTTCATCGGTCAAGTTCTCACGCTCTTTCACCTCCAGTTCGAAGAGGAGCGCCAGATTATGAGCGAGACACTCGAAGACTCCGTGCGCCTGCTTCGCCTCCTCGCTACTTGCCCAGCTCTTTCGCTCCTCCATTTTGCTCTTAAACTGATGGAAGACTTTTTCAATATTCCAACGCTGCTTATACATCAGAACAATGGCCCATGCGGGAAGCGTCATCTCATTCGTAAGATAGGTGTAAGCAGTCCCGTCCCTCGGATCCGTGTAAACGACCCGTCGCAATTGCGGACCGTTGTCTCGCCCTACGTAGTAGTCACTGACCACCCCCTCGTTGCGTGGGTCGCTGCGATCGGTGATATCCGTCGAAATCTGCCTGGCGGCACTGTT
>Ga0209702_10001603_pt1 | contig 42608 bp, 24 predicted proteins | sample FRY01_FD_187210 | JGI IMG/M metagenome (GOLD analysis project Ga0209702, IMG submission 187210) | Freshwater microbial communities from Lake Fryxell liftoff mats and glacier meltwater in Antarctica - FRY-01 (SPAdes) (version 2) | ecosystem: Environmental > Aquatic > Freshwater > Ice > Glacier...
CATATCGACCACCGGCACGCCGTTATTCAGGAGGTCAAACCGGCGTCCATCCTTGCTGAAGGCCACCATCACATAAGTTTGCCCGTTCGGCCACCGCTCCGACCTGCCCGCGCCACTGTAGTAAAGGAAGTAGCCACCGTCTGCCGCAATCACGCAGGGGTCGCAGCAGTGATCCTGATCGGCGACGGGCTCGGTGCGCCGTGGCTTCAGCGCGATCTCCCACGGTTGCGCGTCCAGTGCCGCGAGCGAGGGTGCCTGCTTGAAGGAAATGGTGTCACCATTCCACCCCACTCCGGCCCAAATCTTGAACTGCTTGTCCCGGTCGTCGAAGAGCACGGTCGGGCCATAGGCATAGGGATAAACGCCGGGGCGCGCGACAAGCGTTTCGCCTTCACGATGATGGATGGGATGCTTGCCGTCATTGGGGTCCAGTTGATGCGTTTCCAAGACGGGTGCAGTCACCTGACGCTGGGCTTGGGCGAGGTCGTGGATGTTGTTCAGAAGCAAAACAAGAAAGAGGGCGGGTAATGCGCGACGGGGATTTTTCATCGTAAAAAGGGCGAGGACCCAATGGGGCGATTTGGGGGCTGCATCATTTGCTGACAGGCATCAACCTAATGTTGTCGATGAAGTATGCCGTCTTCGCGGTGCTCAGGCTGCTGAAGAGCAGGTAATTGGCGACGGACCAGCTGGGTTTGCAGGGAATGGCCTTGAACTCATTCTTTGTTCCATTCTGACGGATGAGTGTTACATCGTAGCTGCCTTTGCTGGTTGTGGCGGTGATGGTGAGGCGGCACCACTCGTGCGCTGGGAGGCTTGCGAGTTTGGTGCTGTGGGCGTCATTCGCGACAAGTTCTCCCTTGCTCCAGCGGATGAAGGGACCGGCTGCCACTTCTCCGTCCTTATCACGCAATTCGAAAAACCAATCGGCACCTGGTTGTCCCATGATATCAAAACTCACACGGAAGGTGCCGGACTTCCAGGTGGGTTGGATGCCGAGCACGGGATCGAAGCTGCGTTTCAAACCGGGGGCATCCTGAACCTTGAGACTCCGCTGGGAGGTCGCTCCCCCTTCGATTGGAATGGGCGATGAAGATTCGTCCGACACACCTACGCTCTCGCCGTGATCACGCTCGCCACGTTGCCGCTGATAACTTGCGCTGCGAATGCCAATGCCGCCAATCGGGGTGGTCTCGAAGGTCTGCATCGCCACTTTGTATTCGGGTGCCGGCCATGGTCTCGCGTCGGTGTCCCAGTTGGGATAGTCGCTGCCCTTTTCGGAGAGTTCACGCCATGCGGCATCTGCTTTCCGCACGCCGGCTTCGGTGAGGTCCCAGGACTTGAAGCCGAGTTTGAGGGCAGGGCTCTCGGGCTTGAGTCGGAAATCTCGTTTGGCGATGTCTTCAAACATGGGATTGCCAAACCGGCTGCCCGAGTCTCGCCCCATCCCCCGCCAGGTTTCCCACGTAAATCGGTCCCTGGTAAGGAACATTGGTGTCTTCCCATCGGTGGACCAGTAGAGGTTTTCGTGAAACTGAACGCTGTCTTTTCTCTCTCCATTCCTGAGTTTGGCGGGAAGACTCCAATTCGTTTCGTTGCCGTCAAGCAATGGCGCGGATGCTTCCCAGACCACGATGTTGTGAGCATAGCGGAAACTGAGATGGGGTTCGTTGCGAGTGCGCTGGATTTGCGCTGCACGGCCGAAGGCAAAGATATTATTCTGCACTGTGTTCGATTTGCCGTAGTGCTGATGAAAGCCGCTGTTGCTGGTGTCGTGCACCAGGTTGTTTTCCATCAACACCCCCGTGCTGCCCTCATCATTGTAGAGGCCCCAGCCGCCGTAGCGATGACTGGCGATGTGATGCACATGATTCCCGCGAACAACGGTGCCGGGAGAGATGCCGAGCCCGTAGAAGCCGCCCATGTCACTGAGCTGAGCCCAACCGAGATGATGAATGTGATTATTTTCCACCAGCGTCGCGCCGGATGCAGCATCTCCATAGCCCCAGCTCCAGCCCGCGCTGACGCCGGAATAGTATAGATCGCCGATGTCGCAATGCGTAACCGAGCAGTGCCGCGAGTGCGTCATCGCCACGCCGCATGCGCTGGGGTGCAGACGTCCGCCATGCTGAATGATGCAGTCATCGACGATGATGTGATGACACACCCGCTCCTTTGCGGGCCGTGCATCTTCACCGATGCGGACTCCTCCACCGCCGAGATCATGCAGATGGCAGTGAACGACAGCCGAGTCCGCGCAGCCATTCTTGAAATAGATCGCGTGATGTCCGACGTGCGCGACTTCGCAGTTCTCAAAGCGAACGCCCACCGCGTCCTTGATCTCCAGCGCTCCCCCGGTGTAAACCGCCGCCTGTCGCTCATGCAATCCTTCAGCGGGAAAGGCATAATTATCGTGCTGGAATGAAATCCCTTTGAACTGAAGATCCTCCGCGCCGTTGATGACCAATAACTTGTCAGCGAGCGGCGCGACAATCTCCACTGCGCTCATGTCTTCATCCGGCATTGGAATGTAAAGCACCTCGCCCTTCTCACGGTCGAGAAACCACTCGCCTGCAAGATCGAGCGCCGCGCGAAAATTTTCCACCCAATAGCGCTGGTCGGGCTCGATCTGCACGAATGGGAAGCGGGTCTTGCCTTTGATCTCTACCGCCTGCGACGCATCATCAAGCGCCTCGATGCGACACTGCGAAACGGCCCATAGATGCATCACGGTGACCACTACATTGTCACGCTGCGCCCGCGGGATCGCCTTGAGCATGTCGTATTGGGCCTGAGCCACTGAGAATGCATGGAAGTTCACATCCGCGCCCACGCCAGGAAACACGTCGGGTGCCGCAGCATGGGTGATGTTGAAGTAGCCCCGGTTAGGCGAGCGTGCCCGTGTCGCCCGTCGGCCGTTGACCCATAGTTGCTCAAAGTTCCACGCCTTATCCGGTAATATCGCCTTCCAGATGCCATCGCTTTGTTTGACCCAACCACCGATCGCTTTCCCTCCCGTAAAGATCGGCTTCGCCTTTGGTGCCGCCTCCCAGGTGGTCTGCGAATCTTCGTCTTCAAACGTGAGTGCCTCCGTCAAAGGATATACGCCATCGCCGACAATGATGCGCGCAGGCTTCGCGGCGGCACGCGCAGCGTCACGGGCCAACAGTGGGGTCGAGATCAGCCCCGAAGGCGAGAGCTGGATGTCTGATGCTGCCAACATTGAAGAAATGGCAAAGGCAAAAAAGAGGATGATGCGAATCATGAGTGGGGATGAAGGCGTGAATCAGTTTGGAAAGCGACAGCGCGCACGACTGAAGGTGAGAGAAAAAGTGAGGAAAAAGAAACGGAGGAATCAAGCTGAGCTTTGCACCGCTCGGTCCACCTCTTGATGACTGATAGGCACACACTACACGTCACCGCGACGTTTTTGTTTCGCGGACTATTTGTTTGGCATTGTTCCCCAACTGCTCCACAAACTCCGTTAGCGGCATCCCAATGTCATGACTGCGCTGCGCCGTGAAGGGAATGGTCGGATTAGCCACCCCGCGTCCAGCTTGCCGATGTATTCGCGGCTCAGCCCGGCTTCACGAGCGAGGCCGTGTTTGCTCAGCCCGGCCCGCGGCTTCCCGCAATCGGGCAAGCGACGCTTCTGCCACGCGCGGATGCACTCGGCGAATTGGAAGGCTTCATGATTGGGAGTCGCGGGCATCTCGATGACGCACTATGTGCCAGACATCTCTGCCCCATCTGCGGCATGAAGTCGCGTGTCTCTTCGAGGTTAAAGGCGTTAGCGGCAATGTTGCGTCGGGTGACTTGCTCCCAGCCGTTGCAGATGGTGGGGGTGTTCCATCGCTTGAGCTGGAGGAGGTCGGCGTGAGAGCGGCTGCGCATCGCGGTCATGAAAAGAGTGTGTTTGGAGAAGGTGTGTCATTCCACGATGAGCACGCCGCGCATCACCATCCAGTGACCGGGGAAGGTGCAGAGGTAGGGGTAGCGGCCGGGGGCAGTCGGGGCGGTGAAGTTCAGTTCCCCGCGGCCGTTCGGGTTCACGAGCGGCGTGGCGTGGAGGATTTTCTTCGAGTCAGGGAGGTAGTTCCTGGCGAGGGCGTCTGGCTTGGTCGCCATCTGGTCGGCGAGCGCGCCGATTTCCTCTTCGGCACCGATGGCGACGAGCACGAGGTTGTGCTGCATGAGGTCGGGGTTTTCGAAGATGATGCGCACTTTCGCGCCGGTTTTGACGCGGAGTTCTTTCGGCGCGAATTGCATGAGGTTCGGCACGGCTTGCACGCGGAGGGCGTTGGTGTCGGCGGCGTGGGCTTTTTCCCATGCGCTCGCGCTGGCGGTGAGAGCGGCCTGGTCAGCGGGGAAGCGGGCGGTGCGGAGCGGCTGTCCGAGCGGGTCGTAGATGAAGACGGGCGGCGGCATGGGCTTCGCGCGGCGATAGGCGATTTCGATGACGTTGAGGCCCTTTTGCAAGTCGAGCGGCACCTGCTGCTGGGTGCTGTAGGGGCTGTCCGCGGTGAGGAGTTGCACGCCGTTGGCGGAGATATCGAGGTAGCCGTGTTTCACGGTGAGCAGCGCGGTCTGCGCGACATCGGCGCTGATGAAAGTGCGGTAGGCCTTGGTCCTCACCGGAGCGGACCTGACCTTTTCGTTGTCAGCAGCGGTAGGATACGCGCTCTGTTCGCCGGCCCCGGTTTCGCCGGCGAAGAGCCACTGCTGCACCTCGGATTCGGGCGCGACATTGAGCACGGGAATGGACCGGCCTTTCGCCGGAGTGGTGCCGGCCTTGAGGTCATCGAGCATCCGCCGCACGGCGGGCTCGGTAGCGACGATGCCGGCGATGGCGTGGTCGGCGTGCAGGTCGCCGCTCGCGCGGAGATGCGCGGCGACGTTGATGGCTGCCATGCGCACGCGCGGATGCGGGTCGTGGGCGGCGCTCGCGAGCAGCGCGCTGGCGTCGGGCAGGTTTGCAGGTTGGAAACGGATGAGTTGCACGGCGGCGGCGCGCATGAGCGGGTCGGCGGATTTCAGTAGATCGCCGAGCCACGCGGGACGCGCCTGGCCTTTTGCCGCGAGCACCCACAGCGCTTCGAGCTTCGCCTGCTCCGTTGCGGGGTGCGCGGCGTCGAGTGAGGCGATGACTTCGTCGCCCTGTGCGCGCAACTGAATCCGCGCATGATGGCGCACGAGGTTCTGCGGGTGGTCGAGCAGCGCGATGAGTTCGGGCACGCTCGCGCCTTCGATTTTCGGCCAGTCTTTCACGACGGGCTTCGCATTCGACACCACGCGCCAGATGCGGCCGCGGGTGTGGTTCCACTGCGGGTCGCGCATGGGATGCTGCGCATGGCCGATGATGCGGCTGGCGAAATCCGAGACGTAAAGCGCGCCATCCATGCCGAACTCGCAGTCCACCGGGCGAAACGCGCTGTTTTGCGAGGTGAGCAAATCGAGCCGCTCCGTCGCGACGACCGGGCCATCGGCGCTCGTCACTTTGGAAATGGAGACGGTGTAACTGCCGAGCAGCGTCGCCGAGGCGATGCCCTGCTGGAACTCGTCGGGAAAGTTCGGGCTGGAGATGACACTGAGCGCGGAACCCTTCGCATAGTTGAGCACGGTGCCGTTGCCATACGGATGATAGATGCCGAGAGGGGTCCAAGTTTGCGGCAACCCGTCGAGCACATGGCCGCCGCCGAAGCGCTGGAAAATATTGCCATGGCAATCGAACGAAACCTTCCACGGATTCGGCGTCATGCCCTGCCACTCGGTCTCGATGCGGCCGGTGTCGGGATGCAGCCGATAGGTGGTCGAATCAATGCCGCGCACCACGCCGAAGGGCGTCTCGAACTGCGAGCGATGAAACACGCCATCGCTAAAGATGACGTGTCCGAGCGGGTCGGTCGCGACCATGCCGCCGTGGTGCGAGTCGGTCACGTCCACGCCGCGAAGCAGTTCAGTCTGCGTGTCGGCGCGTCCGTCGCCATCCATATCACGCAAGATGAGCAGCCGCGGTTGCGCCGAAACGATGACGCCCTTCTCGTGAAAGGCCACGCCATCAAGCGCATCGAAGCCATCTGCGAAGACCGTGCATTTGTTCGCGCGGCCATCGCGGTCGGTGTCTTCGAGGATGAGGATTTTGTCGTGCGGCTGTTCGCCCGGCAGGGTGTGGGGAAAGGACGGCATCGTCACCACCCAGAGGCGTCCGCGCGCATCGAAGGACAACTGCACAGGATTTTTCAAATCGGGAAACTGCTCCTCGGATGCGAACAGATTCAGCGTGTAGCCGTCCGCCACTTTCAAGTCGCGCTGCTGTTCGGCGGGTGCCTTCAAGACGCCGCCGCTGAAACGGTCGGGGATAGTTTTTCCCTCGGGCAGCGGCGGCAGCGCTGGCGGCGGAAAGTCCGCCAGCCGCGCATCCGGCTTGCTCACGAGCGCATGCAGAAGGTTGTCCGCCTGCTCGATGAGCTGATGATAGCGCGGCAACTCCGCCGCATTCTCCTCCGGCCGCTTGCGCACGCCGTAATACACCACGCCATTCTTGGGTCGCACGATGTCGGCGACACGCCGCGACTTTTCCGCCGCGGCCTTGGCGACTTCGTCCACGCGCCACGTCGGCACACGCGCCATGGCCGCATCGCCGACAAGCTGGCGCGCAATGACCAAACCCATTTCGCGACAGCCCGCTTCATTCAAATGAATGCCCTGTATCGTCAGCGGCTCCGCGCTCTTCGCATAGGCCGCCTGGCTGGTGGCAAAGAGGTCCATGAAGAGCGCGTCGTGCGCTTTGGCGAGTTCCGCGATGACGGCGGCATAAGCGGCCACATCGGCATTGCGCCGCTCATTGTTCTCCACTGCGATGGGCGAGAGGAGCGCCAGCCTCGCCTGCGGATGCAGCCGCTTCATTTCCTCCAGAAGCAGCTCATACTGCGCGCGGAATTCCTTCAGCCCGGCCTGCCCGGCGAATGATTCGTTCATGCCATAGCCGAGCACGACGACCTTCGCCGGCCACTTCGCAAGCAGCGTCTTCAAGTGCTCGACATAACCCTCGGGCCGCGACCGCCAGCCGACTTCATCGCCTGTCCACGCGAGGCTGCGCACATGCAGGTTCTTGTCGGGCTGCGCAAGCTGGACCTGTGCTTCCATGTGCCCCGACTCCAGCAGACGCTCGACCATTCCACTGCCGTAAAAGAGCAGCGTGTCGCCGTTCGTGAATGGCAATTCGGCCTGGGCGCGCGAACACGCCGCGAGCAGCGTGAGGAGCAAGAAAAGTTGTTTCACGGCTGGACCTCCGAAGGCTTCACGCCGCGCTTGAAAGGAATGGGCTCCATGACGGGAGTTACGTCGGCCTTCGGTGGAATGTCATCGTCCATCCCGAGAACCCAGTAGCACGCGTTCACGAACATCCGGCGCATGGCTTCATTCGCGAAGTCGCTGCCGCCGGCCATCGCGCCGCCGATGGTGCTGGTGAAGACGCGGCCCCTAGCTCCGCCGGGGCGCTGATAAGTCCACGCAATAGGCATCATGGGGTCGTTCACCTTCACCATCTTCTTCCATTTGCCGTTCATCTGCTCGCCTTCGACGGGCGCGTCGTCGGGCTTCATGCCTTGCAGCACCTGGCCCATCAGCAGCGGCGTGCAGCCATCGGGCAAAGGCAGCGTCGACTCATAGACATCCGTCGGCCCCCATATCTCGCCGCTGGCAATGCCGCGCAGAATCGGATGCGCAGCGACACCGGGCGCAAAGACTCCACGCGTGCTTTGCTTGCCGTGATTGCCCCAATGATTCACCCACGTCTGGCCGAGCACTTGTCTGCCGAAGCCACCCGAGGGGTCGTTGAAGTGGTAACTCAGATACTTGCTCGTGCTGTCTTTGGGAAAGCTGAAGGCGTGCGTCGAGGTGCGCAGACCGATGACGGGTTTGCCCGATTGCAGATAGTCATCAATGAACTTCATCTGCTCATCCGGCAGCGCGCGGAAGCGAGTGAACATGACCATCAAATCAGCAGACCTCAGCGCCTCCAGTCCCGGGATGTTTTCCTTCTGGTTCGTGTCGATGACTCCGGTCTCCCTGTTGATGGCAAAGAGAACCGTGCAGTTGAAGCCATGCCGCTCGGCGAGGATGTGCGCCATCATCGGCATGGACTCCTCGGATTTGTATTCATCGTCGCCGGTGATGAAGACGATGCGCTGTCCAAGTTCAACGCCGGGCTTTGCTCTAAATTCCGCCCAAGGTTGCGCTGCGGTCGCAGGAAGCAATCCGATGAGTGAAAGAACAGGGATGAGCCAGCGCATGATGAAAGGGGACGTAGAAGCGCGTGGATGCATCGCTTCAATATCGGTTCGGAGTGCCACTATTAAAATGCATCACCTCATTCGGAGGCCTCACTGGATGAAGATGAACTGTTTCGTGTTGAGCACCGCGTAGATGAGGGCGTCGGGCGAGGCGGAGTCTTGGCTCGCGAGCTTTTTCCAGGCAGCTTTCTCGTGTGGCGTGGGCTTGCGCGAAAGGAGCGCGAGATAGATGGCGTCCACTTTTGCGTCCGCCGTCCGGGCCTGCGCGACGAAGTGCATGAGCGGTGAAAACGGCGAGAGCAGTCCCTTTGGCGAGATGAGGTCGCCATTCATCAGCGCGAGCGCTTGCGTGATGGAGGCGTTGGGATTGGCGTTCTCCACGAAGTCGCGGTCGCTTTGGCCCATCGTGCGCAGGAAGTGGCCGCGCGGCGCGGGGCTTTCGAGTTCGCTCGCGCGCATCCATTCTCCACGCGCTTTTTCGCAGTAGGCGACAAAGGCGGCGCACTCTTTCGCGGAGTAGCCGAGCTTGGTGGCGAGCCTCGCGAGACGCTGTTTATCGGCCTGCGCTTCAGCTTCGATTTGCGCGGCGGTCTTCGGCGCGGGGCCGTAGTCGGGGACGTGCATCTTGCGCCAGGTCTCGACGGCAAAGACAGCGGGGTTCGTGTTCATCTTGTAAGTCTCGTCCACGGTGATTTTCGCGTTCGGGCCCGCCTTTTTCTGCGCGAGATTCACCAGCATCGGGTTGAGGAAATCGCGCACGTAGGCTTCGTGGCGGTCGCGCTGATACCGGCCAATCTCGCGGCGCAGCTCGGTCTCGCGCGCCTTGTCACCACTGCGCTTCGCCTGAGTCTCCGCCTCACGCGCGACCTTTTCCTTCGCCAGGATTGCGTTCTCGCTCGCGAGGCTCGCATAGCCGAGGTCCACGATCTTCGCGCCGTCGTAATTCAGATACGTGTCGCAGACCATGTGCGAGATGGCGATGCGCCGCTCCTCGCGAGCCTCGCGGGCGAGGTCGCGTGCGTCGGGCTCGTGGTTCGCGAGGGCGACGATGGAATCCCAAATCTGCTCCGCCGTCATGCGCCGCAGCGTGGGTCCCTGAAAGTGCCAGACGCTCTCGCGCGAGAACTCCCCGGCCGACACCGCGGACTGGTAGGCGCGCGTGTTCGCGATGACCGCGAGGAAGGCGCGCATATCGTAGTGCAGTGCGACCATCAGCTTTTCGAGATACGCCTCGACCTCGGGCACCATCGCCTTCGTGTCGTCGCGCAATTCATCGAGCGGCTCGATGAGCGCCACGCCGAGCATTTTTTTCCACAGCCGGTTCACGATGACCTTGGTGAAGGTCGGATTCTCCGGCAATGTCACCCAACGCGCGAAGACCTCCGCGCGATCGTCGCTCGGACTCGGCTCCGCAGCTTCGCCAAAAATCGGCCGCGGCGTCATCACATCGCCCGCCTTGCCATCGCCCTGGTGAAAATCGAACGGCAGCTTCAGCACCGCGTCCTGTTTGCGCTCCATCGCGATGGGACTGAGGAGCTGGCCGATGCCGTGCCTGATGATGCCGAGCACCGTGCGGAACTGCATCGCGTCGAGGCGTTCCTTCTTCCGTTGCTCCGCCGCCTTGCCGCCGTCCTTGGATGCGGCCTTCTCCTTTTTGAAATCATCGAGGATGACCTGCTCGCGCGCCTTGAACGCATCGCGCACTCCGCCGAGCGCCTCGCTCACCGGCTTATTGCCGTAGGTGTAGGCGGCGAGGTGGTAGAACTCCGTCTGCTTCCATTTGTCGAACGGATGATCATGGCACTGCGCGCACTCGATGCGCGTGCCGAGAAAGATGCGCGAGGTGATCGCCATGTTATCCAGCGGCATCTCGGGATCGCGGGCGTAATAGCCGATCGCGCCATTGTCCCACGCGTAACCTTTCGCCGAGAGCATCTCGCGCACGAACTGGTCGTAGGGCTTGTTCGCGCGCAGGCTCTCCTTGATGAACCTCTCGTAGGCGGCGGGCACCACATTCGCCGTGTTCACGAACGTTGATTTGAGCCGCAAAATGTCGGCCCAGAAGTTGTAAAAGTGGGACACGTAGCTATCGCTCGCGAGCAGCGAGTCAATCAGGGCCGCACGCTTGCCGGGTTGCTTCGAGTCGAGAAACACGGACGCCTCCGCCGCGGTCGGGATGCGCCCCGCGAGATCGAGGTAGATGCGGCGGACGAACGTCTCGTCGCTGATGGGATCATTCGCCGAGACCTTCGCTGCTTTCCAATGCGTGGCGAGCAGCGAGTCAATGTGGGCTGCGGCTTGCTGAGTCTCCTGTGGTGTGATCGCGGCGCAGATTGTTGTCGGCACGACGGTTACACAGAGAAGCAAAACAAAGATGCGAAACAGTTTCATGAGAGTGTGTGAGATGTGTGCGTGCGGTCTCAGGCGAAGACCGAGGTGACCGGCTTGCCTTTGTCCGCGAGCTTGAATGGACGACCGTTCGGCGAGAGCACGACCTCCTCCAGCGGCAGCCCGAGCGCTTGGCCGAGGGTCGCGTTGAAATCCGGGATCGTGATTTCGTCGTTTTCCACTTCCTCAGCGGTCTTGTTCGTGGAGCCAAAGACGAAGCCTCCCTTCACACCGCCACCCCACATTGCGGCGGAAAACGCATTCGGGTAATGGTCGCGCCCGAGTGATCCATTGATCTTCGGCGAGCGACCGAACTCCGTCGCCAGCACGACGAGCGTGTCCTTCAACATCCCGCGCGCGTGCAGATCGCTCACGAGTGTTGCGAGTCCGCGGTCGAGCTTTTCGCAGAGGTCGGGTGTCGCGATGAAGTTGCCCGCGTGCGTGTCCCAGCCGTGCAGACTCACTTCCACGAAGCGCACATTTCTCTCCACCAGCCGCCGCGCGAGCAGGCAGCCCTGGCCGAACGGATCGCGTCCGTAGGCATCGCGCAGCTCGGCTTTTTCCTGCGTGAGATCAAAGGCGGCGATGTCCTTGCTCGCCATCATGCGATAGGCACCGTCGTAGGCGCCCGTGTGCGCGCTGACGTTGCGTTGCTTGCCAAAGGTGCGCACGAAATCCGCGTCGAGATCAAGCGCGAGCTTCATGCGGGCGCCGTGCTCGTCCCGGCCCATGCCCTTTTGCAGCTCGATGTCCTTCAGCCCGTTCTCCGGATTGTTCACAAACAGCGGCCCGAGTTCCGGCGAGAAAAACCCCGCGCCGGGATGACGGCTCGCGTTGCCCACATAGACCGAGGACGGCAGAGTCGGATTGCCTGCGCCGCGGAAATGCGCGAGCCACGCGCCCATGCTCGGATGTTTGATCGTGCCGCGCATCTGGTAGCTCGTGTGCATCATGTAATTGCCATGCTCATGCGCGCCCTGTGTGGACGTGAGCGAACGGAACACCGTGCCGTGATGCATCTGCTTCGCCGTGCGCGGCAGATATTCGCCGAGCATCATGCCATCCGCGCTTGTCTTGATGGTTTTCGTCGGCCCCATCACATCGCCCTGTTTCGGATCGAGCGTGTCCACATGGCTCATGCCGCCGTCCATGTAGAGATAGATGACGTTCTTCGCCGTGCCGCCCTTTGCTGCGTCGGCGGCGAGTGCATCTCGGGTGAGAAAATTCGGCATCAGTCCCACGCCGAGCAGCGAGCTGGCGGTGCGGGCGATGAAACGACGGCGGGCGAGTTCGTCGGAGCGGAGGCGTGGGTTCATATTTGGATAAATTGGAAAGTGAGGTGGTTCAGTTTACGGGTTCGGCGGCGATCACGAGCGATGCATCATCAAAGCAAACGCTGCCCGCCTTCTGACTTCCGGCAGCGAGCATCAACTGCACCTCCACAAAGCGCGTGCCCTGCGGAGCCAGCGCCGCGAGCTGCGCGGGAACGTAAACATTTGCGGGCTCGCCCTTGTGAAGAAAGTGACGCGTCGAGCACGCAAACTCGCGCCGCTCGGCATTGAGGAACGCGAACTTGAGCACAGCGAACTGCCGCTCGGAAAACGGATCTTCCATAGGCGACATGGCCCACACGGAAGCTTGCACCAACCTGCCCGAGACATCGCCCGTCTCCACCCGCTGCTTCACCACCGGAAAATGTTTCCCCGCCGCACGAATGCGCACCGCATTGCCCGTGCGTCCGGCGGCAATGGCACTTTGCAAACATTCATCGGTGCCCCGCCACAGCAAGGACGGCACTGCGTTTTCAAAGCCAGGATCAGAGAGCTTGTTCTGCCTGCCATCACCATGAGTGACAGTCGTGGAAATGCTCTCCGGCATGAGCGCCGCCATTTCCTCCGGCGTGAGCGGCTTGAGCCGCACCACCGCGCCACGCCTCACATCCACCGCCTCGCCAGCCGTGAGCACGCCCGCATTGGGCGACTTCACATCCACCTTTCCACTCAGCACCGCCACACGCGTGCTCGCATCCGCCCGCGCCTCCACCGAGAACTCCGTGCCCAAATCCACCACCTTCGTCTGCGGCGTAATCACCGACAGACGCGACTCCGGCGTCGGACATTGGCAAAAGACGCGCCCTTCATCCACGAACACCACTTTGCGCTCCGCAAAACGCACACTCGCCGGACCATCCAGCACGACCAGCGCGCCATCCAAGGTTTGAAACTCCGCACGCCCTGATTCTAACCGAAGCGCCCCCTTCACCGGCTCACCGCTGCTCAAGGCCAGTTCCGTATTCGGGTCCGCCCACCGCGCATTTGTCGTCGCCATCAGCATCGCAAAAGGAGTCAGCGTCTTCGTTCGCTCAACCCCAAACCAGAGAGTGCCCATCAACAAAAACACCGCAGCAGCAGCAGCGAGTGGACGCCATTGGAGCCAGCGTGAGCGAAAGCTGACATTCACCTTCACCGGAGGGGAGTTCGTCTTTGCCACGGCACCGAGCGCGACATCGAGATTCATGTAGCGCACGTAGGCTTCGCGGAACGACGCATGATTGCGGAGACTGGATCCGAGTTGCGCAAGATCCTCCGCCGTAGCCTCGCCATCGCGATGACGGCGGATGAGTTCAAAGCGTGGGTCGTTCGTGTTCATGTCAGTTCCTCCGAGGCGAGCGCGCGCCGGGTGCAATCCATCAGCGTGAGGCGGATGCGATGCAGCGTCTTGTAGAGTGCCATCGCCGTGCGCCCGAGTTGTTGCGCGAGTAGATCAATCCGCACGCCCGGCGCATAGGCCGATTGAATGAGTTGTCGTTGAGCCTCGGGCAATTTTTGCAAACAACCCTCCAGCGCGCGACGTTCGTTTTCGAGCGAGTCCGCTTGCTCCAGCACCGTGTCCGCGAGCAGCTCGAATACATCATCGCCAAACACATGCCGGTCCCGCGCGCGGTCCCGGCGAAATGCGAGCGCCTCCATACGGGCGACCCCAAACGCCCAGCGGCAAAACGACTCGCCGCTCATGCTGGCGTCAAACTTCCGCCACAACACCACCGCCACCTCCTGCATCACCTCCCGCTCTTCCTCGTGCGTGAACAGGAGCGAACGGACAAACACGCGCAGCGACTCTTCATGCTTCATGAAGAGCCGGAGAAAGTGGTCATGCTGCTGGCGGTCGGAATCGGTCATTCAAGAGGGATGCTCCACGACCCGGCACCATTTGCCGAAATTTTTTCAGAGAGTGCCTATGAGCGACGCGGCGAAGGCGGCGTGTGCAAAGCAAACGATGAGGCAAAGTGGAAGGAACGCTTTCATTTCGAGGCAGCCGCCGCTGGCGGTAAAATCTCCAGGTAAGTGATGGGCGTGCAGGTCCAGTTCAGGCCGCGGGTGCCGGTTTCATTTTTGTCGTAGTAAGGCCAGGAACCGTCGCGCAGATGCGCGAGGTCGGTGTCGGTGGCGAGGGCCTTCGCTATCACGCGAGGATGGTTTTGATCACATGCCCATGCACATCCGTGAGCCGTTGGTCGCGGCCTCCATGGCGGAAGGTGAGCCGGGTGTGGTCGAGACCCATCTGATGGAGGATCGTGGCGTGGATGTCGTGGACGCTGGTGGGGTTCACGACGGCGGCGTTGCCGAACTCGTCGGTTTCACCATAAGCGGTGCCGCCTTTGAAGCCGCCGCCGGCGAGGAAAAGGGAGTAGCCATTCACATGGTGGTCGCGGCCACAGCCTTCCTTGACGGCGGGGGTGTGCGGGGTGCGGCCCATTTCACCGGCCCAGAGGACGATGGTTTCATCCAGCATTCCGCGCTGGTGCAGATCGATGATGAGGGCGGCGACGGATTGCTCGGTGATGCGGGCATTTTGTTCGTGATTCAGCTTGAGTTGAACGTGCTGATCCCACGGGGAGTTGTTGCCGTCGAAACTCGGACAGGTGATCTCGACGAAGCGCACTCCGGCTTCGACGAGTCGTCGGGCGCGCAGGGCTTGGGTGGCATAGAGACGCTGATGTTCATCGGGGGAGTCGAGTCCGTAGAGTTTGCGGATGTGCCCGGGCTCGCCGCTGATGTCGGCGAGGTCGGGCACGGCGCTCTGCATGAGGAAGGCCGTCTCGTAGTTGGTGATGGCGGCTTCGATGGCCTGCGCGTCGGAGCTTTGGTGGGCGAAGGCGGCGTTTTGACTGGCGAGCAACGCCAGCTTGCGCCGCTGCGTGGCGGCCGGGTCGCCGGGGGTGATGTTGTCCACCGGCGTTCCTTTGGCACGCATCACCGTGGCCTGATGACTGGCGGGGAGGAAGGAACTGCCGAAGTTTTCCAGTCCACCGTTGGGCACCCAATCGTTGTTCAGCAAGACGTAGCCCGGCAGATTTTCGTTCTCGGTGCCGAGTCCATACGAGACCCATGCACCGAGGCTGGGGGCTTGTCCGGCGGTGCGTCCGGTGTGGAGCAGGAGATTTGATTGCCCATGCAAGGGCAGCTCGCCGACCATGGAGCGCACGACGCAGAGATGATCCGCCACCTGCGCGAGGTGCGGGAACAAATCACTCACCCAAAGGCCGCTCTGCCCGCGTTGTTTGAACTCCCACGGGCTGCCGAGCCAGACGCGGCCCGCGTTGGAATCCGATTTCTTTGACAACCAGCGCGTCCCGATGGGCTGACCCTGATGCTTTTTAAGCATGGGCTTGTAGTCGAAGGTGTCCACATGGCTAGGCCCGCCGTCCATGAAGCAGAAGATGACGTTCTTTGCCTTGGCTGGAAAGTGGGTGGCGGCAGTGGCTTCTTTTGAAAAGAGACCATTCAGGGCGAGCCAGCCGAAGCCGGCGGAAGCCTGTTGGAGAAAACCGCGCCGCGTGTGAGCAGGCGCGATCGAGCCGGGGCATTGGTGGTGTTTCATAGGTCAGCGGTAGTGAATAAACTCGGCAGTGTTGAAAAAGGCGTGGGCGAGCTGGGTCCAGGCGGGCTCGTCGGTCATGAGGTCGGCGGTGGTCGCGAAATCATGGAGCGCGGCGGTCCACATTTGCGTTTCGGTGGGCTGCGGTTCGCGGGCGAAGGCACGGATGAACATTTCGTTCACGCGCACTTCGGGTGAGGCCGCGGGCGTCTTCACCAGTTGCGCGGCCCAGTGCCCGGCGAGGGTGCTGACGAGCGGGTCATTGAGCATGACGAGGGACTGGGTCGGCACGTTGGTCACGTTGCGTTTGCCGCTGGGCAGCTTGAGATCCGGCAGATCGAAAACCATCAGGAACGCGGGCGGGGACATGATGGACATCTGCAGATAGACCGAGCGCCGTCCGTTGCCATCGAGAGGACCGGAGGTGAGTCGCCGCTGCGGATTTTCGGCGGTGCGGTGCGGGAGGATGGGGCGTCCGTAGAGGGCGGGATCGAGTCGGCCCGAGACGGCGAGCATGGCATCGCGGATGACCTCCGCCTCCATGCGCCGCGTGGGGTAATGATGGAGCAGTCGATTGGCCGGATCACGCTCGTGCGCGGCGGCAGTGACGAGGCCGGACTGGCGGAAGGTTTCGCTGAGCACAAGTCGGCGCAAGAGCTTCTTCGTGGACCAGCCTTCGCGGATGAACTCACGCGCGAGCCAGTCGAGCAGCGCCGGGTTTGACGGCCTGCCGCCGAGGCGGCCAAAGTCATCCGGCGTCGAGACCAGTCCGGCGCCGAAGACCCACTGCCACACGCGATTCACATAGACGCGGGCGGTCAGCGGATGCTCGGGGAGCAGGAGCGAATCGGCCAGTTCGCGACGCCCGCTCCCGGTGCTCTTCGCCACGTCATTGCGCCCGGCGAACATTTGCAGGAAGTCCGGCATCACGAGGTCGCCGAGCGAGTCCACGTTGCCACGGACATTGAAATGCAGCCCCCCCTTGGCCACGGCGCGTTCGTCCATGCTGTTGACGGTGCGGGGAAAAGCGATGCCCTGCTCCACACGGCGATACTCCGCCACGAGAGCCGCGAGCGGAGTGCCGGCCCCGGCTTGATTGGGCAGCAGCTTTTGCGCGAGGAGCCAGTCGAGCACAGGCACGTCACCGGGTTGGATTTTGTTTTCACACCAGCGGCGCACGGCGGCGGAGAACCAGTCGCCGATGCGTTGATTCACCTCTTCGACGGTCTTGGGCGCAGGGCCGCCGTAGAGTGGCGCGAAGGCTTCGAGCGTGTCCTGTGGGGCGCCTCCCGTGTCATGACTGACGATGCCGGTGATGCTGATCCAGCTTCGTTTGTCGTAGCCCAGATCCGTCGGCGGCAGGCCCGCGATGAGCCCGACGCGGGCGGGAAAATTGGGGTTCAGCGAGGCGGTCGCAAACTCCACCGTCACCTTGGTCACCCCATTCTTCAGCTCCGCATCGCCAAAGGTGCGCCAGGCAAACTGACCATCCGTGAATCCCGCGACGCCTTCGCCGAGAAAGGCATTTTCATCGATGGAAATGTAGCCGCCAAACTCACCCGCCGCGAGTCGCACGCTGGCGATCCGACCTTGCACCAGATGCATCGGCGGCATCCGCAGCGCGCCGGGCAGCTTCGAGGAAAGTGCATGCGTGTGCCAGCCGCGCGGCAGCACCTTCGCCACTACCGCATCGCCCTCGAGCGCGATGAGCACGGTGCCGTCTTCCACAAAACCGTGGGCCAAGCCCTCGCCGTCCGCGACCCAACCCGGCGGCAGTTCGGCGCGGGAAACGCTGCCCAGTTCGTGGAATGCTTCGTTGGCCTGGAGCCGTGCGGCCCGGGTGTCGCCCCACTCTTTTGCGAGAGCACTCCATGCGGCTTCGATGCCGCCCTCGGCTTTCATCAGTCGGGTCAGCGGGTAGTCGATATCCTCCAGTTTCGGCACCGGCGCATCCTTCTTTTCCAATCGCGCGCGCCAGGCACTCGGGGTCACTGCCACAGTCTGCCAGAGAGTCGCGACTTCACTGCGAATGGTGGCGCGGAGTTCCTTCAGCTTCGCGATGGCGGCATCGTTTTTGCCCGGTGCATCGACGGCGCGACTGGTCCAGCGCGGTGTCATGAAGACCGCGCCGAGTGCGTAGTAGTCGCGCTGCGAGACGGCCTCCAGCTTGTGATCATGGCATCGCGCGCAGGCGACGGTGGTGGCGAGAAAGACTTTGGAGAAGGCGTCGATTTTGTTGTTCACTATTTCCTGATGGACGCCGTTGTAGGCCAGACTGCTGCCGTGGCGATGTTCACCCATGTGGTTAAACATGGGGCCGATGAGGCTCTCGTTTGTGCCCAGCGCGGCGTTTATTCGTGGCTGCTCCAGCAGGTCTCCCGCGATCTGCTCGCGCAAAAACTGGTCGAATCCAATGTCGTCATTGAAAGCGCGGATGAGATAGTCGCGATACTCGTGCGAGCCTTTGGCCGGGTAGTCCCACTCGTAACCGTAAGTATCGGTGTAGCGCACCGCATCCATCCAGTGGCGGGCAAAACGCTCACCCAAATGGGGCGAGCCCAGCAGTGAGTCCACCAGTCGCTCATACGCGCCCTCCGGCTGCGTCTTCATCTCGGTGAGGAATGCAGAACGCTGTTCAGGTGTCGGCGGCAGCCCCGTGAGCACGATGGACAATCGTTTCAAGAGCACCTCCGCCTCCGCGTGCGGCGCAGGAGATAGAGCAGCGGCATCGAGGGCCGCGCGAATGAAGCGATCGACCGGCTCGCGTGACCATGCGGGATCCGCCACCATCGGCGGCTCGACTTGCTCCATCGGCTTGAGGCTCCACCAGTCGAGCCGTTTCTGAAACTCCGCCGCCCATTCATTCGTCGCGGGTTGAGCGGCCACGGTGGCGTCTTTGCGCGGATCAATCGCCCCTTGCTGCACCCATTCGACGAGCGCCGCCACCTCGGCGGCGGTCAGTGCTTTCTTCGGCGGCATTTGCAAATCCTTGTCAGCATAGCGCACCGCCTTGATGAGCAGACTCTCGTCGGGTCTGCCCGGCACCATCGCGGCACCGGAGTCGCCACCGGCCTGCCAGGCGGCGCGTGAGTCGAGGCGTAGTCCGCCTTTCTGCTTCTTCTCGCCGTGGCATTCGATGCAGCGCTCGATGAGCAGCGGGCGGATCTTCTCCTCAAAGAACGCCACTTTTTCCGCCGACTCCACCGCCACGTCAATCGCCGGCGCATGAACAAACGCCGGCCCGCGCGGCAATGTCGTGAACGCGATGCTGATCGGCTTCTGCATCTCCGCTCCGCCGATGGATCGAACAGGCGCACCCGCATTCGGAGCCTCCGTTTTCCACACCGTCACCTGGCCTGCGAGGCTCGCCGAGTAGAGCAACCCGTCAGGACCGAGCGCCAACCCGATCGGCGTGTTCAGCCCGCCACCCGCACCGGCCCACTCCTGGATCGCTTTGCCATCGAAGCGTAAAATGCGATTCGCCGACGTGCTGAAATACGCACGCCCTTCGCCATCGAACGCCAGCCCCCACGGCGCATGACCCGGCTGTTGCGCCCAGACCTCGCTCATCGTGCCATCCAGCTTCTCCGCTCCACGACGCAGCGCCTGCGCGGCAAAGTCTGTGACAAACAAGCGCCCGCCATGCGTGGCGATTTGCGTCATGCCGCCCGGCGATGCCAGCGCGATGTCCGCCAGCCATTCGCCCGAGGGATACGAGTAGCGCTTCACCTTCCCATCGCCCTGACTTGCCACCAGCAGGTCGCCCTCATGCCACGCCATGCCCGTCGCGCGGAAAAGGCGTCCGCCGTAGCCCTCGGGAATATCGAGGAGCGTCTCCATCTTTCCGCCATTCCGCGAATCAAATCGCAGCACCGTGCCAGGCCCGCCCGGCGCGCCGGTGGAAATCAGCAAGCGTCCTTCCGCATCAAACAAAAGGTCATTGGCCGTCGGCAGCCCGCTGAGAACGGTGCCCACATGCGCCCCATTTGCCATGTCGTAGCGCTCCACTCGACCCGACTCGCTCATCAGCACGAGCAGGTCTGATTCCGCCGCCGCGCTGCCGAGCGCCAGCAAAACGGCAACCGACGGAAGACAGAGTATCTGGAGCGGACGAAACATGCTGAAACAATACCCGAGAACCTTCATCGAATCTATCGCCAGGCCATCAAAGAATGGTAACATCCTATCACGCATGAAGCAGCGACACCAACAGACCTTTTTCCGCCAACTCGCCGACAGCACCCAGCTCTTGCAGGCCCTTGAACTCCTGCCCGGTGCCTTGTTCATGGTGAAGAACCTCGAATCCCGATACATCTTCATGAGCCAAGCACTGAGGGAACTCATCAACGTCCCGCCGGACCAAGATGTCGTCGGCAAAACGGACTTCGATCTCTTCCCGAAAATCATCGCCGAAAACTTCCGCAGAAACGACCTGCTCGTCTTTCGTCACGGCAAGCCATTGGTAAATGAAGTGCATGCCGTCGTTTTCTTCGCCCACGCGCCAAAGTGGAGCTTCTCCAGCAAGTATCCGCTCCACGATCACGATGGAAAAGTCATCGGCCTGATCACCATCAACCGCCCTTACACGGAAGTCATGGGGCACGAAGTCGAACTCAACCGGCTCCTGCCCGCTGTCGAACACGTCTATCGACACTACGACGAACCGATCACCATCGCGCAGCTCGCCAAACTGTGCAGTTTCTCACCCAGTCACTTCATGCGCGTCTTCCGTGAGCGCATGAAAACCACCGCCCAAGTCTTGATCGAACAAGTGCGCATGTTTCACGCCATCGACGCCGTCAAGAACACCGCCCACCCCATCGCCCACATCGCCATCGATACCGGTTTCTACGATCACAGCTCCTTCGTGAAGCGCTTCAAAAAGTTTACCGGCAACACCCCGCTCGCCACACGCCGCGAGCATCAGTCCAAGCTCAAACCCGAACGCGGGATGGTTCTGCCGGAACATTCAGAATGAGTAACACCGGCCCGTCAGACACTGGAACTGCGGGCATTTTTCATTTCCTGATTCCCGGCTAATCAACTGGCCCGTGAGCGTTAAATTGCTCAGCACCGCCTCCGCATCCCAATGGCCGATGCCTTCCCAGCCGAGGTTGAAAAGGTGGATGTAGTAGTCGTCGGGATTCGGTGAGAGCACCTTGTTCGTTTGCTTCGCGGCGGAGGCGGCGACGAGGAGGAGGCGATGCATCACGCTCAGTGATTGAAGAGGAACTCGGAGCTGTTCAGCAGGGTCCAGAAGATGTCGGCATGGTCTCCCTGCTCTACCTGCCCAGCCAGCGCTGTTCTTTCCCATCGGCAAGCGCCCATTGGCGGACTTGGCCGGTCCAGTCGCTGATGAGGGCGGTGGTGTCGTCTTGGGTGAAGGTGACGCGGAAGGTGCTGGCCTCGTAGCCTTGGCTTTGGGTGAGCGGGGTGCCGTCGGGCTTCCAGGCGCGGGCGGTGGCGTCGTGGCCGCCGGTGAGGATGCGGCCGTCTTTGGCAAAGGCGAAGGTGAGGCAGCCGCGCTCGTGGGCGGTCCATTTGGCGACGATGTTTTTTTGCGCGACATCGACGAGCAGGGCGCTGCCATCGCCGGTGGCGAGGCCGAGGATTTTTCCGTCGGCTCGCCAGGCGATATCGTTGATGCCATCGACGGCTCCTTCGATGGAAACGGGCGCGGTGCCAGTGGCGGCGGGGTAGAGATAAAGGCCGGAGGCGCGGTCGGCACTGGCGAGCGTTTTGCCGTCGGGCGAGAACTGGATGCTGGTGATGAAGTCGCTGTGCTTCTTCATGGTGTAGGCGAGCGAGCCGTCGGCGCCGCGATAGACGCGGACGAGTTTCTCGGGGCCGCCGACGGCGATGAGGCTTTGGTCGGGGCTGAGGTCGGCGGCGAGCACGATGTCGAAATTTTCGCCGAGCGTGGCGAGAGTTTTGCCAGTGGTGATGTCGATGAGGATGGCTTTGCCGGATTCGGTCGGTTTGCCGCCGGCCATGAGGAGCAGCCGGCCATTGCAGCTGAAGCGCAGCACGCGGAGGTCGCCATGTTCAAAGAGAATGCTGCTGATGCGCTGACCGCTGGAGAGGTCGTAGAGCGTGGCTTCGCGATGCCCGCCGACTGCGGCGAGCGGTGCCCAGGGATTGGCGGCGAGAGCGCTGACGGGTAGGGGACGGACGAGCTTGGCCGGAGTGGCGACGGGTGGCAGGGTTTTGACGAAGGCGATGGGTTCCTGCGGTGCGCCGAGCGTGGTGGGGTCAATGGCGATGTCGAGCGACGTGGCTGCTTTCTTGGCGACTCCGGTGGCGCTGGCTTTGAGTCCTCCTTCGATCCATTGCTTGATGATAGCGAGCGTGGCGGCGGACATCTTGTCCTTTTCCGGCGGCATGGGTTCTTCATCGCCGATGTGCGCGATGGAGCGGTATAGGATGCTGTTCTCCGCGATGCCGGGCTGCACGGAGGCACCGGACGAGCCACCTTTTTCGATCGTCTCCACGGTGGTGAGATCGAGTCCGGCGCGGGTCTTGCCGGGGCGATGGCAGTTCACACAATGCGTGCGCAGGATAGGCAGGACGTCGTCGGCAAAGTTCGGGCCATCAGCGGCGAACAGTGGCACGGCCGGACAAAGTGTGGCGATGAGGAAGAGGCGATGCATCACGGTCAGTGGTTGAAGAGGAACTCGGAGCTCTTTAGCAGAGATGGCAGGTTGTGTGTTTCAGTCGCGGAATCAAACTCATCTCCAACGACTCAGGGAATCTGCACCATTCACGGGCCGTGGCTGAACGATGGACTGCTTCACTGGGCTGGATGATCGCTTCGTGGTTCACCGCGGGCCTGCCCAATTTGTTCGATTTTGCACCCGGACCCCGGCCCCCCGAGCGGGCAGCTTGGCGGTATAGATGAGAGTTTGTTTCATCGGACGCGCGGCTGTTTCATGTCGTGCTCTAGGTTGTGAAAAACGGTGTGGATCAGGTCGTCCGTTTTCTCTGCGGTGACGAGGAAGAAGCAGAACATCATCTCGTCCAGCGTGCCGTCGCCCCACGTCACCTGCTTCGGCGGTGAGTTGGGGTTGCTGGGATTTCCTGCGCTGTTGTCGAACACGGCGGCGATGTCCAGGCGTGTGCCTGCGGGTAGTTTGAAGGGACGCTCGAAGTAATACTCGTCCTGCCAGTTGTAGTTCCAGCGCGGCACTTTGATGAGTGTCCGCTGCGTGCCATCGGGTTGGGTGGCGGTGACGGTCATGCTCTTGCCGAGCAGGTGCATGTGCGGCACCACGCCGACCATGATGACCTCGCGCGGCAGGGTGTAGCTCGCGGTGCGGCGGTAGCTGGCGTCACCAGCGGCGATGTCGATCTCGTAGTTCGCCATCCAGATGCTGCCGACCAGTTTGGCTTTTTCCTTGAGCACTTCGGCAACGGGACGCTTCACGAAGTAAAGGCCGACTTCGCTCTGGTCGCGCTCTGCTTTGCCAGTTGGGTGGTAGTGGAGCTGCATCACGAGGTCGCTGCCTTTTTTCAAATAGCGGCCCATGTCGTTAGGCAGGGCACGTGCGGTGTTGCCGACGCTCCAGCCACCAAGCGCACCGCTGGGCAGAAAGCCGGGGCCGCCAAAGTTCGCATAGCCAGGCTCCGGCGTGGCGGCGTCGAGTTTGCGAGCCTGATGGCGGTCATCGAGGAAGAGCACGGCGTGATGCACCACGCGCTTGTTGCCGGGGTGGAACTCGACGGCAGCGACGAGCTTGTCTTCTGCAATGTCGGCGGGGATGACGAAGTTTTGCAGAATGTCCGCGCCATCCGCAGGCACCGTGAAGGACTCGCTCATGCGCAGAATGAGGTCCGGCTTTCCGAAGCGCCATCCGTCGGCGAACTGCGGCGCGGCAGGGAGATCGGCGGCATCGCCTTCTGCGCGACCGTTGTCAGCCCACGATTGGAGGAGTGTGAGTTCGCGCTCGGTGAGCCAACGTTCGCCGACGAACTTCGTGTGGCCCGGCGCGGGAATCCACGGCGGCATCACGCGCTCCTGCGTGACGCGGACGAGCTGCTTCGCGCGCTTCGCCGTCTGCGCGTAGTTGGTGAGTGCAAAGGGTGCGGCTTCACCATCACGATGGCAGGTGACGCAGCGCGCATTCACGATGGGCGCGATGTCGCGTGTGTAGGTCACGGTTGCGACCTTTGCGTCGGCTGCATTTGGCGCGGCTTCAAATAGGCAGCCCACGGGCTGCGTCGCAGCCACCGCCGGAGCTTTGCCATCCACCGCCGCCACGAGTGCGTCGCGCAGGTAGTGATGCTCCACATTCGCGCGCCTCCGACCCATGTCCTCGAACGCATTGTCAATCGCGCCGCGATAGATGAGCTGGCCATCGTGTGAAAGCACGAACACCTCTGGCACATGCGTGGGCCTCAACACCTCGGCGAGCAACCCCGACGCATCGAACAGCACCGGGAACACGGCCTTGAACTCCATGAAATGTTTCGCCGCCGCCGCGCGCGTCAGGCTGCGGTCAGAGACCACGGCGAATACGTCCGCCTTGTCGCTGAGCTGGTCATGCAAAGCATTGAGCGTCGGCGTCGCCGCATTCGACACCGGGCATTCCGTGCCGACGAAAACAAACGCTCGCGCTCGCCGCGTATCGTTTTGGTTCAGCGCGTGAAATTGCCCAGCAAGGTCGGCAAGACCGAAGTCAATCCCCGGGGTATTGGCTTCCAAAGCCAAGACTTGGCCGCAAAGAAAGCCAACAAGTGCGAGAACGTGTGGGATAAGCTTCATGGTTTCGGATTTTGTTTGAAGTAATCACAAACGGCATCGCCGCCTGAGCTTCACGTTCATTTGCCGAACGCCGCAGGCGGCTGAGCGCCGAGCCATTGGTTGTTCGTGAAACGGAAACCGGGCGGGATGGTGGACACATTGATGACAGGGCGGTCGAGGGTCTGCACGCAGCGGTTGTCGGCGAAGACATTGTCGGCGTGGCCGGCGCTCGGATCGAGATGCAGGAGTTCCACGGAGCCGTCCACGAAGGTATTGCGCTCGAAGCGGGTGCGCTTGAGACCGCCGCCTTTCTGATACTCGCCGTAGTAAAGTGCGGCCTTGGCTCCGACGACGGTGTTCTCTTCGATGAGATTGTCAGCGGAAGGATTTGGGTGCCCGTGGAAGGGGCGCTCGTTGGCGAGTTGGATGCCGGTCGAGATGCTACAGCCTTCCGTGAGATAGCCCGGTGCCTTGCCCGCGCTGTAGTAGGGCGGCTCCGAGCGTTGCTGGACGTAGTTTTTCCGCACCACACACTTCGTCGCGTTGTCGAGGTAGATCCCGGCGGAGAAATGGTCGCGCACCACGTTGCTCTCAATGGTGATTTGGTCACCACCCACCGCGATGCCTTCACCGTGGCCGCGCTCGACGAGATTCCCCCGCACGGTGCAGCGCGTGCCACCGACGCTGAGCGACGCAGGCCAGCCGCCGAGAGTTTTGTGTTCGGCATTCACGCGGCAGTTATCGCTCAGTGTGTTGCCCTCAATGAGCACGTCATGAAGCGTAGTCAGGTCGGTGAAACTTGCCGTGATGCCGCCCTGCGAGCAGCCCGTAATTTTGTTGCCACGAAGAATGGCGTTGGTCTTGCCCCACACGCTGATGCCCCAGCCCGGTGAATGGCGAATGTCCAGTCCCTCGACCGTGATGAAGTTCGCCGAGACTGCAATCATGGAGAACTCCGGACCAGCGGCAGGCAGCGCCGCACCATCGAGAATGGCCGCGCCACTCGCATCGCCGCGCACGGTGATGGGTGCCTCCGCAGTGCCTGATTTGGCAAAGGAGAAAGGCTGCGTGTAAGTGCCGGGCAAGAGCGTGAGCGTGTCACCGGGCTTGAGGCTCCAGATGACTTGCTGCACATCCGCCTTCGGCCCATCGCGGGTGCCGGGGTTGGTGTCAGCACCGAGTGGTGCGGGGGCGACAAAGAACTCGGCGGCTGAGGCCGACGCGAGTGTAGCGGTGAGAATGGCGATGGTGAGGATACGGTGGCCTTTCATCGGTGATTAGCGTGGCGTGGCAGCAAAGAGCGTCAAGACCGAGCGGGGCGGCAGATGGATAGCGGTGACATCACTCAGCGGCGGCAACTCGATGAAATGCTCGCCCGCTTCGGTGGTGCGGCGGGCTTGCCACGTTTTCGCTTTCGTGCCAGAGACGGCGACCTTGCAGACTTGCTCCGCTTCGCTCGTGTTGATGATGACGATGGCGTCGGGATGTTTTGTCGCATTGTTAGCGAAGGCCATCACGCGCACGTCATCGCTGGTGCTCTCAGCTTTCACCACGCTCATGCCGGGCTGTCCGGCGCGGCTCATTTGCTTCAGGAAATAATAAGGATGGCCAAGGGCGAGGCTGCCGTCTTTCTGCTGCATGATGGCGGCATTCGGGTTCTTCGGCGCGGGCCGCCATTCGCTGAGATTCTTGCTGACCTGCCAGGTGATGATGCCGTTCACGCCGACCTTGTAGAGCTGCGCGTGCGTGTGCTGGGCGAAGTCCACGCCGCCCTTGCGCCAGTCGTGCGAGGTCGTCCACACCGGCAGGCCCGGCTTCTTTTCGAGCGCCTGCTTCACGAAGTCCGGCCCCCACTGGTCGCTGCGGCCAAAGCTATGCGCGGTGATGATGCCGAGCGCATCGCGCAGCTCCTGCGTTTTTGTGAAGGGGTAATAGTTCGCGCCATCCCAGCCCGTCGGCTCTGTCGGAGTAAAGCCCACGTCCGGAAGCAGCGTGTGCATGCGTTTCATCATGTCGGTCATCTCGCTGTGCTTCCACGCGAGGTTGTAGTCGGAGTTGCCTATCGGCCCCATGCCATCGGTGGTGAAGCGGCTCGCGTCTTTGGCTTCGTTGCTCAGGCTCAGGAACTCGACCTGCACGCCTTCCTTCTCTTTCAGAAAACGCACCCATGCGGCCATGTAACGTGCCAGCGCATCGGCCTCTGCGGGATCAAAGTCACGCGCGAGCAGCTTCTTTTGTTTCGTGGCCCACGCAGGCGGGCCGTAGAGCGTGGTGATGACTCGCAGTGTGCGGCCCTGCGCGGCGGTGCGCTTCATCGCCTCGCGGAGAAACCAGCGCGACCACTGCGTCGTGCGCTCGAAATCATACGGCGCCTCCGGTGTCGCCTGCGCCCACGGGTCGAGGAAAATCTTGTGCAGCGCGAGGCCGAGGCCATCGGGGCCATACAGTGCGTCCATCAACTCATGACGCTGCGCTTCCGTGAGCTTGCTGAAGCCACCGAAGTCTTGCGGCCACTTGTCATAGTCCCGCGTCTGCGCCGTCTCCACATAGTTCACGCCGAAGCCATGCCACGACTGGAGTTTCGCGGTGAAATCCACGGTGATGTCGGCGGCGTTGACCTGTCCGATAACGGCAGTGAGTAAGATAATGAGGTGGGTTTTCATGGTAGAGAGTGTTTGGCGGGAGTGATTTCGAGCCGCACGTCATCGGCATAGTGACCGATGAGTTCCGGCGTCGCGGAGTCCTGCCAGTTTTGTTTGAAGGCATGGATGCGCAGCAGTAGCAGGTCGGCATCCGCAGGGATGGTCAGCCGCGTTTCACCGCGCTCCCAGGTGGCGGGATCGCTGTCGGTGGGCACCTCCGTTTCGGCAAAGGCCAACGCGCGTGCTTTCACGCTATGCCAGAGCAATGGGCCATCGGCAGCCGTGCCGCGAAAGGCGTATAGGCCGACGCCGAAGCGGTTGTTCGCCGCTGTGGAATCGGCCGTGCGATTGAAACGCGCGCTCAGCGCAATGGTGCGCGCATTTTCCTGCAACGGCAGCTCACGCACATCCAGTAGCAACCATTGATCCGCCACGGTGAAGTCCTTTGCCTCCGGTGCTCCTTGGGACACCGCACTGAGGAAGCGCAGCATCCGCGCTCCTTCATGCGGCGTGATGCCCTGCTCTGCGGGTACCACGCGGCAGAGATCACCACCCCAGCGGTCAAACGCCGCCGCGATGCCGCTGCTAGTTGGCTCTGGGCCGGATTCAAAACCTGCGTTGGTCAAAGGCACCGCTGTTGCCGTCGTGGTCGTAAAGTGTGCATATACCAGCGAGCCGGAGAAGACGCCGACCACCAGCGCCGCAAAGGCCAGCGGCAGCGGACGCACAAACTGCTGCCAAAGGCACGACATCAACTGCCAGACCGGCGCGGCGGAGGGTGCCGCAGGCGCGTCAGCCCAGCGCAGCTTCGCCGCCTCATGCAGCAGTCCGTGCAGCGACGCTTGCTCCCAGAACTGCTGCCGCGCCGACTCTGACTCCAGCAATGTGCTCTCCAGCTCAGTGCGCTCATCCTCATGCAACGCACCTTCAAGATGCGCCTCGATCAGCTTGTTCAATCGCTCATCCTTCATGCCTGTGCCTCCTGTTCTTGCAGTGCTCGCTGCACACATTCGCGCAACGTTTCCCGCGCCCGACTCAGCGCCACGCTCACCGAGTTCGGTGTCCAGGCCAGCTGCCGCGCGATGGCCTCCGCGCCATGCTCGCCGTGGTAGCGCAGACGCACGATCTGCTGGGCGCGCTCCGGTAATTTCGCGAGGCAATTTTCCAGAGCACACAGCCGTTGTTCAAAGAATATCGCCGGTGGTGCCGCAGCCTCCAGCGCCGCCAGCACCTCTTCCGACAGCGCCGTTGTCTTCCGCGCCCGCCGCTGATGCTCCATCACCTTGAATCGCACGATGGCGCAGGCCCATGAGAAAAAACTTGTCCCTTCCTCAAACTTCGCCGCCTTCTCCGTGACGGTAAGAAACGCCTCCTGCAACACATCCTCCGCCTCCGCAAACCCCGGTGCCAGCGCCAGCACAAACGCCTTTAAAGCCGTCTGATGCCGGATGAAGTGCTGTTGCACGCGGAGTGTGTGCGGATCGAGTGAGTTCATTATCCATGATGACAGCGATAGCGCTTATCTTAGCAAAGAGAGTTTGAGGTTGGCTCACCGGCTTTCAGCGGCAGGTTCATGGAGCTTGATCACGCGCACGAAACACTCGGTGAGATCGTGATGGCCGCCACTACGGATGTGGAATTCGAACAACGTGACTGGTGGATCGATTACGACTCCGAGCGCGAGCCACATCAGCGCAGCGTCTCACATCGCAATCGGAGCGGTGGGGAATGAGTTCACGGTTTGCGTTTAGGCAGTTTGGCGAGCGTTGTCGTCGAGTCGCTTCGCGATGAGTTCAGCCATCAGCGGCGCGGCGGCGGCGGGATGAATAAGATCGGTGCTGATCAGCTCCTTGATGCGCGGCTGCATGAATCCGAGCACTATTTGCCAGGCATCTCCGCCGGTGTCGGCGATCTGCTCCGTTCCGAGGGTGGCGAACTCTCCACACAGAAGAAAAAGCCTTCGGCGGATGTTCGCCAAACCAATACCACAGGAATCCCCCGTGCCGGGGACCATCCAGTCACCCGAGTTGCTCACACGGATTTCCAGCCACCCTGCCACCACCGCAGCCGCCACTTCCACCCGCAGGGGAGTCGGGCTGCTCAAGGGTCCGTATTTGAAGGCATTTTCCAGCAAGGGCTGGACGAGCATCGGTGGCACCGGCACCCGCATCGCATCGGGCGTGCACGAGATCCCGCAGTGCAAGCCGTCCTGGAAGCGCACGCGCTGGAGTTCCAAGTAGCATTCCAGCGCGTCGAGCTCGCGGCTCAGGGGTTCGAGCCTCCGTGCCTCATGCAGTGAGAAGCGCAGGTAGTCGGCAAGGTTCTTCACGATCTCCCGGCACTTGTGCTCAGGCTCGAGGCTCGCCATGACCATGTTCAAGGCATTGAAAAGAAAGTGAGGGCTGAGCTGGGACTGCAGTTGCTTGAGTTCCGCCGCCCGTGCCACCTCGCGAACCTCAGCGGACTCAAGCCCTACCGCGTGGTAATCCAAAATCAGTTCGATGCCGAAATACGCGACATTCCACAGAATCAGGGAATAGATGCGGGCTATCGTGAAACTGGCGAATGGTGAGTCCATCGCAATTTCGTAAAATCCAATGGTGACCAGCGACTGCCATACGGCGGCTCCGAGCAACGCGCAAATAACATTCAACCCGAGGATCCACATCAATTTCACGCCACGGGAAAGGCCGCGTGTGAAGCGATGACGGTAGCAGAAGTAGAGCCCGCATGTCAGCAGGAAACCCGTCGAGATTCTTCCCACGATGATCAAGCTCTCCACCCCCGATCGGGAAAATACATGCAGCGTTCCCGCCAAGGCCACCGCGCTCACGATCCAAAAGATCAGCTGGAAGAGCCAAAACGCTCTCGTCCCAAGCCGCCTGCCCGCGGAGGCCTCCTCCACCGATGCCACCAAGCGCCGCCATCCCCTCGATTCCATCACCGGATCGGCCGATCTCGTCACGTCGGCCGGGCGATCGGTTGAGAGGTCCACGAGTTGACTCATCAAAGCGATGTAAGCAGCGCAACCTGTGGCGACAATCTCAATTTGGAATCAACAGCGACCGAATTCATTTCGGTGCCACGGCTTCCAGCCACGGAGTCACTGGCGATGAGGGTTCGGAGGTGGCGTTGACGGAATCCGGCCGGGAGCGGGCGCGGATAGGGGAGGTGACTGCACCGCAGCCGGCTCGGGCGCACCTTTGGTGAAACCGAGACCGCTGGATGTGGCGTAGAGTGTGGCAGCGTCCTTTGCAAACATCAGCCGCATCCCCCCGATTGGTGACTTGAGCACGGAAACCTCTTCCGGCTTGAAGGCAAACCAGGCGGGTGCCTCGTGGACCGGCCCGGCGCTGCCGGGGATCAGGCCGAAGGCATTGTCCTCGCGCAGGTAGGTGATGAGGTCCGGTGAGGCCTCGACGATGAGAAACCACTGCCAACGGTTGATCCCTTCAGCGTCGCTCCACTCGTGGCGCGCGGCATGGAGGATCTTGTCGCCCGGACCCGGCGGCCGCCAGATGGCCTGGGTGAAGATTTCCCCGGCATCACAGCTCACGGATGTCGGCGGCCCGGCCTGCCAGACGATGGCATCAGCCGCCGGGGTGGGGGCGGGTGCGGGTGCGGCGCCACCACCCAGCCACCACTCCACTCCCCCGCCGACGAGACCCAGCAGCGCGGTAATGATCAAAAGCGAACGTCCTTGCATCAGTTTCCGGAGTTGGAATAGGTGCGGAGGAAGAGTTTGATGTCCTGCACGCTGGCGGCGAAGTTATTCAGGCCCTTCTGTTCGTCATTGAGCAGAGTGATGGCGGGAATGACGATCTTCCACTGGCTGTTCCAGACACTGCGGCCGATGAGCCGGGAGTTGGTGAAGACGGTCGGCAGGTCGCCGGCTCCGTAGATCGAGGGATTCGCCACCATGCGGAAGGCTTGGTGCTTGCGGATGACCCAAGGCCGTTCCGCGAAGGTATCGTTCGGGCCGAAGAACTGCGTGGTATTGAATGCACTGGCTCCCAGGTTGTAAGGCAGCGGCATGGCCTGATCGACCACTTGCCAGCCGCGGATGTCACCCGTGTCCCCCAGAGGGGTGCGCATGAAATCATAGCCGCAGGGGATCAGATAGGCGTAGGGCGTCGCGCTGAGGGCACCGGGGTTGGTCGATTCGCCATCGGCCATCCCGATATAGCCGGGCAGGGCCAGGCCCACGGCGGCGATCTTGGTGGCGAAGTTGCTCTGGCTGTAGGCATGGTCTCCTGCGGCGAGCTCGACGCCGAAGAAATTCTTGCCGTCCTCAACGGTGGTGCTGAAGGGGATGATGAAGCCCGGAATCGCACTGCCGTCGGCTTTCTTCAGGCCCCGGCAATAGGCGGCCACCTGCGGGTCGGACACAACATTGGGCACGATGTGCTGCTCCAGCGTTTGCTGCCAGGCCTCATCGGCGGCGGCGGACGGACTCACGGTCTGACCCACGGGAGTGGCGACGTGGGGCAGCAGGCGGAACAACTCCTGACGCAGCGAGAAAAGCGTGTTGTAATGATCCGGATTGTTGATCCCGAGACGGCCTTTCGCGACCGAGAAGTCCGCGTTGATCTGGGCCATGGTTCCGGCCAGCCCGGCATCGCCGAGGGTGCTGGTGGTGGCTTGCGGCACGCCGCCGGTCAGATCCCCGAGCGAGCGGGAGGCGACGAGGCGATTGATGACCGCCTGTCCCTGCGGGGTGCCGAGCAGGCCGGTTTCGTAGTCGTAGCTCTTGGTCGCAAGGTAGCTGTAGCGCCCGGCGAGGTCGAACAAAGTCCGGTATTGGACCAGCGCCTCGTTGCGGAAGGTGCGGAAGGTGAGGTCCTTGGTGCGGTAGCCATTGATCACCCCGGCCGCCCGCTGGCGCAGCGTCTCGCGCCGCAGCCGGAGGGTGTCCCCGGCCACCTGCAGGTTCTGGATTTTCTGCGTGGCGTTGTCGTATGCGTAGGTCAGTTCAGTGAAGCGGGTATACATCCCGATGAGTTCGCGGTAGGTCTGCTCGAATTCATACGCGGCCTGCAATTGATCTTGGGAAAAGCCAAGGCTCATCAGGGTGTTCTCCTTGATCAGTTCCAGACCACCACCCAAGGTCGCTCTGAGAAGGCGCGCCATACCATTAGTAACTGCGGCAGAGGCATTAAGTCCAGCCGCAGTGCCGCTACCCATTAAGGCAATCGCTCCACGTCCCGCAGATGTCACGTCATTGGCAAGCCCCACACTTCTTGGCAGCAGTTCGTAAGAGGCGGAGGAAATATCTATTAATGCTTGAGCTCCAGCAATGCTAACTTCGGCAATCGTTTCAAGCACTGCCGCCGCAGTTTCGTTCACAACAAGACCTGTCCCAATGACCGCCGTAGTGGTTTGCTGTCCTTCGTGCATCCTCACCAAGCCCTTGAAAACCTCCGCTTCCCGGTAGAAGCGCGTTTGCAAGTCATCCAGATCATCTCTGGCCGCCAGCAGGGCGACCTGCGCAAGCTGCGCCTCGACCAGAGCATCCTGCAGGGCACCGGTATAGGGCCGCTTGCCAAGCGCGGTGCCCGGCCCGACCACATCGGCGAACTGCGCCCACTGGTTGGGTGTCACCTTGAAGGTCTTCAACACGGTGTCCGGGCCATCGATTCCGTCGTGATCGCCCCCTCCATAACTCTTGATGATGGCATCGATGGCTCCGCCGGTGAACCTCTGATACTGCACCGGGTAGCGATAGGTCACGGTGGTCGGCGCGGTGGTGTCGATCCAGTCGAGAGGACGGTCGATAATGTTCCATCGCAAATAGTCCGGGTCCTCATATCCCTGCGGATAGATTCCTGCGGGACCGATATCACCGGGGTAGGGGCTGCCGTAGATATCATACAGCTCCTGAAGCGTGGCGTATTCCTCGTCCTCGATCGCCGTCTGCTGGTCGCTGATCTGGTTTTCCTGGTTGCGCAGGAGACGGGTCATCTTGGCGGCCTGATTGAAGGAACCGGCGGCATTGTTCAGGGCCCGCAGGGCACGCGCCGAGATCTGCTCGTAATGGCTGGGCCCCGCCGTTTGGCCGAGCGAGTTGTTCCAGTTCGGATCCAGGTCGAAGGCGATCGCGCCCGGAGCCAGACCCAGCGGATTGAGGCGGCTGTTAGCCGAGTCCATGGTCGTCTGGAAGCCGTTTGCCAGTGAGGGTAGTTCGTTGAGTTCCGGCACGGTGGTGCGGTCCACAATCTGCACGCCGGTATGGTTCGGATTGTCATCGACATCCGGCAGCATCGCATTGCCGACGACCCAGTGGAAAAACGCTCCCTGGGTCGAGCGGCTGGCGGTTTCATCGAAGCCCTGGTGTCGGACGACTTCAGTGCGGGGGTTTTCCTTGCCATCGCGGAACTGCGACCAGCCGGCGTCCGGATCATCCTTGTAGCTTTGGCGATGGACCAGCCCGAGCACCTGCTGGGCGGTGCGCCCGACATTGGCGGCGGCGGCGGCGAATTTCCGCTCGTCCTTGTAGTCCACCGATACTGGCACGCCGAGCACCGTCACCGTCTCCGCACTGGGCCGCCAGGTGAAATAGGGATGCGTCAGCAGCTTGTAATAGCCCTTGAGCGCGGTGAGGTAGTGGCCATAGGCATCGCCATGGCCCTGCGGGAACATGCGCTGGGCGTCGGCCGCATCGACATTGCCATTGGCGGTGCTGGAGCCGGCCTTTTCGGTGATGTTGTAGTTCACGGCGTAGAGTGCCTCGCCGCTGTTGATGCCGCGAGTGTAGTTCCACCACAGGCGGTTGTAGGCGGGGCCGAGGCCCGTGCCGGGGGAGGCAAAGTCATCGCGGCCGCGCAGCAGGCCGAGTTCCTCATCCAGCGAGCTGGCCACCTGGCCTTCGAAGGCGAAGCGGCTGGTGTTCACTTCGGTCACGCTGTCCTTGTCATCGATCGAGATCGTCGGGTTGGCCGCATCGGCGTAGGCCTCGTTGCCGAGGATGGTGTAGAGGTCATTGAGGTAACCGGCGGCAAGGATCAGGGCATTGTTGGTGGAGTCGGTGTCGAGGTTGGAGTTGATGGTGAAACTTTTTCCACGATTGAGCACAGTCTCGTAGATTTCGATAAGCCCGGCACCGTTGATGTTCTCCATGTTGAGCGCGATATCGCCCTCCCAGCGGGTGCCCGCCTGGGTGATCAGGGAGACATCGGTGTTGATCGAGTTGCTGTAGAGATCCGACATCCGCTGGTTGAAGGGGGTGATCTTGGCGAGCACGCGCTTGATCCAGCCCTCGACAAGGGCCGGGCGGGTCCAGTCCGACCACTCGCTCGCGGGTGAGTTCGCTGTGGCCTTGAGTCGGTAGCTCATCATGAAATTGACATCCCCCATCAGCACGGCGGGATTGTTGATGACCGCGCTGGGGTCGGCGCCCACCAAGATCGAGCCGCTGAGTTCATAGACAGGAGGGGTACCACCAGGGGGCTTGGGATCAATCCATGCAGTGAAGTCAGGCTCCGTATCCGTGTTACCCGACGGCTTAAGAGGTGCCTGCCCGCTGCTGTCGTTGAAGCCGTAGCGGTAGCGGAACTCGAAGTTCTCCGGCTTGCCGCCGTAGTCGCCGCTGTGGCGCACCGTCACCTTTTCATCGAGCGGGTTGGACGAAAGCAGCACCTTGAGGTCGCCAGGGTAAAGCTCCGGCACGACCTTGATGATCTCCATTTTCACCGTATCTCCCGAGTCCGTGAAGGCCTCTCCATTGCCAAACACCAGCGTCACATAACCGGTGCCGCCGCCGGTGGAGCTCAGGGCATAGCCGGCCACCGCCGTGTCCGGATCGGTGATGTCCGAGCGACCCTTTACCGGGATATTCCGATTCAGCGAGGTCTTCACGACATAAGTTCCCGGCACCGTGGCGCTCTCACGAAAAGTCTCGAGCTTGGTGGAAAGCCTATCGATGGCAGTATTCCATGCCGTGATGTCGGCGGCGGCGGCTGCAGTCGGGATGAGTGCTTTGAGGTCCCCCACATCCTGCTGGCTGAGCTGGTTGAGGTTGAAATAGTCTTCCGTTGAGACTTCATCCACGAACTCGCCGATGAGCACCAGGGTTTTCTGGAAGGCGTCGTAATAGAAGCGGTTTTGCAGGTTGGGCGGGAGGCCTTGGAAATAGGTCTTGCCGGCGTAGTCGCTGGTCAGCACCCCCGGGGGCAATTGGTCCATGGCGGAGGTTTTCGCCCGGATCGGATCGTGCAAGGCCACGGAGGAAGCATTCAACTTCATCGCCATGGATTGCTGGTAGAGAACCTGGGCGCTGGTCTGGCCGAGCACTTGGGGCAGATCACGGCCGCCGGTTTTGGTTTTGCCCAAGGTTTCCGCCATCATCAGTTCCGGAACCTTTTTCCAAGGTATTTTGGTATCGACCTGCAGCAGGGAGCTGTCATCCGGCCACTTGGGCAGATAGGTGAGGGGGAAGGAAGAGCCGCCGCCGGTGTTTGCAATGAAGGGCTGGATGGTGCCCGGCGCGGGCTGCGCATTCAGGGCCAGGGCGGGGAAATCGAAGTCCGCCCGCTGGTTGTAGTAAAATTTCATGTCGAAGCGTGGCTGCTGGGCTGCCGCCACCTCTCCGAGGTGCGGTCCGCGGAACAGCCAAAGTGTGCCCTTGCGGTCTTCGAAGGTGAACTTGTTGTAGGTATCTTTGTAATCAGCAGCGCTGCCTTGGAGCAGAGGCGTAGGATCACCAACTCCGTCCACTTCTTCATTGCAAACGGTTCCATCGGGCTTCTTTGGCAGCGGCAGAAGCGCCAGCGGCGCTGGCGGGAAGAGCGGCGTGCCGGCGGTTTTGTCGTAAACCAGCGGGTAATTATCGGTTTCGCGGACCACTTTGGCCACCCGCATGGCGGGACGGTTGTCCGCAGCCGTGTATTGCAACAAGACGAAGGGCTGGGAGCTGGTGGCGAGGTTCAAGTCAACGCGCAGGGCAAAGACATTGCCATCAATGAGCAGGCCGTGCTCCTCGTTGGGATTGTAGCCCGGCAGCGCGGGATCCGGCTGTCGATAGATGCTGCCGGATTGCTGGACCGAGGTGATTCCCGGGTTCTCCAGCCCTTTGAGCGAGGCGATCACAAGTTCCTGCGGATTCTCCGGCCAGCTCACCGCATAGCGGGCGGCGATGGCGGGCACGTAGAATGGCTCGATCTTCGTCGCAGCGGGAAAGGACACCTTCTTGAACCACCAGACGGAAAGTTGATTGTTAACGGGCAAGGCGTTGACCGGGATGATGGCTCCGGCCGCGGCTCCGCTGAAACCAGGCTCGCCGAGAGGATTCAAATAAGCGGCCGGGGAATAGCAGGTGCCGCCGGAGATATGGCCGGCCAGTTCGTAGCCCGCTCCGGGCGCCACAAGGCGGCTGCCCACGGTGGCCGCGGTGCGCCCACCGGTCGTGGCGTCCGCTTGCGCCGTGGGCGACCAGTCGCGCACGCCGTCGCCATTGCGGTCGTTGAGGGTGTAAACCGCAGCCCGGCTTTCATCGACGGCCGGGGTCGCCGGATTATCGGCCACGGCGGGCGAGCCCAGCGCGTCTTCCGACTGGATCCACAAGCGCTTATACTGGGGACCCGCCACCGAGCTGAACTTGAGCAGCGAGCGGTTCAGCAGGTCCGGGCTGCTGTTGGTGAACTTGACCAGCAGACGCTGGGAGGCACCGTCGATCTCCGCCTCCAGCTCAGCCGGATCGTCCTGGAAAACAAGGCTCGGCAGGCTGATGGCTGCAAACTTCGGCCCGAGGGTGGCGTCCGCGCCGGACTGGGTGACATTGATCGGCTCATAGTCCCCCGGGCTGGCGGGCCACTGGTGGAGGTAACTCCGCTTGGCCACCGGCCACGAGATATCCAGTCCGGAAACGCCAATGCCCGCGACGGTATGGAGCGAGGCGTCGAATTTCTTCATCCAGTAGAGCACCATGAGGTCCGGATTGAGGTTCTCGCGCTCGGCAAAATAATCGGTGAGCCCGTCCGGGCGGAGGAAGGTGCCATAGAGCGGCTTGCCGGCCACGCCGACGGCCAGACTGGGCAGCACGGGGACCATCTGATCGTCCCCGTTCACCTTGGGGCTCTGGCGAGGGCGCAGCTGCTCACCCAGCGGCGTTACGAGGGTCTCCACCGCGGCGCTGCGGCGGATTTCCACGATATCGGCGCCGAGGAACGCATGACGGCCTGCAATGCCCTGGATCTCGCTGCCCAGGTATTCGACAAAGACGCGGCCCTCCGCATTGTAGGCGCGGAGCGCGGGCAGACCGGAGAGCGTGTCAAACCAGAGCGTGCGCGGCTCTCCCGGCGCGGCGATCCCCGGGTTGGTCGAGCCGCCGACCGGGGTGTATTCCACCGCCTGACCGGAGACGAAAGAATTGAAAACCGGATTCACCCGCACGATGCGGCCGGTCGGAATGCGAACCATCGGACCATCGAAGGTTTTCTCCGTCCAGTAGATCACCTGCGGTTCGGCCTGAGAGGCGGAGGATACCGCGAAGGTCTCGCGCCGGAACTTGTAGGTCGGCGTGGTCTCACCCGCTTTGGAAGTATCCGGCACAGCGGAGACCCAGGTGACTGTCACCCGGCCGGTCTGGCTGGCAAAGACCTTCTCCGCATGCGGACTGAAGTAGTAAGGTTGATAGGGCTGAAAGGTCGTGCCCGTGCTGGCGGCGATGTTCGCATTGGCCGGGCCGGACAGGGTCAGCGTGGTGCCAATGATGAGCTGCACCTCGCGCCCCAACAGGGTGGCACCGACCGTGAGGCCAGCCGGCACGCTGGAAACCTCCACCACACTGCTGGTGGTGGTACTTTTCGTCACCGTAACGCTGCCCACCTCCACCAGCGGCTGGGTCTTTCCGTCCACCGAGTTCGTCAGGAGCACAGAGTTGAACTGCTCGCCCGGCTGCACCGGCTGGGCGCGCCAGTAAGAATTGTTCGTCAGCGGCGCACCATCCCAACTGACAGACGGGCGCTCGATCGCATCCCCCATGAAATAGCGCGGGACTCCGGAGGCGAAAGAGAAACCGAAGCTGCCGCGGGTCAAGGCGATGGTGGTGACACTCACGCCATTGCTGACGGTGACGGCCCTCGGATAGCGCCCCGCAGTGACGCCCGCCGTGGAGATGGCCCCTGAGCTGGCCGAGGTGGCCGCCTGGCCGGCGAACTGAACCAGGGTCACCGGCGTGCCCGTGGGCACCTTGGGCGGAGCGATGATGATCGCCGGAGGAGAGGTGCTACTGTAACCGCTTCCCCCAAGCACGACCGTGATGCCCGTGACCACCCCGGTGGCTGGGTTGATGGCGGCGACGGCGGTGGCGGTCGCGCCGCTGGCGGGTGGAGCAATGGTCACCGCAGGGGCGCTCGTATAACCACCGCCGCCTCCGCGCACCGTGATGGCCGTGAGCACCCCGCCGACAACCGTCGGCGAACCGCCCGCCCTGCGTTTGTCCAGCAGATTGGTCGCACCGCCTTTCACTTCAAACTGGGCGTGGGCCGTCGGGGCGCAGAGCAGCGCGACGAAGATGGCCATCAAGGGGAGGAATCGGAGGTTCATGGCTGGCGGGAAAGTGGGGTGGGTGACAAAATATTATCTTCGAACAGACCGCAGACGAAGCAGCCCCTCCCCAGAATTCTTGCCCAGCCGATGGGCGGAGAGGTGCGTTCAGGGTGCGCAAAGACATCTGCCCGCGCGCTTGAGGCGCGCGGGCCCGGCTCCGTTCTTGTCCTTGCCTCATTCATCGGGTGCATGATCGGGGAAACCGGGCGCTTACTCCGCGGCAGTGGCCTTCTTCATCGAAACCGCCACGGCTGCGCCGTCGTTGGCCAAACGACGTTCGAGCGCGATCAAACGCGCCTCCAGGCCCGCATCCTTGGCCGCGAGCTCACGGCGCAGCGTTGCGTTCTCATCACGCAAGGCTTGGATCTCCGCATCCTTTTCAAGCTTGAGCTGCTGGGTGGCGGAGACGTTCAGCATTGAAATGGCGTCGTAGTCGACAGAACGGAAATCATCCACTTCCCGGCCATAGACAAAAACCTTGTCTCCCGCTGGCTGGAAAGCGGTCCGGAAGCTGTCACCCTTCACCTCCAACACCTCGTGCAGCCCTTCCTCACTCTCACTGATGAGACGCACCCGGTCGCCCACCTTGAGGTCCGTTTTCAAGGACGTCCAGCCATCCCGGAAGGTAGCCGCTTCATAGATATCCGGCACCACCAGGGTCGAGCGGGAGACCGCCTGCGGAAACACCCGCTCCACCTGCTGGGCGATGACTTTCTTGTGAGGACGCAACCCGTGCTCGTACACATCCTTGTAGAAATAGTCAGTCACTTCGATTTCCTGCAAGGTCTGCAAATCTTTCCCACGGTCCGAGCGTCCCACAATTTTCTTGATGCGCTCGTCCGAGGAAAGAAGAGAAAAAGACGAATGGATGCCTTTATCCGCAAAAATGGAAAGATACGCGCTTTGATTCAGATAGGTCGCGTTGTCCGTGATATTTCCAGCCCCACTGGTTGTCGTTCCCAAGTATATTATTCCAAGGTTGGCAGGTCTTTGGAGTGCCGGCTGCCCTTTGATAACCAATCTCGCTTCAGTCGGAGTTGTCGTGCCGATACCGACGTTGCTACCCCAGAGAGTCATCACGGCCGCGCCGTTATTGGCGGTGGCCAAGTGGAGTTTCGGCGAGCCCATCAGCACCATTTCGCCATTCACCGCTGAGGTGTTCGTCGGATAAGTGGTGAGAGTCTTTTGAAACAAGGCACCGCCTGGGCCGCCAGTCCCCCAGAACTCGAGCGAGTTCGTCATCACGCGGTTGCTTGCCGTGAGCTGGCCGGCGGACAGGTTGGCGGCTGTCAGGTCGCCCGAAGCCTTGATCGCCCCCGTTACATCGAGGGCGACGCCGGGAAGGGCATTATTGATCCCGACATTTCCGCCGCTGGGATTGAGCAGGAGTGGACCCGTGGTGGAGGCGGCGGTGTAGGACTGGAGGGACGCCTTGTTGGCGGTGGTGTCGTAGCCGAGCAGCAGGCGCTTGTTGTTATCCGTATTGCCACGGATGGCGAGTTGGTCGGAGGGGCTCGCGCCCATATCGCCCTGCAGCGTGAGCTTGTTGGTGGCGGAGGTGATGGAAGTCGCGCCGATGCCGACGCGGCCGCTGGCATCCCAGAGGAGGGCGATTTTCTGAGCGCCGGAGACATTCGAGCCGAGGGCGCCACCGGCGTTGCCGTAGAGCACCGGGCCGTCCACGGCGGTGGTGCCAAACAGTCGGCCGGTGCCATACCAGCCGAGGCCATAATTGCTGGCGGTGCCACTCAGCGGAGTGAGGGCGAGGTCAGAAGAACTGCTGATGCTTTCCGCGAACTTGGCACGCATGGCGAAGGCGGTGGAGACGATCTGCTGGCGCGGGGTGATTTCATTGTCGGTGGTGCCTATGGTGCCGGAGGCGGCCACCGTCACGCCCAGATAGCGTGCGCTGCCATTGAATGCCATGGCGAAATCCGTGAGCTTTTTGAGACTTTCGTCGCCGAAGTTCTGGTTGGTGGCGTTGGCCACGCCCTGGCCGACGAGCACGCTGAACTCGCCTTCGGAAACCGTGACCGTCTGGGTCTCGGAGTAGATGAGGTTGGTGAGGTTGGTGGAGGAGGGGTTGTCCCAGATGCGGAAGATCACCGTGCGGTTGACCGGGGTGCCGGCGCCCACGTTGTTCCCCTGTGAATCCACCACGCGGCCCTGGTAGCTGATGAAGTTCGGAACGGCGGTGGTTTGCGCCGGGGCCAGGCCGGGTGACAACGCCAGCAAGACGGCGCAGAGGGTGGGCAGATGATGGAGTTTCATGAGGGTGGTGTAAGAGGAATGTTCAGGATTGAGGCTGGGAAGGATCAGGGATTGAGGGTTCCGAGTTCGGAGGCGCGGCTGAGTTGGAAGGTGCCGGAGATGCGGAGGCCATTGCCGTTGCCGACGCCGACGCTGTCTTTGTGCAAGCCGCTGATGACCTCGCCATAGGTGCCGCCGATCACGCTGCTGCCCCACCCCGTGGCACTGCCACCCACGGGTGGACTGGCGGTGAAGGTGAAGGTGACCTGACGGGTGACGTTGTAGCTTTCCTGGCCGGCCCCGAGCGCGGTCTTGCCGCTTTTGTTGTCATGATCCGGGTGATACTGGTGGACGAAGGGATTGGTCGGATCATTGAAAGGGGTCGCAATGGTGCAGGAGAGGCTGCTGCCGATGGCAAAGCTGCCGCTGGCTCCGAGCGCCCGATCCAACGGCATGTGGGTGGCGACGCTGCGGCGGGCGGAGGATTTGGCGTCCGCCTTCAAGCCCGCCTCGGACAGGCACAGCCCGAAGTCGTGAGGCGCGGCGGCCATGGGGCCCATGAAGACTTGCGAAAGCACGCGGGTGGTCCCGTCATCGGCCACATGGATCAGATAGCGCAGCGGGAACGAGCTTCCTGTGGGCTTCACCTCATCCGCCAGCGGCTTGCTTTCCACCGCGGTGACGGTGGCCTCGCCAATCCAGAGCCCGGCGGAAGTGCTCTTGCGCGCGGTGGCCGGCATGAGGATGTCAAAGGTCTTGGCCGAGTCGGTGAAGCGCAGCAGGGAGGCGTAGAGGGCGCCGGCCGCACCGCTCAGCGCGCTGCGGTCGATGCCAAAGCTCAACTCGACGCTGGAATTCGGCGCGATGACCTCGTCATAAGCGCCGGCGATCGGGGTTTCCACCCACTCCCCCTGGCCACTGAAAGTGCGGCGCGTGATCGGCACCCCGGCGGTGACGGGCTCCTGGCCGGAGGGCGGGCTGTTGGAAGCTACCGGTGCGATCCGCAGCGTCATGACAGCGGCGGTGCGGTTCATCACGCGGGCCGTGATCACTGAGCCACGGCGGCCGAAGTCGAAACCTCCACTGGTGGAAAGATTGATCTGCACGGGCGCATAAAAATTTCCCACCACCTCGGAGGAGAACCAGTAGGCCCGGTCGCGATCCACCCGCTCCAGAGTGGGAGAAAAGATCTGCAGGGGATTGCCCCCCCCCAACTCCCCACCCACGTATTTGAAAACCATGGCATTCGCGGCTATCGCTGCGGGAAAGGTGGCGAAGTAGGTCGAGAAAGTCGGATAACTCCCCGTGGACTTGCTGCTGGGGAATCCAAGGAAGTTCGCGCCGCTGCGCACCCACGTGTTGCTCGGCGGCGTTGGACGGTAGTCGATGGCGACCGAGTAGCTGTTCGAAGCGGTGCCGGAACATTTCACCAGATAGGCCGACTGGCCGGTCAAACCGATCAGCGACGGCGCAGGGCCGCCGCGCACCCACTTGCTCCACTCCGGCGTGCCATTGCTGGGAAGCAGCGGGGTGGTGGTGAAACCGGACTGATTCGGATTCGGGTTCCAGCGCCAGACTTCCAGAACCTCGGGATGGGAGGCGAAAAGTTGCTCAGGCGTCGCATGGGTGGCATCACCATGCAGGTAGATCGAGTTCCACCCACCCTTGAGCGCGTAGGTGGTGCTCTGCCACTGCGCGTGGGCAGTGACGCCTAACAGCAGGCTGCAAAGAATGGTTAGAAAAGGGTAACTATTCAGGTGGTTAAGAAAAGTTAAAGATCGTGCGTTTAACCTCTGAATGCATTACACCGAGGAACACTTGCGACCCGCGATCCAAACCGCCTTTGATCATGGTGGCCTTGATGGTGTATGC
>Ga0209702_10001605_pt1 | contig 42593 bp, 43 predicted proteins | sample FRY01_FD_187210 | JGI IMG/M metagenome (GOLD analysis project Ga0209702, IMG submission 187210) | Freshwater microbial communities from Lake Fryxell liftoff mats and glacier meltwater in Antarctica - FRY-01 (SPAdes) (version 2) | ecosystem: Environmental > Aquatic > Freshwater > Ice > Glacier...
TAATTGCAATGGCAAATTTCCCTACATTCAACCCGTCTGACTTAACCGAAAAAGATTGTAAGAAAGATGAGCCAGAAGCTGATTTAATAAGTAATTTTGAGTGTCGTGAAGAAAGACGAAATGTTTCAATTTCAGATATTTATGAACCTGGATCAGTAATTAAGCCAATCACCCTTTCAATTGCCCTTGATTTAGGTTTAGTAAATCCGCAAGATACAATTAATGATGAGGGACCAATATTTGCCTCAACCCATAAAATTGATAACTGGAATTTTAAACATCTGGGAGTTATTAATATGACTCAAATTTTGCAGTACAGTAATAACATTGGTGCAGCAAAGGTTGGGCAAAAGATTGGTAAAGATAATTTATACAAGTATTTTGAGAGGTTTCATTTTAATAATGCAACAGGAATAGATTTAGAAGGAGAGAGCTCTGGGTATTTAAGGCCACTTGATACATGGAGAGATATTGATCTAGTAACTGCCTCGTTTGGACAGGGTATATCTGCAACACCATTACAGGTATTAACAGCATTCTCAACTATTGCAAATGAAGGTAATTTTATAAAACCAACTGTTGTTGACTATATATTTGATAGAAATGAGAATAAAAAGTATATAATTAGTGACAAAAATCAGACACGAGTACTAAAAACTGAGACTGCAGACATAATGACTCAGATGCTTATTAAGGCAACAGAAGACGGATTAGGTAAAACTGGTTTTATAACTAGGTATAAGGTAGCTGCAAAAACTGGTACTGCACAGATTCCGGAAAATGGTGAGTATGATCCATCAAAAACTAACACCACTTTTGTAGGGTTCTTGGCTACAAATAAAGAATTTTCTATGATAGTAAAATTTGAAAATCCTAAAACAAACATATATGCAAATGGAAATGCTGTTCCAACTTGGTTTCGTATTGCAGGTGAGTTAACTGATTACTTTGGCATACAACCAGATTATTAGTGACAAAAATAATTTTAAGTTGATATACTAATTACTAATAAAATTATGAGTAAATTTATTATCACACCAGGAAATAGATTAGAAGGAGAGCTGACAGTTTATGGCGCAAAGAATGTTGCGATTAAACTTATTGTTGCATCAGTTTTATCTAGCGATAAAGTAATAATTAGAAACCTTCCCCATATTGGTGATGTTACTAACGCCATTAATGTTATTAAAGTTTTAGGATCTCGTGTTAAATGGATTGATGATCGCTCAATTAGTATTGATAACACGAATATTCATAGGTTTAGTGTTACTGAAAATTTATCTAAAAGGTCAAGATCGGCACTCTTAATTATTGGGCCACTTTTAAATAGATTTGGTAAAGCTATATATCCTGTACCAGAATCAGAACAACACCAAGAGTTAGAAGAGAGATACGGGAGCAAGATACGCTCAGTAACAGGAGGAGATGAAATTGGAGGCAGGTCAATAGATAGACATATTGAGGCCTACGAAGCACTAGGTGCAGATGTTGTTTATAAGAAAGGTAAATTTATCTTTACAACCACAGGCTTAAAAGGTGGAAGATATCACTTTCCAATTAGTTCACATATGGGAACAGAAAATGCAATTATTGGAGCAGTACTTGCACAAGGACAAACAATTTTAACCAATTCGGCAGAAGAGCCTGAGGTAGACGATTTAATATCTTTTTTAAATTCAATGGGAGCAGATATTAAGAGAGATAATGAGGATACCAGAAAGATAATAATAAATGGAGTAAGAGAGTTAAGTGGCACAGATTATTCTGTTATGGGTGATCCAAACCAAGCAGTAACATACATATCTGCTGCATTAGCTACCAAAGGTTTTGTTGTTATAAAAGGGATAAATCCGACACATATAAATGCATTCTTAGCTAAAGTAGATAAAATAGGTGGTCACTTTGAGGTTGAAGGGGGAGATGTAAAGGTATGGATGAATGATGAAGATGATTTTCAACCCATTAGTTATTTTGAAACCGCAATTGCTCCAGGATTTAAAACTGATTGGCTAGCTCCATTTGTAATAGTTTTATCAAGAGCTTTAGGTGATTCTAAAGTCCAAGATACAATTTGGGCCAACCGATTCGGGTATGTTAAAGAGCTAAACAAGATGGGGGCAGATATTAAGATCTTAACTACAACAGAGGCTCAGGTTTCATATAAATGTGATGATACTTGGTTTAATGGTGAAGCAAAAAATGTAATTGAGATACATGGTCCAGCTAAATTTATTGGGGCAAAGGTTGAAGGGTTAGATGTAAGAGCAGGTGCTGCCATGGTTATTGCGGGTTTGATTGCAGAGGGGATTACAGAAGTTGATAATGTTGAACATACACTACGAGGGTACGAGGATTTTGATGGTAACCTTAGGAGGTTAGGGCTTAATGTAGCTCTTGTAGAAGAATAACGTTAATTAACATTGTTTAGGTTTTCTTTTAATTTTTTCAACACCCTAAAGATAATAGTACTTACATTTGTTTCAGTAATATTAAGCTGTATTGCAATCTCTTTATTTGTTCTACCTTCATAAAATTTATGATAAATAATTAGCTTTTCTCGTTCTGGTAATATTTCTAGTAACTTTTGCATAAATTCACTTTGATAGTATTCAATTGCATCTTGTTCTGGGGTATTAAATTTTGATTCATGTATATCATCAATAATCTTTATTTGCCCCTTATGTTTTTCCTGATTTCGATAATAATCAACTAAAGTATTGTGAGCAATTCGATATAACCATGACGAAAAAGAGACTCCCTGCCACTTAAAAGACTCTATTCCCATAAATGCTTTCTGAAAAACACTAGAGGTTATATCTTCTGCATCATCACTACTATAGACCCGATTATTTATAAATCTTGAGATATGTGGATAATAGTGTTTATAAAGTTTGCTAAATAACGATTTGTTTTTTTTTGCATCTTTAACTAACTTCTCTTCAATTTTAGGATCAAGTGAAACTACAGACATTATATAAAAAGATCCTTTCTAAGACTTAAAACTTTAGTTCTGTTTCCAACTAAAAGTAGCACATCCTCTTTATTAGCATGTTTAAAATTATCAATTTTAGTTAACGAAGTAACATAAGCATTTTGTTTCCAGCTTTCAGGAATCTGTCCAATAAGTTTTTTAGGTCCTGGAAAAAGTTCAATAATCTCTTCTACAGATTGTATACTTGGTGGAAACTGAAAATATGATGCATCAATAACAATATTTCCAAATTTACTCTTTGCAAAATTAATTCGAGATGTCGGTAACGAGTTTGTACTTAACTTTTCAAGGATAGCACTTTTACTAGTAGTAAAAGTAGTAGCTATAAATCCAGATATCTGTTCTGTTATATCACTTACTATATCTTGTGAATATTTAATATATATAGTTTTTTCTTTGTATTCCAGATCAATGTTAGAGATATTTCCGATAACAAAAATTTTATCTGGATTTAATATTGGTAACCATTTATCTAAAATTGCTTGATTAACCGAGTTAATCTCAATAATGATTGTATGTTGATAGGATTTTAGATAAAAAATCCTTAAAAGGGTCTGGATATATATAATGATCCAGCTTAATAATGATTTGGGATAGTTAAATTCCCCAAAAATAGTAAGTGGAATAGAAAACTCTGCTTCTGGTTTTTCAAGGTTTCTTCGTGTTGGAGTAAGCTCTTTTAAACCTATATAAAGGCTCTCACGTACAAGAGATGTCTCTCCTGATCCAGTAATAACATATATAATTGGTTTATGTTTTAATATTACTTTTTTTGTAGCAAGAGCACATAAATAAACTCCTAAAGGTCTAAGAATAATTTTCATCATATAATTATATCGAAAAATTACACAAAATTGCACAAACTCTTAATATTTTGGCTTAAAACCAACAAAATAGACTTAATTTGTGTTTTGTCTAGAGTTTATATACAATTAAATAGAAAGGAGTGTTTATGAAAAATTTACTTTCAAAATATGGGCGCTTCGGCGCCCTATTTAATTATCTGTGATAGTAATACACTAATTTCTGTTATAGCAGTACAATGATATTAATGAATAAAGTTTCAAGACTTAAAAATTATAAATTATTAGAAAAAGATTTTAAGATTGAATATGATAAGCCACTTTTTCAATTTACGTCGTGGAGAATTGGTGGTAATGCAGAGGCCTTTGTGGTGATTAAAACTAGCGACGAGTTCATTAAACTTTTTCAACTAATTAATATATACAATCTTCCTTATTTTATTTTAGGTGGAGGTTCAAATGTATTAATCTCTGATAAAGGTGTAAGTAAACTTGTAATAAAGAACGAAGTTTCAAGTATTGAAATTGGAAAAACTATTGTGGTTGATGATAATAGAGCAAGATCAGCACAAGTTTTAAGGTCAGAGAATCATTGGCAAAAAGGTTTTTTAGCTTTCTCAGATCTTAGTTACAACGATTTTTCTAATAATAAAACAAAGGTAACTATTCATTCAGGTACCATTTTACAAAAAGCAATAAACACATCACTTTCAAAAGAGTTATCAGGGTTACAATGGTTTTCAGGTATTCCAGGAACAATAGGTGGAGCCATTTACAATAATATTCATGGAGGTACTAAGCACTTTTCTGAGAATGTTGAGTGGGTAGAGCTTTTAATTAATGGTAAAATTGAGAGACTAAATGTTGATGAGCTTAAATTTGGCTATGATTACTCCCTACTACACGAAAAGCCACTCCCTGTTTTATCAATAGGGCTACTTTTAAACAATTATGAGCCAGAAAAAGCAAAGCAAACTGCGATTGAATGGACAAAAAGAAAAACTACACAGCCAAGAAACTCTTGTGGATCAGTATTTAAGAACTTAACAAAAGAACAAGCAGAAAAAGCGGGACTTGATAATCTAAGTGCAGGTTACCTAATCGATACAATTTTAAAAATGAAAGGATATAAACATAATGGAGTACAAGTTTATGAAAATCATGCCAATTTTATAGTTAATAAAGGTGAGGGAAAAGCCTCAGACGTTTATGAGCTAGTACAATTAATTAAAAACAGGGCAAAGCAAGAAAAAAATGTTGATTTACAAGAAGAATTTGTATATATAGGATTTGACAATGCACAAGATTAAAAACATACTCAGATATTTTATTAGTTTAATATATTCGTTTTACTATGGCTTTCCTCAAAAAAAGTTAAAAGTAATAGGTGTAACAGGAACAGATGGTAAAACAACCACCTCAAATTTTTTGTATCATCTTTTAACAAAGAGTGGTTATAAAGTTGGGCTAGTTTCTACAATTAACGCAAAAATAGGAGAAAAAGAGATAGATACAGGTTTTCATGTAACCTCCCCTGACCCACAGGTTGTTATACATTTATTAGCACACATGGTAAAAGAGGGAGCAGAGTATGCAATATTAGAGGTAACATCACATGGACTTTCTCAAAATAGATTTGGAAATGTAAAATTTGATTATGGAGTTATAACAAATATTACTCCAGAACATCTTGATTATCATAAGACATATTCTGATTATCTACTTTCAAAATCAAAGTTAATAATTAAGTCAACGCTAACTTTTATTAACAAAGATGATAAACAAAGTTACACAAAGCTAAAGCAGATAGCATTTGAAAGTTATAAACACGTTATCGATTATAGTCTTTCAGAGTTTAAAAAGAGCAATCAAGAGCTTGCAGAAAGTCTTAGGGCTGTTTTATCAAAGAATTTCCCTGGAATTTACAATCAACAAAATGCAATCGCAGCTCTTTCTGTACTATCAAGAATAAACGTAAAGCCAATAAGTGTTAAAGAGATAAATTTACTTAAAGGCATTAGTCCACTTGAAGGAAGATTTAATAGAGTTGATAATTCATTAGGAATAAATATTATTATTGATTTTGCTCATACTCCTAATGCTTTAGAAAATGTATTAACTGAGGTAAGAAATTTAAGAGTAAAAGATGCAAAAATTATTAGTGTATTTGGTTGTGCAGGACTACGAGATAGCTCGAAACGTGAACCAATGGGTAAGATAGCAGGAAATATTGCAGATACAGTTATAATTACAGCAGAAGACCCTAGAACAGAAGAGCTAGACAAGATAAATGAGCAGATAGTTAAAGGAGTTGAGTGTGTAAACGGAGATTATATTATAGAAAAAGACCGACAAGTTGCAATAACTAAGGCAATAAGTATAGCTAATAAAGGGGACTTTGTAGTAATAACAGGAAAAGGACATGAAAAAAGTATGTGTTATGGAACAACCGAAACCCCTTGGAGTGATTTTAAGGCGGTGCAGTTAAGCTTATAATCACACCCCCGAGGTGTAATCAGCTACACCTCGGGGGTGTGATTTACATCCCTAGTACATCTTTATATATCTCATTTAATTCTTTCTGGTATTTTTCCTGATCAGCTATAAATTTTTGAAATGAGTTTGTAGAATTAAAATTCCCTAGGATTTTTGAGGTATATACAAATTCTCTAGGAGATGAAATATAATCAATAAGACAGTTATATTTATAAATTTTAAGCTGTTCAATTTAGTCAACTATATTTGCAGTTAAAGGATTAAGAATTATATACCTACAAATATGTAAAAATAAATCATTATCAACAATAAGTTTGGATTTAAATTGAGTTAAAAATATCTGGCCATAATGAGATTCTTTAGTATTAAAGTATTTTGTATAACTGTTTATTAGATTACTCATAAAAATTTGTACTCCTTTGTCTTCTAGTTGTTCGAGTAAGAAATGAAAATGATTTGGCATAAGAGAAAATGCATGGATATTAACTAATGGTTTGTTTGTCTTTTTAATTAAATTTATGTAGTCATATTTTTCGTTGAAGGGGAGTTTTAAATAGTGTGAGAATCTTTTAGAATGGTTATCAAATCTATAGTAATTAACCAACTCTAAAAACCTGTCGTAATTCAAATTATTTAAAAATGTTTTCATCCCATTATTTCCCTTGTTGAACACATGATAAAAATCTTTAGTAATAAAAGGTATAAGTCTTTTTGGCATCTTAATTTTAATTTTATATTTAATTTTGTAAAATCACAAGCACACCCCCGAGGTGTTATCAGATACACCTCGGGGGTGTGCTTGGAGTAGCTGTGATAAGAGAGATATATTTTTGTTATAAAAACCATGAAACAACAAGTTGTTATTTTATACGGTGGATTTTCTGATGAAAGGAAAGTGTCATTATTAAGCGGGCAGGCAGTTTTTGATAATACTGTTTTTTCTTTAGCAGAAATTATTCCAGCAAAAAATCATATTTTTTTTGATTACACAGCAAAGTATACAAAAGGTGAATGTTTAGAAGTTATTCCTGCTTTGATTAGCAGAAAATTAGAGCAACAAATAAAAGAAAGTTCGCTTAAGATCCATAATGCTTTAGGTTGCAAAGGAGTTACCCGAAGCGAGTTTATAGTTAAAAATAATATACCATATTTTTTGGAGATAAATACTACTCCTGGTATGACTGCAACAAGTCTAGTGCCACAACAAGCAAATATAGCTGGTATATTTTTCTCAACATTAATTACTAACCTAATTAATGAAGCATTAGAGATTAAGGTGTAAAATAACTTTATGAAGAAGATACTTAAAAATATAGTTTCTTTTATATTAAAAGAGCTTGCAAAAAGAAAGATAAAAAAGACTGGAGCAAAGGTAATTGCAATTACAGGCAGTGTAGGAAAGACTTCGTTAAAAGAAGAGTTAGCTTTTGTTCTTGAATCTGAGTTTAAGATAAAAAAAACTAGTAAAAACTTAAATGGTTTTTTCGGACTTCCACTTGATATTTTAGGCCAGCCTTACTCTTACGTCCAAACACGAAAATGGCCTATTATTTTAATAAAATGTTTTATTAATTTAATCCAGACAAAAGAAAAGTATGATTACTACATTCTTGAGATGGGAGTTGCTGAACCTAAAGAGATGACCTATTTACTCTCAATTGCAAAGCCATACATCTCAACAATTACTAATATTTACCCTGTTCATATCGCAAATTTCCCAGGGGGGTTTGAAGAATATAAAGCACAGAAAATAGAGATTGCTAATCAGACTAAATCTGAAGGTTACGTTGTTTTGCCATATAATCTTAAAAAATCAGAAAATTTCTCAAATCTTAAAACAAACAATTTGCTTACTTTTGGTGAGAGTATAGAAAGTGACTATAAAATAATAACTCCAGAAGCTACACTAGATGGGATTAACTTTATTTTTGTAAACTTGCAAGGGAAAAAGATTAAGATAAAGAATCAAGGAATTTTAGGTATTGAGTACATAGAATCTTTTACTGCGGTAGCATCTATTTGTGATATTCTAGCTGTCGATTTACAACATATTTCTAATCGATTATCAGAGTTTAAATTGCCACCTGGAAGGCTAAATTTAATTAGGGGAATAAAAGATACAGTAATCATTGATGGGAGTTATAACTCTTCAAGATATGCTGTAATTAATGGATTAAAAGCATTAAATTTATTTAGTCAAACTAAGATTGTTTGTTTAGGAGATATGAGGGAGTTAGGAGAGATTGCAAAGCAGGAACATGAAATAATTGCTAAAGAGACAGTTAAGATAGCAGATGAATTAATATTGGTTGGTCCTTTAATGGAAAAGTATTTTGTACCAAAACTTATAGAGCTTGGATATCCAAAACAAAAAGTACATCATTTTAACAGCAGTGAAAAAGCTGGTAAATTTTTAGTTAACTTTGTTAAAGGTGGAGAAGCAATTTTAGTAAAGGGATCTCAGAATACAATATTAATGGAAAGAGTAGTATATGAGTTAATGTTAGAAAAGGATAAAGCAAAAGAGCTACTTTGCAGACAAGATGAGTATTGGGATAAAATTAGAAGTATTACACCATGAGGATTGAAAAGATTTTAGGTAAAGAAGAATTAAAAGATATAAAAGTAAAAATTGTTCCTTCGACTTTACATATAGATTCTAAATTACAAGTGCAGATTGATGAAGAATGGCAAGAATTTGTTAAAAACTTAGTGGAAAAAGGGATAAAAGTATGGAATGGAAAGAAATATAGATTTGAAGGGATAAAAGAAAATGTGTTTGAGATATCAGAGACGGATTATAAGACTTTAATGATGTTAAGGAACTTAGATCAGTTGGAATTAAGAAATAACGTAACAGTTTCTACCATAATTATTACCTCTGATAATTATATCTTATTTGCAAAGCGTAAAAATGTTGGTGTTTTTTCTGGAGTTGTTGCGTGGATAGCAGGAGGGCTTGAACCAATAGATACCTCTGATGATTTATTATTTGATAATATGAAGGTAGAGTTAAATGAAGAGTTAGGTCTTGAAAATTCAGAATATGATATATTTTTAGAAGGAATGTATAGTTATAAAGAAATCGGACAGTATTCATTTCACTTTATAGTGAATCTCAAATTAACGAAAGAAGATATGGTTGAGAGGTTTGAACATGCAGATGAAGAAGATGAAAATTCAGAGTTAATATTTTTTGAAAACAACAAAAAAGGTGTAGATAAGATCTTAAATCACAAGAATATGTTAGACCAAGTAAAAGACTATTTTTCTAAATATTATGAACCTAAACATTAATCCAAAAGCCAAAATACTTATATATGCAGAGGGTAGCTTTGGAAAAAATGCGAGAAAGCAATTTTTAGTAAGGGCTAAAACTGCGGACGGTCTTTTGAGGTTTTCAAATTACGAAATTTTAGGGGTAATTGATTCAACAGCAAAGGAAAAGTATGTTAAAGAGGTGTTACCAGATGTAAAATTAAATATACCAATTTTTATAGAGTCAGGGAAAGCTTGCTTTGAGGTTGAGCCAGAATATATTTTTATAGGTGTTGCACCTGAAGGTGATAGCTTGCCAGACAGCTGGAAAAAAGACTTTATTTTCTTTTTAGAAAGAGGCATACCAATTGTTAGTGGTATTCATTTTGACCTTACACTTGATAAAGATATAAAAAAAGTCATTGGAGATAATACTAAATTGATTGTTAATACTAGAAAGTCTCCAACAGGACTTAACGTTGGTTCTGCTCTTTCATATAATATAAAAAAGCCAATCGTGTTAACTATTGGAACAGACGCTGCAATTGGTAAAATGACAGCAACATATAAATTACACAATTTAGCTTTAGTAAAAGGTTTAAACTCAGCTTTTATTCCAACAGGTCAGACAACGATAATGATAGAAGGGTGGGGGTACTCGGTTGATGCTATTATTGGAGATTTTATGGCTGGATCGGTAGAAGAGATGGTTTTGTCAAAAAAAGATTCAGATATAATTTTTGTTGAGGGGCAAGGCTCGATATTTCACCCTGGATTTTCTAACACTACAATCTCATTAATACATGGAGCAGTTCCTACACACATGATACTAGTTCATAGACCGCAAAGAATTTATTCAATAGGTTCTGATTTAGTTAAGTTACCACCATTGAACGAAGTTATAAAAGTGTATGAAAGTTTGGTTTTGCCAAAGGATAGAGGTTGCAAGGTTGTTGGTGTAGCACTTAATACTAAAGGGTTATCAGATGAACAGGCAAAAATAGAGATAAAAAAAACAGAAAAAGAAACAGGACTTCCAACTAACGATGTAATAAGGTATGGTGCTGAAAATATATTCGAAAGTTTAAAATTATGAAAAAAGTTTATATAATTGGGATTTGTGGAAAAGCTACAGCTGCTGTTGCACTTATGTTTAAAGATATGGGGTATATTGTGGGTGGAAGTGACTCTAACAGTTATCCTCCTATTTCTACATTTTTAAAAAATAATGAGATAAGTTTTGAAACTAATTACAACAAAGAAAATATATCCAAATTTAATCCAGATATTGTTTTAGTTGGTGGAAGTGCAACGTATATATTATCAGATAATCCGGAAACTAAATGGGCAATTTCAAATGATAAAAAGGTTTTAACTTATTCTGAAATTCTTCAGCAGTACTTGGTAAAGGAAAAATCTGTGGTTGTAACAGGTACTTACGGAAAAGGTACTATTTCTGCAATGCTTACATGGATATTAGAAACCGCAGGGTTAAATCCTAGCTTTATGATTGGGGGGCTTCCTAATAATTTTAAAAGTGGTATCAGAAACGCTAGTTCAGAACTTTCTGTTATCGAAGGGGATGAATACCCTGCTGCAGTTTTAAACGGTCAGGTTAAGTCAAAGTTTTTTTACTATAATCCTACCCATTTAATTATTACCTCAATGCAGTGGGATCATCTAGATATATTCAAAACTGAGAAGGAATACATAGATAATTTTCAAAAACTTGTAGACGGTTTAAGTAATGGCAGTGTCTTATTAACTAATAATCAAGGTGAGAATATTGATAAGCTTAAGGTTGGTTCTGGGATTACTCATATTGAGTATGGGAAAAATTCTGATATTAGTTTTAGCGATGTTAAATATCAAGATAACAAGATTAATTATAAGGTTAAGTATAAAGAAGAATCGATTAGTATTTCTTCAAATTTTTTTGGTGAGCATAATATAAACAATAGCATTGCTTCAATATTAATGGCAAAACATTTAGGTGTTTCAAACGAAAATATTGAAAATGCATTTATAACTTATAAGCATTTAAAATCTCATCAAGAGTTAATTGAAGATATAAAAGGGGTAAAAATCTACTCGGATTTAGCTCACTCTGCAATTAAAGCAAAGGAGACAATTAAGGCTTTTAGTCAGGTTTATGATTTTGATAAAATTAGGGTAGTTTTTGATGTTTATGCGCCCTCAATGAAAAGTGAAAAATCATTACACTGGTTTGATGGGGTATTTGGGAATATAAAAAAAGTGTATATACCAAAAATTTTAGCTTCTAAAACTGAGAACGGATTAATTACGGGCAAGGATATAGTAAGTGCTATTAAAAAGACCTACGAGAAAGTAGTATATATTCCAGATGACAAAAATTTAATTAAAGCAATTGCAAGTGATGTAAAACAGGACGACGTCGTTATATTTATGTCATCGGGTGACGTTAGTAAAAAAATAGAGTTATTAAGAAATATACTTTGAAAAAAATTGAGTTTGAGAATTTAATAAAACAGCAAGTTGATGCATATTTAAGCCTTATGATTGGTGGAGTGTATTGTAAGGTGCCCTATATTTTTGGTTCAAGCTGGATGGAATTTTGGAGAGCTGGAGGAAAAGGTTCAGTTGAAGAGATAAAGAGCGAGTCTGAGAGGCTTTTTACATTATATGATTTGGTTCCTTCAGAGATGACAGAGTTTGAGAGATATAAGTTTTTACGAGATAAAAGGGTGGGGATTGATTGTTCTGGTATGCTATACAATATTTATGATGGTGTAACTAAAAAACTTTTAGAAAAGCCACTTAGTAAATATATTAACCGTTATCCAGGTATAATTGGCGGGCTAGATAAACTCCTTCTTAGTTTTAAAAGAAATCGAAGGATTGCCTCATACCATTTAACATCTGATTTAAACTCAATACCTGTTGAAAGATTAAGAGAGATAAGGGTTGGTGATATGATTAAGATGAAGAGTATGGATCCTCAGATTGGCCATGTGGTGATAATTTATAATGTAGATCTTAATAATAATCAGGTGACTTATGCTCATTCTAGCTTTAAGACTAAAACAGTGGGGCCACACCTTTCTAAAATTAAGATTACAAATTGGGATAATACAATTGATAAGCAAGATTGGGAAGAAGTCTCTGCCAAAGGAGAGAATATTTCATCTAATGCTAATTTCGAAGAAGGACTTGGACTTAGACGCTTAAATATTTTTAAGGATTTGGAGTAGATATGTTATATAAATTTTTAATTATTGCTATATTTTCAATGCTTTTTACTATGCTTTTAATGGTTCCTTTTTTGAATTACATGTATTCATTAGGTATAAAAAGAGCTTGGGAGGGTAAAAAAAATATTAAGAACAGCTTTTTTAGAAAGTATCATGGGTGGAAAGTTGGAACACCAACAGGTGGAGGGTTTCTAGTTCTTGTTTCGATATTTGTTTTTTCAGGCCTTTATTATATCTTGACTAGCTTTTCAATAAACTGGACAACAGCAACACTATACGTAACATTATTGCTTTTTGGCTTACTTGGTTTATATGACGACCTAATTAAAACTTTATTATTCAAACGCACAAAGTTCTGGGGACTTAGGATAAAGCACAAATTATTACTTCAGATAATAATTGCATTAATTATTAGCTTTTTACTTTATTATAAGGCAGGAATAACAACTATTTATATACCTTGGTTTCCTATTGGAATAAAACTTATATTATCTCCAATTGTTGGCATTTTCTTATACACATTAACAATTGTTGGTTCAGCTAACGCATTTAATATTACCGATGGTTTAGATGGTCTAATGACAGGTATGTTTTTAATTGCAAGTATGTTTTTGTGGGTGATAATTGGTTACTTAAAAATTCCGGGTGATGTTGAGTTAGTACTTGCAGTTACAGTTGGCGCATTAATTCCTTTTTTGTACTTTAATATTTATCCTGCAAGAGTGTGGATTGGTGATACAGGATCAATGGCACTAGGATCGTTAATTGCAGTTTTATTTATTTTGTCTGACTCAATTTTTGCATTTCCATTTGTAACAGCTGTTTTTGTTGTGGTTGCATTCTCAAGTATATTTCAGATGTTCACAAAAAAGTTTTTACTAAAAAAGTATATGAAAATTGCTCCATTACACTTTCATTTTCAAGCATTAGGCTGGGATGAAACTAAAGTTGTTATGAGATTTTGGTTGTTTTCGGTTGTTGTCGGGATAATTGGTTTAGTATTTGCAGTAGTAGGTAGATAACAAAACAAAGGTCTATTTTAATCTATTTAAATAAGATAGTTTGAAAGTGATTATTTCTGAGCAAGTAAATAGTCAACCTGAGCTGGATCAAGGTTAACGATCTCAAGTTCAACTTCGCAGTTATCGCAAACTATTACATCACCAATTTCTGAGTTATCAAGGAAAGAGATAGGTGAAGAGCAATCAGGACATTTAATTGTTGAAGACATAATAAATAGATAAATTATTACTTTGATAGAAATATACTATGAAAACAGGAATTTGGAAATATGCAGATAATTTAAAAACAATAGATAAAGAGTTTCAGTGTTCGATGAATGAAGGAAATACGCCAATAATTAGATATTCTGATATTTATATTAAACGAGATGATTTAAACCCAACTGGTTCGTATAAAGATAGAGGAGTTGCATATAGAATTTCTAAGGCAAAAAAAAATGGAGAAAAGACCCTTGTAATTTCATCTACTGGAAATTTTGCCATATCAATGTCTAAGTACGCAGAGCAATTTGGAATAAAGATAGTAGCTTTTGTTCCAATTAATATTTCTAAAGAAAAGGAGAACATACTTAAAGACACGGCTACAATTATCAATAAAGTTGATAAACCAATACTACAGGCATTAAGTTATGCAGAACAAAATAGGGTTTCTTACGTTAGGCAAAGTACTGACGAGGGTATTTTAGAGGGATTTAAAACTCTAATGTTAGAGGTGTTAGAGAATAATATTAAGTTTGAGAATATATTATTCCCAGTAAGCTCTGGAACTTTATTATTATCCACATATCAGATTTTAGAAGATTTAGATATTATCACTAAACCAAGATTAATTGCAGTTCAAACTACTTATAATACATATATTGCAAGAGAGTTTTGCCAAGGTTATATAAAGTCTTTAATTCCGAGCATTGCCACATCGTTAAACGTAAAATTAAGACCACAGAGATTTACAGATATTATACAAGCAATTAAGAAAACCAATGGTTCTGCAATGGTAGTAAATGAAAAAGATATTATAAAAACTAAAAAATTATTATGGGATAATGATATAAATGTAGGGTTTGAGACAAGTGCATGTTATTTTGCATCAAAAAGTATGGATTTAAGCGGTAATACATTAGTTATATCAACAGGATCTTTAAGATGAACAGATTTTTTATAACACCAGATATACAAACAGCAATGGGATCTTTGGCAGTTGATAATACTATTATTGTAGTTTGTATTGATAAAAGTAGCGTTATTGAAAAACTTCAAGCTGCAGGGTTTAGGATTTTTTCCTTTGAACAAAATACTGAAAGGACAATTCTAAGAAATTCAAAGCTTTTATTATTACAGCCTGAAACTATTAAGTTTATTAACTCTTTTAGTGGTGATAAGCAGTTTATATTTTTCAAACCATTAATTTTGCCACAAAAACTCTTAAAAATTTATAATAATCCACTAATCTTAAATAATGATCCATTTTTATCGGCTAAAATTGAGAATAAACTTTACTTAAATAATTTTAACGTAACTACTCCGCCTGAGATAAAAGATAATATTGTTTACCCAGTAGTACTTCAGTTTGAGATAGGTTATGCAGGAAATTCAACCTTTGTAGTACATAATGAAAAAGATTTAAAAACACTAATTTCAACAAAAAAAGCAAAGTATAAGATTGTTGAGTATATTAAGAATGCAGGTACCTATACAAACAACTGTTTTTGTTTTAACGATACAGTTCTAGTTTCAGACCCCTTTTTTCAATACACTGGTATACCTGGTTTAACAAGAACTAAGCTTGGATCTTGTGGTAATAATTTTTTTATAGATATTGACGAAGATATTAAAGCTGAGATAAAGGAGTTGTCTATTAAAGTTGGCAAGCACTTATTAAGTACTGGGTATAAAGGATCTTTTGGGATAGATTTTGTTTTAAGTGATAAAAATAAGTTATATGTAATTGAGGTTAATCCAAGGTTTACTGCCTCGATTAGTTTTTTCACGCAACTTGAAAAAATATTAGGAACTCAATCATTTTTTGAAAAACAGATTAATCTTTTTTCAGAAGGAGCGGTGCATAAAGATTATCAAAGTTTGTTAAAAGGGAAAAGATTACTTATGCGAAACGATTCATTTGAGAATGTAACCATTATAGGAGGCTACAAGTCGGGGATATACAAGATTGAGGATGAAACATTTGTGTTTGAAAGAGAAGAGTTTTTTGTATCTGATTTACAGGAAGGAGAAGTGCTACTTTTTATTAAAGATGATGGATTTGTAGCTACACCTGAAACAGATATTGTTAATTTGTATACACTTGAAAATATATCAGAAGACATTTTAATAAATGCCCTTATTAAATTGAAGCAAGCAATTACTTAATGAAGAAAAAAATTAGTAGAGGATCATACAACGTACAGTTTTTATTTACAGTCCTATTTTTAATAGGATTTGGTGTTTTAATGGTTTATAACGCTTCTGTTGCTTATGCAGGTGATGCATTTGGTGAAAAATATTACTTTTTCTTTCTTCAGATTGGTTGGGCAATAATTGGGTTAATAGGGATGGTAATAGTTAGTAGGATAGAGTTAGAGTACATTCAAAAAATTGCTCCAACACTAATGTGGATTACCCTGGGTTTGTTAGTTTTTGTACTTATTCCAACTTGGTTTGCTCCAGCAGTAAATGGTGCTAGAAGGTGGATTTACTTAAATCCTAGTCCACTACCAGATTTTCCATTTATTGGCAGGCTTGGGTTTCAACCCTCTGATCTTGCAAAGGTAATGTTCTCAATATATTTTGCAGATGTAGTCACTAGATTTAAATTAGGAAAGATTAAAAAGGATTATCTAAAAATTTTATTAGTAGTTTTAGCAACCGTTGGGTTAGTTTATCTAGAACCTGATTTTGATACATCGGTATTAATGTTAGTTATTGCAATCGCTATACTATTTGTTGCAGGTGTTCCATACTTTTACTTTTTATTTGGTGTTCCACTTGCATCAATATTGGGATTTTTATTTATCATCTCCTCAGATTATAGGCGTGAGCGATTATTCACCTTTTTTTCTCCGGAAAAAACAAACCTTGCCGAGTCTGGTTACCATATTACACAGATATTAATTGCACTAGGATCTGGGGGACTTATGGGCGTGGGATTGGGTAACTCTGTTCAGAAATACGGCTTTTTACCTGAGGTTACTGCAGATTCAATTTTTGCAATTATTGGAGAGGAGTTTGGATTTATTGGATCTTCATTTATTATAATGATTTTGGGCTTTTTCTTAGTAAAAGGTTATGAGATAGCAAAAAATGCAAAAACAGATTTTGGTAGATTTGTAACTACAGGCATAATGATCTGGATGTCTTCACAGGTTTTTTTAAACCTAATGGCTATGGTAAAAATACTTCCACTTACGGGTGTTCCACTACCTTTACTTTCGTATGGAGGGTCAAGCATGGTTTTTGGATTACTAGGGTTAGGAATTGTATTAAATGTAAGTAAGAATGGATGATATGAAACTTTTATTTACAGGGGGGCATCACACACCGGCAGTTAGTGTTATACAGAAGATTCGAGAACAAGACCCTAACACCAAGATTTTCTGGATTGGACATAAGTACTCAATGGTAAACGATACGTCTGTATCTGCTGAATATAATGAGATTACAGAGCTAGGGATAGATTTTTATGAGTTACATGCTGCTAAGATGTACAAAAATGTAAGTGTAGCTTCAATTTTTAAGTTTATCTTAAGCATTTTTTCTGCATACAAACTTTTAAAACAGATAAAACCAGATTTAGTAGTAAGCTTTGGTGGGTATTTAGCAGTTCCTGTTGTTATCTCTGCAAAGATACTTGGAATAAAAAGTATCTCACATGAACAAACACGAACATCAGGTTTTGCTAACCGTGTTATTGCATATTTTACAGATGAGATTTTATTAACCTGGCCAACCTCTGCAAAGTTTTATGAAAGATTTAAGCAAAAAACAAGCATTGTGGGGTTACCCGTTAGGGTAAGTGTTTTTCAGGGTGAAAGGCTACAGAATTTAAATAATAGTCTTTCGACAATATATATTACAGGGGGAAAGCAGGGTTCACATGCTATTAATCTCGTAATAGAAGAATCAATAGATAAGTTATTACAAAATTTTAATGTAATTCACCAGGTAGGTAGCAATAGCTTTTATAAAGATTATGAAAGAATTAAAGAGTTAGGAAAGACTGGAAATGGTACATATATCATTAAGAAATTTGTAGGCCAGAGTGAGATAGGAAGTGTTTTTAAGAGTACAGATCTTGTAATTACAAGGGGAGGAGCTAATACAATCTATGAATTAGGATTACTTGGAAAGCCTGCCATTATTATTCCAATAACAAATTCATCACATAATGAACAGTACGAAAATGCGAGGTTTTTGGAAGAATGTAATTCAGCAGTTATAGTTAATGAGGAAGAGTTAACATCAAGTACACTTATTAATTCAGTAGAAAGTATTAACAAAAAATTAGACGTTTATACTAGCAATGCTAACAAAATTAATTCAAAACTTATCAAAAATGCTAACGTTCAGATTGCAGAAAAAATCAGCAATTGGCTTTCAAAAGCAGGTTAAGTTTAGATTACCAGAGGGTAAGGGAAAAAACAGAAGACAAATTTTAAAAGTTTATAGACAGTATAAATATGTAATATTAGTAGCTAGTTTATTTTTACTGGTATTAGTATTTATTACTATTGAGAAAACATTCTCACCATTATCAATTAAGAAGATAAATACACAAAATTTTACATTAACTGATACTGATAAAGTTGAGTTAATAGGAAAAAAGATATATTTTGTGAATCAAGATAATCTAAATCAGAAATTATTACCAAATCATATTGATATAAAAGCATTTACACTTGAAAAACAATACCCAGAAACAATTAAGGTCATAGCGAAAAAACGAAAAGGAGTTTTTAAGATTATTAATAATAAGTCGTACTATATTATAGATGATGAAGGAGTAATTTTTTCTCAAGTAAAAAAAAGTAAGCTTCCTGATTTACCAGTTGATGTTAAGGATATTACAATTGGTACAAGGTTAGATCAGCAGGATCTATACCTTTATACAAATGTGGTTAAACAGCTACTAGATTTAAAGCTGGAAATTGATAAGGTATATTTAGAAGGTGAATTTATATATGTTACGATTAAAGGTAAGTACAAGATAAGGTTTGAGATTGATAAATATCTAAGCCAAATTGAGATGTTTAGAAAGGCAATAATTCAGATACAATCTGCAAAAGACTTAATAGAAGTTAGCTTTGTGGATAATAAAGTATTAATGCAATATTCAACTCCTCGTTGACCTTGGTTAGCATCGAATGTAGAATGAACCTAATATTTACTATTAAAATAAACTAATACTGCTCATGTCAAAAGAAAACATAATTACAGCAATAGATATAGGATCTGCCAAGATTTCAACACTCATAGCAAACGTGATTGAAGACCGCGTTTCTGTTATAGGTGTATCTACAGTTCCATCAAAAGGTATAAAGAAAGGTACTGTTGTTGATATTGACGAGGCAGTCGAGGCAATAAGTGATAGCTTAGAAGCAGCAGAGCGAATGGCCGGATATTCAATAAATAGTGCTTTTATTACAGTAGGTGGAAATCATATCGAGTCTGTTTCTTCTCATGGTGTAGTTGCAGTTACAAACCAAGGTGCAGAGATTAGCCCCGCAGATGTAGAAAGAGTAGTTGAAGCAGCGCAAGCCTTAAGTATCCCTTCTTCAAAGGAGATAATCCATGTTATACCAAGAGATTTTATTGTAGATAAGCAAGATGGCATAAAAGATCCAATTGGAATGAGCGGGATCAGACTTGAGGTAGTAACTGAGATAATAACGGCATCTACTACTTCACTTAAAAACTTAATCAAATGTGTTCAGCAAGTTGGTGTTGATGTTGAGGCTCCGGTTTTTACGGGTATTGCATCTGCAAATTCAGTTTTATCAAGTACTGAAAAAGAGTTAGGAACAGTTTTGGTAGATATTGGAGGAGGAACAACCTCAATTACAATTTATCATGATACTAGCCCTGTTTATGCATCAGTATTACCAATTGGTGGTCAACACATTACAAATGATTTAGCAATTGGGCTTCGTTCATCAATTGATATTGCAGAACAGGTAAAGTTAAAAGTTAGTAGTGTAAGTGGAGAAGATATAAATGATGGTGATATAGATTTTGCTGAGTTTGGTTTAGATTCCAAAGACGTATCAATTAAATTAATAAATCAGATAATAAATGAAAGATTGAAAGAGATATTTACACTTGTTGCAACAGAAGTTAATAAATCAAGTTACGTAGGCAAGGTACCTTCGGGGGTTGTCTTAACAGGTGGAGCAGCTAATACATTTAATGCAGTAAGAATGGCAAAGCAACAGCTTAGAGTGCCTGTTAGGATTGGAACTCCTTCAGGGGTAACTGGATTAATAGATGAAATTCAAGGATCAGCATATGCAAGCGTTGTTGGGGCATTGTTATATGCTACACAGGTTTCAGAAAATAGAGGTGGAGGAATCAATCTTAAAATGTTAGACACTGGAAATGCAAAGACTATTCTTAAGAAATTTATTGGTTTTGCAAAAGGTTTAATGCCTTAATTTTATAACTTTTTTAATAATTCAAATTTAGTTTTGTTGTCCCTATTGCTTATTTTTAAATTCTTTCATAAACTAGAGGTTAAATTATGTTAATCAAACCAGAAGTTGAAAAATTTGCAAAAATAAAAGTTGTGGGGGTTGGCGGTGGAGGAGGCAATGCTATTAACTCCATGATCGCAAACTTACAAATAAGGGGTGTTGATTTTATGGCAATAAACACCGATGCACAGGCTTTATCAGTAAATGAGGCAGGCGTTAAGATCCAGATTGGGAAAGAGTTAACAAAAGGTTTAGGATCAGGTGCAAGACCTGATATCGGAAAAGATGCAGCTGAAGAATCAATTGATGAAATTCGCGCAGCACTTGAAGGAAGCGATATGGTTTTTATTACAGCAGGCATGGGTGGAGGAACAGGAACAGGAGCTTCTCCTGTTATTGCTCAGATTGCAAAAGAGATGGGGGCATTAACAGTAGGAGTAGTAACAAAGCCTTTTCATTTTGAGGGTGCAAGAAGAACAGAAAATGCAGAAGTTGGGACAAAAGAGCTAAAAGAAAAAGTAGATGCACTAATCACAATTCCAAACCAAAAATTACTAGATGTTGTTGAGAAAAAGATGAGCATGTTAGATGCATTTAAGGTAGCAGATAGTGTATTAGGTGAAGGAGTTCAAGGAATCTCTGATTTAATAGTTATGCCAGGGCTTGTTAATGTGGATTTTGCAGATGTTAGAACCATTATGACAGATAGCGGTAGTGCAATGATGGGAATAGGCACAGCAAGTGGTGAAAACAGAGCAGAAAATGCAGCAAAAGCAGCAATTTCTTCTCCACTACTAGATGTATCTATAGATGGAGCAACTGGAATATTAATAAATGTAATTGGAGGAACAGATTTAGGAATCCATGAGGTAGATGCAGCTGCTAGAATAATTGGAGAAAAGGCAAATCCAGATGCAGAAATCATTTTCGGAGCAACCTTAGATGAAAGTCTTAATGATCAGATTAAGATTGTTGTAATTGCAACAGGGTTTGATGAAGGGATTAATAATTCATATAAATCATTTAATAATGCTTTAGTTAAAGATGGAACTGTTAAATCTTCAGCAAATGAAGAAAAAAAAGATGAAGAGGTAAAAGACAGATCAAGCAGAGATGATGACAGTACAAATGGTGATGACAGTAAGTTTGATATTCCAGCTTTTTTAAGAAATAGATAACTCACATACGATACTAGCTTAAAAATATTAAATAATATTTTTACCCCCTTGACCATTAATTCTAATTTTGATAATTTTGATAAGACCTACTACATGTTGTGTTAAAATGATCATATGAAGTGTATATATTGTGGTTTTACTGAAACTAGAGTAATTGATAAAAGGACATCTGAGCAGGGTGATATTAGCCGAAGAAGAAGAGAGTGCTTAAAATGTGAAAAGAGATTTACCACATATGAAAAAGCAGATAAGGCAGATATATTTGTCATAAAAAAGGATGGAGTAAAAGAGCCTTTTGACCAAGATAAACTGGAAAAAAGCATTAAAAGTGCATGTAGTAAAAGACCTGTAACAGATGAGCAGATTTTAGATATAGTAGAAGAGCTAGAGATCAGACTTACAAACCGAAACACAAATCATGTTTCAACAAGCGAGCTTGGTAGAATGGTTTTAACTAGAATAAAGAAACTTGATCTTGTTTCTTACATGAGATTTGCCAGTGTGTTTTTAGATTTTGAGGATTTAGAAGATTTCCAGAAAGAGATTTCTAAACTTAAGTAGTAATTTATTTAATAACTTGAGGGTACAAATTTGCCCTTAAAAATATCTGTCACAAAAATGAACAATAACCTAGAAATTAAAATTAATTCAAGAACCAAACCATACACCACAAAAGAGTTGCTTTCTGGAAAAGTAACTAATCTTGCAATAAGTGAAAATGCATTAAAAGTTTTTGCAAGAAAGTATCTAGTCAAAAATGATCAGGGGGAGTATACAGAAACCCCAGAAGACGTGTATAGGAGGGTCGCTAGAGCACTTGCATTAGTTGAAAAGAGATACAATAAGACTGATGAACAGGTTCAAAAATACGAAGATGCATTTTACGATATAATGACCAAATTTGAATTTACTCCTGCTGGTCGAACACTACAAAATGCTGGATCTCCATCCTCAATTATTGCAAACTGTATAGTTTTAGATTTTGAAGATAGCATGGAAGGTATTTTTAAGACACTAGAAGAAGCATCACAGCTACAACAACAAGGCTCAGGATTAGGATTTGCATGGCATTTACTTCGCCCTGCAGGTTACTCAGCAAAGCGAACAATGGGTAGAGCAAGTGGCCCAGTCTCGTTTTTAAAGGTTTTTGATACAGCATTTGGAACGATCAAACAACAGGGTAGACACGGAGCTAATATGGGAATTATGAATATTGATCATCCAGATATACTAGAATTTATAAATTGTAAGAGAAAAGAAGGGGAGATAAGAAACTTTAATATCTCAGTTGGGCTAACTGATGAGTTTATGAAGCAGGTTAAAGAAAAATCAACCAAGCCATGGATGTGCAAATGGAAAGATACCGAGATGTTACCACGACAGATAGTACGAGATGATTATGGTTCAATTAAAGAGCTAAAAGAGATTAAAATTACAGCTGTGGAACTTTTTGAGATGTTAGCAACGGCTGCATGGACAAATGGTGAGCCTGGAGTTATTTTTCCTGATACAGTAAATAATACAAATCCACTTCCAAAACTAGGAAGAATAGAGGCATGCAACCCATGTGGTGAGCAAATGTTACATGCAGGTGATGTTTGTAACTTAGGTTCAATAATTTTAGACAAATATGTTATAGATGGTGCTATTGATTGGGAAAGAATGGGATACGTAGTTCGAAATTCGGTAAGAATGTTAGATAACGTAGTAGATATGTTTGATCATACTGTTGAGAGAGTACAGATTATGAGTCAGAACAACAGAAGGCTAGGACTTGGTGTTATGGGGTTTGCCGATATGCTTTTTCAATTAAAAATTGGATATAACAGTGCAGAAGGAATACAGATTGCAGAAAGAGTTATGGATTTTATTACCTCCGAAGCGCATAAAACAAGCAAGGAATTAGCAGAAGAAAAAGGAGTTTTTTCTAACTATCATTTAAGTGTTTTTGCAGAACAAGGAATTAAGATGAGGAACGCAGCATTAACTACAGTTGCTCCAACTGGCTCGATCTCAATGTTATCAGATGTATCTAGCGGTATCGAACCTTACTTTTCTCTAGCTTATTCTAAAAAGATGATGGCTGAGGGTAACGAAGAAGACCTGTTTTATGTAAACAGACATTTTTTGCAAGAGTTAAAAAACAGAGGAATATACTCCGAAGAGTTAGTTACTAAAGTAGTAGAGAATGGAGGCAGTGTGATTGGTGTTGAAGAGATTCCAGAAGATATGAAAAAAACTTTTGTAACCTCAATGGATATATTAGCAGAAGATCATATTAAGATGCAGTCAGCGTTTCAGAAATATACAGACAATAGTATCTCAAAAACTATAAACTTTGATAATTCAGCAACAATAGAAGATATGAAAAATGGGTATATGATGGCTTGGGAATTGAAATGTAAGGGGTGTACAGTTTATAGAGATGGAAGTCGAGAGTTACAGGTACTAAGTACAGAAAAAACAAAATCAGCTCAAACAGTAGATAGCAACGAAGTTATAAATAAGTGGTTAGATACACAGCAAGACTTTATCTCAAGACCAAGAACAATGAAGGGGACGACTTATAAGCAAGCAACTCCTTTTGGAGTTTGTTATATAACAATTAACTTAGATGAAAACGATAACCCATTTGAGGTATTTATAACAATTGGAAAGGCAGGTTCTGATATTTCAGCATTTGCAGAGAGTTTAGGCAGAATGATCTCTCTTAATTTAAGAATGCCATCTGCAATGAGTATTGATAAACGAGTTCGTGAAATTATCGATAACCTAATACGAATTGGTGGTTCTAACTCGGTAGGGTTTGGAAAAAACAGGGTTAACTCACTGCCCGATGCTGTAGCTAGGGTTTTGTTAGAGCATATTGGTTCGGTAAAAATTGAAGAAGAGTTAGAAGAAGAAACTAATACCACCAAGGCAAAAGATAATAAAAAACAGTTAGGGTTACTTGCAGATATTTGCCCTGAGTGTGGGGTTGCATCTTTTGTTAAAGAAGAAGGTTGTCAAAAGTGTTACACATGTGGGCACAGTAAGTGTTAAGATAATTATTCATGACAAAGATAAACTTACTACTAACCTTTTTATTGATTTTAGCTATTGTGGTTGCTACAATTCACATGATAAATAGAGCAATTCAGGTTGATAGTGTAAAAGAAAGTATAGACTCAAACATAAAACAATGAAAAAGATAAAAGTAGTACAGATAATTATTAAACAATAAGCGTGCACGTGTTAATGCATGTGTGCGTTTTAATCCCCCTTAATAGGGGGATTTTTGTACAAAGGTATGAAAAACTTTAAAAAAATTGAGAATAAAGGATTCCCACAAATAGAAGAAGAGATATTAAGATTTTGGAAAGAGAATAATACATTTGAAAGATCAATAAGCGAAAGACCAGAATCAAACTCTTTTGTATTTGTAGATGGGCCACCTTTTGTATCTGGAAATCCACATTATGGATCACTTTTACCATCAATTGCAAAAGATGTAGTACCAAGGTACCAAACAATGAGAGGAAAAAGAGTAAGAAGGGTATGGGGCTGGGACTGTCATGGGTTACCAATTGAGGAAAAGGTTAATGCTAAACTTGGAATTACAAATAGAAAACAGGTAGAAGAGGAAATTGGTGTAGAAAAATATGTAAAAGAGTGTAAAGATTTTGTCGAAAATTGTATTAGCTCTTGGGAGTGGTACATAGATAGGGTTGGTAGATGGGTTGATTTAAAGAATGCATACTACACAATGAAGCCAGAGTTTAACGAATCTGTAATCTGGGCATTTAAACAGATTTACGAAAAGGGGTATATATACAAAGGAAAACGAGTCTCTTTATACTCAACAGATACCTCTACCCCTGTTTCTGATTTTGAGGTTGCAATGGATGCTGATAACTACCGTGATACTAATGATCTTAGTGTATTTGTTAAGTTTGCACTCAATACAGACAAGTTTAACGACGCTACAAATAATAAGCAGGTATTTATGATTGCATGGACTACCACACCCTGGACAATACCTGCAAACTTTGCACTTGCAGTAAATGCAAAATTTGAATATGTTCTAGTTAAGTTTGAAGACACATTTTATATAATTGAAAAAGATAGGGTAGAGTATACATTTAATACCGCGGTTGAGATTATAAATACATATAAGGGCATAGAGCTTGAAGGTTTAGATTATAAACCTGTATACGATTATTATATTAATGATTCAACAGAAAAAGATTTTAAGATATATCTAAGTTCAGATGTAACCAAAGAAGACGGAACAGGTATTTTGCATATTGCACCTGCATTTGGAGAGGTTGACTTTAATTTAGGAAAACAAAATGGGTTAAGTACAATCTCAGATATTGATAACGAGGGTTTTATGACAATTGGGCCTTGGAAAGGTAAATATTTGCGAGGTGCAAGCAAGCTTATAGCAACAGATATGCAAAAGAAAGGCAACTTATTTCGTTCTGAAACTTATACTCACAGATTACCATATTATAGAGGGAAAAATCCATTAATATATATGGCTCAAGATGCTTATTTTATAGACTTGAAAAAGGTTAATGAAAAGATTCTAAATCTTAATGAAAAAGTTAATTGGGTGCCTGAATATTTTAAAAAAGGTAGATTTGAGAAAACTGTAGAAACAGCACCAGACTGGTGTATTTCGCGAAATCGCTACTGGGCAACAATAATGCCAATATGGCAAAATTCTAAGGGGGAAAATTTGGTAATGGGCAGTATTGAAGAGATAACTAAATATACAGATCAACTTGAAAAAAGAGATGACGGATACTATTTTAATAACGAACCGTTTAGATTACATAGAGACATATGTGATCAGTTAATTTTAGTAAAAGATGGCGAGAAATATACAAGAATACCTGAAGTTTTAGATGTCTGGTTAGATTCTGGTTCAGTTCCATTTGCAGAATATCATTATCCTTTTGAGAATAAAGAGGTGTTTGAGAAAGCATTCCCAGCTGACTTTATTGTAGAGTACACAGGGCAAATTAGAGCTTGGTTTCAGATGTTATTTAGAGTAAGTGCTATGTTGTTTGAAGATATCCCTTTTAAAAATGTATTGGTTACAGGTGTTTTGGCAGGTACCGATGGTCGAAAGATGAGCAAATCATTTGGTAATTATCCAGATCCAAAACAGATACTAGAAACAATTGGAGCAGACGCTTTAAGATTATATTTTATGGGTTCTCCTGTAATGCTTGGAGAGAGTGTTAACTTTGACGAAATAGAGCTTAGAAATAAATCAAAGAATGTACTAATGCCACTTCTTAACTCACTTAACTACTTTTTAATTTATGCAGAGCAAAACAGCTGGAGTCATGATAAGTTTCAGGTCTCAACAAATATTTTAGACATCTGGATAACAGTGCGACTAAACCAAACAGCCACCGAGGTAAGTGAGAATATAGAAAAATATCATCTACCTAATGCGGTAAGATCAATTGAGTCATTTGTAACAGACCTTTCTACTTGGTATGTTCGAAGGTCTCGAACCAGAATAGCAAATAACGACAACATGGCAATTAGCACATTATACTCAACTCTTTTGCAGTTTTCAAAGATTGTAGCACCGATAATCCCTTTTCTATCTGAAAAGTTATACCAGCAACTAATAGATACCTCTAATACAAAGCTAGACTCAGTTCACCTTTGCTTTTATCCTGAATTAAAAGATTTAACAAAGGTAGAGATAAAGTTACTTACAGATATGCAAAAAGTTAGAGAGATAGTTTCAGTTGTTCATTCATTACGTAAAGATCTAGAGGTTCCAGTTAGACAACCACTACAGACCTTATATATTAAGATACAAGAAAAAGCCTTAGATCAGTCACTTATAGAGGTAATAAAAGAAGAGGCAAATGTAAAAGAGGTAGAATTTGTAGATAAGATTGAAGAAAGTAATGTAATTAAAGCAAAAGATGGGTTAGTTGCCCTGATGACAACTATAAATGATGAGCTAGAGCTAGAAGGAGATTACCGTATGCTGATTCGAAAAATTCAACAGCTAAGAAAAGACAGTAGCCTAAATGTAGCGGATAAAATTGATCTTGAATATACCACAGAGTACTCAAAGCTAGTCGAAACTTTTAAAGATCAGATTATAAAAGTTGCAAATGTAGTCGAATTTATACCAGGGGAAAAGTTAAACGTTCTAATTAATACTGGTAACTAAATATGTTTTACGGTATCTATTTACCGATTTTTTTATCATACATAGCAATTTCAGTATTAGGTTTGTTAAATTTATACGTCTTTAACAAAGATCTATTTATTTATCAGTTAGTGTTTTTTGTTATTTCAATAGTACTTTACCTTTTATTCTCTTTACTCCCACAACAATTTTATAAAAAGACAGCATTTATAGTTTATATAATTAATTTAGTACTGCTCTTAATGGTATTTATATTAGGAGAGATAACAAGAGGGTCTACAAGGTGGATTAGCTTAGGAGTTGTTAATATTCAGCCTTCTGAATTGATTAAGCTAACATTAATATTGGTGCTTGCTTTAGTTCTAACAAATAAGACAAAAAAATATTTAGATCTAAAGAGTTTTTTATTTAGTTTATTAGTTTTTATTCCATCTTTTATACTAGTATTTTTACAACCTGATCTTGGAACCTCTTTAGTATTGTTAGCAATATTTGCATTATTGGTTTTTTATTCTGGAGTTAAATTAAGCTATGTTGCAACACTATTTTTAGTACTTGCATTAGCATCCGGCCCAATATGGACAAATTTAAAGGATTATCAAAAAGATAGAATAGTCTCATTTGTCAATCCAACCCTAGACCCACTAGGAGCAGGTTACAACGCTTTGCAATCTCAGATAGCAATAGGATCAGGTGGCGTATTTGGAAAAGGGCTAGGAGCAGGTTCACAGTCACACTTAGGGTTTTTACCAGAAAACACAACTGATTTTGCATTTGCTGGATTTAGTGAAGAATGGGGTGTATTTGGAAGCCTATTATTAATATCTTTATATTTTATTATCTTATTTTCTTTATTATTTCTTTTTACATCAGTTACAAATTATTACTCGAGATATATAATACTTGGCGTAATGACAGTGTTTTGGGTACACGTATTTATTAATATAGGGATGAATGTTGGTATAGTTCCTGTAACTGGAATCCCCTTGCCGTTTTTTTCATATGGAGGAAGTGCTTTTTTGGCATTATCAATAATGTTAGGTTTAGTTAATAGTGTTGCAAAACATAAGCAATTAATATAGAATTCATCATTGTTATGAAAGACACATATGCAGTTCTAAGATTATCAGGATTACAATACCTTGTTAGAGAAGGTGATATTGTTGATATCAAAAAGTCAAACGAGTTAAGACCAGAGGTACTACTTCTTAACGAAGAAGGTAAAGTTACTGTTGGCACACCAATTGTTGCAGGTGCAAAGATAAAATTAGAGGTTGAAAAAGAGTTTAACGATAAGGTACAAGTTAGAAGATATAGATCAAAATCACGACACAGAGTTACAAAAGGTTTTAAGTACCCAATGCAAAGAATTATAATAAAAGGGATAAATCAGAAAGCTGAGGAAAAGCCTAAAGTTATTAAGAGCAAAGCAAAGGAACCAGAGAATAAAGCAAAAATTAGTCCTGAACTTGTTTCAGGAACTAAGTAATAATTTATACTAGATACAAAATACTGTATACTGAATTTTTATGGCACATAAAAAGGCAACCGGTTCACGAGCAACACAAAAATCTAATAGAAAAGGTAAAAGACTTGGAGTTAAAATATTTGGTGGAGGAGTGGTAAAATCAGGTAATATTATAGTTAGACAACGTGGAAGAGTTTTTAAGGCAGGTGTTGGAAGTATGATGGGTAAAGATTTTACTATATTTGCAATAAAAGAAGGAACAGTTAAGTTTGTAGATGTTACCCAATCTAAAAAAGAGATTAGAGTTATTTAATTATCCAGTTTAGCAAAAGCATCAGGTGGCCAATATCTAACCCATGCCTTACCTAATATAAGCTCCCTTTTCACTACGCCCCACTCCCGACTATCAGAGCTTTGTTCTCTATTATCACCAAAAACCACATATTCATCTTGTCCTGTAGAAAATTTCTGACCTTCTGGAATACTCACCCTTCCAGTTGTTTTGACACTTGTTGGTAAATAACTTTCATCAAGAACATAACCTTCTACATGTTCTTTGTTAAAAATATAAACCTGATTCCCTATAACTTCTACCTGTTCATAAGGTAAAGCAATAATGCGTTTGATATAATCAAGTCTTTCATCACGTGGATACTTAAAAACAACAATATCGCCCCGCTTAAGTTCAGAAAATCTAAGAGAAAGTTTATTAGTTAATATAAACTCACCTGTTTTAAGTGTTGGAAACATTGACTCGCCCCTAACCTGATGAGGCTGAGCAATTAGAGAGTAAAAAACAAAAAAAACAACACCAGCAATAATTACAGTTTCTGCAATATCTATGAAAAAATGCCCAATAATATTAATTAATTTCACAATCTAAATTGTAGGCAATAAGTATTTAAAATACAAGGTGTTGTTGTGCGGAGGGTAGCACTTTGTAGAAATATTTTTTTGAAGTTGATATAATGAAATTATGAATGAAAAGGATGAAGAAATAATTGTAACTTCTAAAAAAAGATCAATTAAACTTAAACTAACTATTTTTAGCTTGGTTTTTATTCTTGGTTTTGGTGCATACTTATATTTTTGGTATCAATCTACAAATCAGATAAGGCTTGAGTCTTTAGCATTAATTGAAAAAGTTAGTAACTTAGAAGAGATAAAGAAAAACATTAATTCAGAGAATCTACGTTGTAAAGATTACATCGTAAAAAAAGAGGGTGAATTTGCAGGGTTTGAGTATTGTAAGCAGTTTATAAACTGGAGCGATCCAATTTTATCCACAAAATAGTTATTTATTTACCTGAACATATAAAATAAGTTTTCTACAACCACACCCCCGAGGTGTAGTTGTAGGCTCAACTAAGCCATTTGTTTATTTAACCACACCACTACCCTCTAGGTCTAATATGTTAATTAGGCTTGAGCCACTTGGGATTATGTACTTGGTGTTTTTCTCTAATGTTTTTTCTAACATCTCTATTTTTCTAAGTTCAAGTGCTCTTGGTGTTAAAAATTTTTCTGCTGCTTCTGCTACTCTTTCTACTGCTTGTGCTTGACCTTCTGACTTTAGAATTGCTGACTCTTTATCTCCTTCTGCTCTTAAAATCTGAGAAGTTTTGTACCCTTCTGCGGTTAATATCTCTGCTCTTTTTTCTCGTTCTGCTTTCATCTGTTTACTCATTGCCTCTTCTATATCTTTTGGTGGTTGAATTTTTTGTACTTCGACTCTTGTGATTTTTACTCCCCATGGATTTGTTGCTTCGTCTAGTACTGTTCGTAGGTTGTTATTAATTATATCTCTTGAAATTAATGTTTCATCAAGTGCAAGCTCTCCAACTATGTTTCTCATGTTTGTCTGAGCTAATGTTGTAGCTGCATAAGCAAAATTTTGAATCTCAAATTCTGCTTTAACTGGGTCAACTACTTTGTAATAAACTACGGCATCAACAACAACTGCTACGTTATCTTTTGTAATAACATTTTGTGGGTCAACGTTTAAAACTCTTTCTCGCATATCTACAGCTAGTATTGATTCTACAAATGGAACTAAGATATTAATACCACTGCCAACTGTTCGTTGATATTTACCAAACCTAATTACAAGGCCTTTTTCATATTGATTAACTATTCTAACTGATCTAACTAATGCAGTAAGGGATAAAAAGAAGATTATTATTAGGACAACTGAAACAAAACCCATACTTAACTTTCTTGTATTGGAGTTACTAACAAAGTAACACCTGTTACATCTGAAATTTTTACTTTAGTATTTAAACTTATATCGGTATTATCAACTGATTTTACTCTCCAGTCTTCGCCTTCTATATTAACAATGCCATAATTTTTGGAGTTATCCCATATTTTGATTGTAGTAATGGTGCCAAGTAACGAGTCTGTATTTGTATTATGTGAAAAAGCATGGATCTTATTTTTAATTACCTTTCGGCCAATAAGTAAATAGCTAAATGCAAGTAGTGTACTTACTACAATTCCTGACATATCTGTTGTAAAGTATCCAATTAGTCCGCCAATAAGTAAGCTTAAACCAAGTAGTAACAAGTCAAAACCAGTCTCTATTCCTATGACAAGCTCTAAGATAATTAAGAAAAGTCCGATAATGGTTAACATTATGCTAATTAACATATAAAATATATTATAGCATTGAATATGATAAAAATCACTCTTAATCGTTTTATATCAATATGATTGTAGTTAAAAATATTACCTTTCAAATATTAGGGAAAATTGTTACAGTTCTCGCAACCATTATCGGGATTAGCCTCATCACAAGTCATTTTGGTGTCGAGTTTTATGGTCAATTTATATTTGTTGTAACGTATATTACTGTTTTTTTTACTTTTTCTGACTGGGGCATTAACTCTATTGTTGTAAATAAGTTATCTCAGCAAGACTCAATATCTAAGGAGTATTTTACAAAGGTTTTTGTTACTAGAGTTTTGTTTGCGATATTAATGTGCTTATTTGCACTTTTAGCATTGGTAATGTTCAGGTTTGAAAAAAATATTACTGACTCAATTTTAGTAGGGTTACCAATGGTATTTGGTTATGTATTATGGTCTACGGCATCGATTATATTTCAGACTCAGCATAATTATAAGTTAGATTTCTTAACAAAAATTGCGTACTCAAGTTTTTCAGTTGGCACATTATTTTATGTGCTTAAATTTACAGATAGTCTTTTAGTTATTGTTTTTACTTTAGTTATTGGATGGAGTGTTGCAGGTTTATTATCTGTGTTTTTTGTAAGAAAAAGTTTAGAGCTAAAGTCTTTTAAGCTTGATTATAACTTTACAAAGGTACTACTAATCACCTCTTTACCAGTTGGTGTTTCTTTGATAATAAATACTTTGTTATCACAGGCTGATAAACTTATTATTCCAAATTTATTAGATTTTAGACAGGCAGGTTATTATGGGCTTTCGTATAAAGGATTTGAATTTTTGTTAGTACTACCAACGTTTTTTGTAAATTCTATCTTTGTTCTTTTATCAAAGAAAGATTATAACAAACTTATATTTGAAAATTCAATTAAGATATTAATCTTTTCAAGTGTAGTATTAACTTTTATTAGCATTGGTTTTGCTCCAAATATAATTAAACTTTTATCAAGTCAAGATTTTTCTAGTTCAGTTATTCCATTTCAGGTTCTTGCCTTTGGTCTTTTGCCGTTTTTTATAACAGCACTTTTAAGACATCAGCTAGTAGTTGAGGGCAAAGAGAAATTGTTTTTCTATATTTATATCTCATCATTGATTTTAAATATTATTCTTAATCTTTTATTACTCCCTGCTATTGGCATTGTTGGAGCTTCGTTTGCAACAATACTTGCAGAATTAATAGTATTAGCCTTAATGATAAAAGAAGTAAATGTTTCTGTAATAACTAAACACAACCTACTTTATTTAAATAAGGTTATATTAGTTTGCTCGCTTGCATTTTTACCAGTAGTATTTTTGACTATTACAAGTGTGTTATTAAAAATAGGTGTAACCTTTATATTATTTATGCTTTTTTCTTATGTGTTTGGGTTATTAAACCAGCTAATATTAATGGTAAAAAGTATTGAAGAAAAAATTACTAATTAACTCTCTTCAAATTTAACAGTAAAATCAAACTCTACCTTAGTCTTATTTCCAGATAAATCTGTTGATTCTGCATTTAATTTATTCGTTCCACTTTTTACGTTAATAGAAACGCTAAATTCACCTTTATCATTTACGCTTGCCAGTCTTCCGTTTATGTTAAGCTCAACATCTGGGTCGGTAGTTCCAGTTACGGTTATAAGCTCATCAGATTTATTTGCAGAAACTTCGTCATCTTTTTTTGGTGAATCTATAGTTAGTAATGGAGCTTGGGTATCTACTGAAATAACCAGCTTTGATGATGGAATACTTTTTCTCTCTTTATTTGAGGCAATTGCATAAAACTCATTATTTCCTGTATCTAAAATTATATTCTCAAATTTAAAATCTCCACCATCTTTAGTTTCTAACTCTTTAATCTTTTTTCCATTTTTAAACAGTGTAACTGTAGCCTTTTCAACGGAGTACCCTTCAATATTAATAACTTTTTCTTTTGAATATCTGGGGATATTGCTAAGTAGTGGTGGTTGAATATTTTCAACTCTTGTCTTACCTGCAGATTCTTCTTGTTTAATTCCAATTTTATCTAAATTTTTTACAAACGTAGTTATACCAATATAGGCAAGAAAGATAAATCCAACAAAGATAATTAAAAGAAAGATAGGAACAGCAGTATTCTTAATAGAATTATTAGATTTTTTAGGAGAGTACTTATAAGTTTTCCAGTTACTCATAATATCTAATTTTAACAGAAGTTGTCGATTTTTGAAAGATACATAATAAGTATGTTAAAATATCTTGGTGAAACACGTAGATTACTTTAATATAATACAAAAATATATACCTGTTAATACCCAAACATACAAAAGCTATGTTATACACGTAACGCTTGTAACGGCAGAGGCAGTAAGGATTGCAAAGAATTTAAATTTATCTCAAGAACAGATTGACTTTATTATCGAGGCGTCAATGTTGCATGATATTGGAATATGTAGAGTTGAAGATTATAAGTTAGAGTTTGGTGGAGATTTACCATATATCTGTCATGTATCTGAAGGTGCAAAAATCCTGAGAAAAGAAGGGTTAGAGAAACATGCATTAGTAGCAGAGCGACATACTGGGGTTGGGATATATAAAGAGGAAATTATAGAAAAAAAGTTACCATTAGAGATAAAAGATTATGTCCCTTTAACTATAGAAGAGCAGATAATTAGCTTTGCAGATATGTTTTATAAAAAATCAGAAGGAAAGGTGTGGTATAAACAAACGGATGATGAGGTAAGGAAAGAGATATCACAGTATGGAGATAATCACGCTAAAATTTTAGAAGAAAAGTTTAAGAAATTTAAAATTTAAGTTGAAATAATCAGCACCATATACGAAGAGTTTGTAAGATAAGATTAGTTTTATTTTGTTACAGCAATAAATTCAAAAATATGCCAATGGTGAGGATTTCCACTAACAGTTTCAGAGTCTTCTTCTTTCTCTACCAGCTTTTTAATCTTAAATTCACTTAATAATTCTAATATTTCAGATTTATTAACAAATGTCATTTTTTTACCTGTTTTACCATATAAATTATTATAGAATTTTATCTGGAGCGGGAGACGAGACTCGAACTCGCGATCTCTTCCTTGGGAAGGAAGTATTCTACCACTGAACTACTCCCGCACTTTCAATTCATTATACTATTAGCAAGTTAAAAAGCTAAATAAATACTAAAATGTTTATAAGGTTGATTTTTAAAGAAATTCCAAGAATCAACCTTGTTTTAGAAAGTAATTTTTTTGTTTGTTCTGTTTCCAGTTACAATAACAGTATTTAAGCCTTCCCAGGTTAGGTTGGAAATATCTGATTCAATAAGATCTTGTTGGTAAAGTATTTTAAACTGATTTGTAATGTCATAAATGATTAATTCTAGTTTTTCTTCATTCTCTTTACGAATTACAACTGCTAATTTAGTTGAGTCAGATGACCAGGCTACTTTAGTTTGGCTTGTTAAAGCACTACCAACATTGGGATGATCTCTTCTAACTTGTAATACTGTCTGACCATATTGATTCCCCCGATTGGCAATCGAAATTCCATATTTATAACTATAATGATACACTGCAACATACTGTTTATTTGGTGACCAAGTATAGCCAACTCCCAATATTAATTCTTGTTGGTGTTTGGTATCTGTATCAACAATATAGGCAATCATACATTCTGTGCCACAAGATCGATACACTACTATTTCACGGTCATTTAACCATTCTAAATTTGACAGGCGGAAATCATTCTGAAATACAACTTGGGTTTTGTTTCCGTCTTCAATCACAACAGAGATATAATCAAAATCGCCTATATTAGTTACATTATCAGTAGTAAACTTCTCCTGAAAATAAGCTGTTCTAATTTTATTTGGAGAAATAACTATACTTCTTTTTTTAAGATCCTCATTTTTTTGTTCAAAGATCTTTTGTGTTTCAGTATCTGATTGTATAGTTGCTTGAGGTTCTTTTGTTTCAGCTTCTATTCTATCATCAGTATGACTAAAAAGTAGCCTTTTTAGTTTATCTTGGGACTTTTCTAGATTATTTATCTTTACGATAGTTAGTATAGATAAAGATATACTAGTTATTGCCAAAAGTGGAAAGATAAAGTTTATGAGTATTTTAATTTTCATTTGGATCCTTATAAAATAAAAATTTATCAATCTGTGTTTTAAAAATTGCACCTGGAACACTTTGCGTTGTAAAAAATTCTTGAGATAAATCAGAAGAATGAAAAAAAGTTGCTCCGTTTGTTGGATCACTGATATTCCCATTTATAATATCTAAAGCAATATTGTAGGCATTGTGCCATGCATTAATAGTTAAGGCATTATCTGTTTGCAATGGATTAATTAATAAAGGGAAATTATCTTTTTCATCGGGATCTAACGGTGAAAATTGCCAATATATTCCATCATTTTTTAATATAATTTCGTTATAGCTAAAGCCAAAGTATTTCCTTTTTGCTTTTAAACGATTTTTGACTGTCCAACCAACACCTGTCATTGCCTCCTTGGTTTGATTTTTAGCTTCACCAAAAATAAGCCTAGCTAAGATCATCTGATCAGTATCATCAGCAAAATCACCTGTCCATTCAGGATCATCTACAGTTGGAATTCGTTTTAATACAAAATCTCCAAGGTTAAATGTAATGTTATGTAAAGTTGGTGTTCTATCCGCCCAAATTTCAATGTAGTGAATGTTTGTGTCTAGGTTTGTTTCAAATGTTTTTTGCTCTTGTTTTGTTCCAAAGATAAGTTGTTTTGTGGTAGCATGCCATACCCAGTCTTTCCAAAGTCTTGAATTAGTATTGTTCTCAATCTTGTTATCAACAATAAGTTTAATATCATCTCCATCCCAAAAATGCCAGAACACACTCGCTTTTGCTGTTATTGATTTGATAGGAAGGTCAATTAAACTAAATGTAAACCAAGGTCGCTTATCTCCATCTTCTGCCTGTTGTTCAATAGAAAATTCTATTTTTGATGAATCTTTAATAAGATTAATTTTCCAGCTTTCGACAATAGCCTCGTTTTTAGGAAAGAAAGTAATATTATGTTCACCTTTATTTAATTGTAATAAAAAGATGTTAGTTTGTATTAATCCTTTTAGCTTAGTTCCGTTCCATGCTGGTGGAATATTGTATTTCTGAATATTCTTTTCAGGAGGAAGCTCTCTTAATAGTTTATTATCAATCTCAACCCTTAAATCATTTTTAATACTACAAATAGCAGAAATGCTAATAGCATATAGACCAAACTTATCAATATTAAAAGGAAATTGTGTTTCTTTACTAATTAGTTTCGGTATTTGTTCGGGCATGTAATTATTTTAAAATACCTCTGTTTATTTTGTCAAGGGTATTTTTACTTTAAAAGCAATTAAAAAGCTTCAAAGAAAGAAAGGGTGCTTTTTTTATTCTACCACTGAACTACTCCCGCACTTTCAATTCATTATACTATTAGCAAGTTAAAAAGCTAAATAAATACTAAAATGTTTATAAGGTTGATTTTTAAAGAAATTCCAAGAATCAACCTTGTTTAAGGCAAACAAAAAGCCCCTACGTCTAGAGGCTTTATTGTTTTTTACACATTCCGCAGTGTGTAATTTTTTATCTGTTTATTTCAATGCAGGGATTGTAAGTGTTACTCCTGTATCAATTCCTACATTCCCATTAACTAGTGTATATACTAGGCTTGGGTTTGCATCTGCAATTGTCTGCCATTCAAATCCACTTTCGTATACTGCTTCTGCAATTTCCCATAGTGTATCGCCTTCTTTTACTACGTATTTTCCCTCTTTTATATCACCTTTGTTATAGTCATTAACTGCATATGTAGCAGAAACTGGTGTTTTATTTGTTACAACTTCAGCTGATTTTGCTTCTGTTTTTATTTCTTCTTTCTTTGTGGTGTCAGTAGCTATTTTTGATTCTTTGGTCATTTCCTCGTTACTAACAGCTTGTTCTTCAGAGTTAGTATCTTTTTTGTCTGAATTTTTCTCATTGTTTACCTCATCTAAAATTTCTTGAATATCTTGAGCATTGTTTTGGTCGCCACCTAAGTTTTGTAGGTAGTTCCAAACTAAAAACCCTGCAATTATTACTAAAATACCGGCTGCAACTGCAGCTAGAGCGCTTCTGGTTGGATTTATAAGATCTTCGTTATCATCAAAGTCTTCAAAATCATTTGTTTTTGGTTCATCTGGCATAATTACTCCTTTTAGACAGAATTTAAATACTTTAATAAAAGATATAGGTTATCTTATAAATTCATTCTATATTTATTTATACATAAAAATCAATAGTTTGATTGAGTAAATTTTAATATTAAAGATTTGTTATAGGGTTATTCAAAATTAAAAACTATTTGGCGGAACCGACGGGACTCGAACCCGTGACCTCTTCCGTGACAGGGAAGCGCTCTAACCAGCTGAGCTACGGCTCCACAAACAATTTAATTAGAGTATTTTAACTATTCTATTCTATTTAATCAAGATTTTACATATAGTATAATCTACTGATATAGTATTATGTATTAAGTATTAATATTTTTAAGGAGAATTTTATGACATTTTCAACAATTATTTTATTCGCAGTTATAGGGGCAGTTTTCGGTTTAGTTATAAATGTGATTTCAGTTTATAACTTTTTAAATGCCACAAAAGTTAGAATCAAGGCTTCTATTCAGGAAATTGGAAATCAGTTAAAAAGACAGGCAGAGCTTATACCTAACCTAATAAGTGCTACTAAGGGCTATATGGAACATGAGCAAAACGTTTTTACAAAGTTAACTGATGCAAGAAAAAGTATATCAAGTGCAGTAGAAACAGGTGATATTGAGAAAATGATGCAGGCAAACGACCAGATGATGCAGTCTCTTCCTGCTATTAAGGTAGTAATGGAGAGTAATCCAGAGCTAAAAGCATCAACTGTAGTAACTGACTTAATGAATAACCTAACAGATACTTCGGATAAAGTTAGTTATTCCAGAAGATTACTTATCGATTTAACTGCAGATTACAATCAAAAACTTGTAACCTTTCCATCTAATATTATTGCTAACATGTTTGGGTTTAAAGCAGAAGTTGGTTTAAAAGCACCTGAATCGGGATCACATATTGAGGTTAGTGAAAGTGATACTGTAACACCAAAGGTAAATCTTTAATCTATGCCAGAAATAGTAAACTTTTATGAAAGTAGCCAAAAGAACGTAGAAAAAACCATATTGTTAATTGTTGGTTTTATTATTTTTATGATTTTTTTTGGGTACCTAATGGGCAATATTGTTGGAGATAGTACGTCCTTAGTTTTTTTCGCTTTAGTATTCTCTATTATCTCTAGTTTTGTAAGTTACTATTTTAGCGATAGCATTGTGTTATCCCTTTCAAAAGCAAAGCTGGCAACCAAAGAAGATTTTTTTGATTACTACACTGTTGTTGAGAATATCTCAATTGGTACAGGTATCCCCATGCCAAAGCTATATGTTATTGAAGATACAGCCATGAATGCATTTGCTACAGGTCGTGATAAGAAAAACTCGTCGGTGGTAGCAACAACAGGCTTATTATCAAGGTTAAATAGGTCAGAGATTGAGGGAGTTATGGCACACGAAATGAGCCATATTGGAAACCGAGATATTTTATTAATGTCAGTTGTAGCAGTATTAGTTGGAACAATAGTGTTAGTAGTTGATTGGATTTGGAGAATTAGACTTTATGGAGGAAATGATAACAACAACAGAAATGTTAATGGAATTTTTTTAGTATTAACCATTGTTACGGCAATATTAGCACCAGTTATTGCTCAGATTATTAAGCTTGCAATATCCAGACAGCGTGAGTATTTAGCAGATGCAACAGCTGTAAAATTTACAAGAAACCCAAACGGGTTATTATCTGCTTTAACAAAACTTAGCCAAGATACTGAAAAGTTAGAGGTTGCAAACAGGGCAACAGCTCACTTATATATTACTAATCCTTTAAAAGAAAAAGGTTTTAGTAAGAGTCTTAATACGTTATTCTCAACTCATCCTCCAATTGAAGAAAGAATTGCAAGGCTACAAAATATGTAAATTATGATAAATGAAGATTTAATTAAGACAGCAAAGTTAGCAAGAATAAATATACAAGATAATCAAGAAACAATGATTAAAGAGTTAGCATCAATATTAGATTATGTTGAAGTTGTAAATACGGTAGAGGGAGATTTAACCAAGCAACCAAATATATCAGGGAATATTAATATTTTTAAAAACGATGAAATAGAAGATTCGCTAAGTATTGATCAGATCTTAAAAAATACACCAAAATCTAGTGGTAACTATATTGAGATAGAAGGCATATTTTAATGACTATAAAAGATTTTCAACAAAATTATAATCAAGCTAACATAAAATCATTCAAAGATCAGATACAAGCTAAAGATTCTAATATAAATTCCTTTCTATTTTTAAAAGAAGAAATAAATAAAGACTTAAAAATCCCAGTCGCTATAAAAGATGCAATCTCGACAAAAGGCATACCAACAACGGCAGGTTCAAAAATTTTAGAAAATTATATCCCACCTTACAATGCAACAGTTATAGATAAACTAGAAGAAAATGGTTATTTTATAATAGGAAAAACTAACATGGACGAATTTGCAATGGGAAGCTCGACTGAAAACTCTGCATATAAAATCACAAAAAACCCAAAAGATTTAACAAGAGTACCAGGAGGAAGCAGTGGAGGTTCAGCCTCGGCAGTTAGTGCAGGATTTGTGCCTGTTGCACTTGGAACAGATACAGGTGGTTCAATCAGACAACCTGCAAGCTTTTGTGGGGTTGTTGGGTTTTGTCCTTCTTATGGAGCAGTTAGTAGATATGGAGTTATTGCTATGGCATCTTCTTTTGATCAGATAGGAGTTATTGCAAATAATGTAGAAGATACAGAGAAAGTGTTTAATGTAATTAGAGGAAAAGATAAAAAAGACGCAACATCATTTGATTTACCAGCAGAAATTTCAACAAAAGAAAAAATCACAATAGGCATACCAGATAATATTTTAGAAGGAGTAAGTAAAGAGGTAAAAATTGCATTTGAAGAAAGTATAGAAAAACTAAAACAAGGTGGGTTTAAATTTATAGATGTTCCAATGACTAATTTAAATCAAGCTTTAGCAGTATATTATATTATTGTCCCCTCCGAAGTTTCTTCAAATTTAGCAAGATATGACGGCGTTAAATATGGAAAAAGAGTAGAATCAGACGATTTGATTAAGCTATATACAGATACAAGAACAAAATATTTAGGTGCTGAGCCAAAAAGAAGAACAATCATAGGAACGTATGCACTTTCATCAGGATATTACGATGCATACTACAAAAAAGCAAATATTTTAAGACAACAGATTAAAGATTATTACACAGACATATTTAAGAAAGTAGATATATTGGTTACACCTACCACACCAACAGTAGCGTTTAAAATTGGAGCGGTTTTATCTCTGATAGAGCTATACAAAGGAGATGTTTTTACAACAATTACTAAACTTGCAGGGTTACCTGCAATTAGTTTACCAGCACAAGTTGGTGAAAAGTTACCTGTAGGCATACAGTTTATAGCAAATCATAAAAAAGATTTACAGCTATTAAAAATTTCAAAGAAAGTAGAGCAATGTTTGCAGAGTTAATAAAAAAATTAATATTTCCTGATGCAAGAAATAAGGTAAGAATCAAAACTAGCTCAAGCTTTGTAAGGGCAAAATGGGCAGAGATAGAGGCATTGCTTAAGACAAAAAATCCAAGTAGCTTAAAACAATCAGTTATAATTGCAGATAAGGTTTTAGAACAGATTATAAAACAAGCAACAAACACTACAAGCTTGGGAGAAGGGTTAAAGCTGTCAAAAGATTTGTTTTCAAGCTATGCAATTTACGATATGGCATGGAAAGCACATAAAGTTAGAAATTCAATGGTACATGATGCAAGTTACGATCCGCCATATTACGTAGTAAATGAGGCAATAGACCAGTTTAGAACTGTATTTAAAGATTTAGGTTTAATATGAAATACGAGCTTGTAATAGGGCTAGAAGTCCATCTACAACCAAACACAAAAACTAAGATGTTCTGTAGCTGTAGCGCTGATATTTTTGGTGCAAAGCCAAACAGCCATGTTTGTCCAATATGTTTAGGGCTACCTGGGGCTTTACCTGTTCCTAATAAAATGGCAATTGAACAGCTTATTAAATTAGGTCATGCATTTGGGTGTGAGATAAATTTAGAATCAAAATTTGATAGAAAACATTATTATTATCCTGACCTTCCAAAAGGGTATCAGATAAGCCAGTTTGATCAGCCATTTTGTATTGGAGGCAATGTGAAATTAGAAAATGGCAACAAGATACAAATTACAAGAATCCACATGGAAGAAGATACGGGTAAGTTAAGCCATGTAGGTGGTAAAACACTAGTAGACTATAATCGTTCAGGAATGCCATTAATCGAGCTTGTAACAGAGCCAGATTTTAAAAATCTAGAAGATTTAGATAGCTTTACCAGAGAGTTAAGACTTATTCTACGCCACTTAAATATTTCAGATGCAGATATGGAAAAAGGGCAACTTAGGTTAGAAGCAAACGTTTCGGTTAGGGAGGTTGGTA